>TBL_comb47_HYPODRAFT_10004090_pt1 | contig 16882 bp, 13 predicted proteins | sample TroBogypolimnion_40_FD_10682 | JGI IMG/M metagenome (IMG submission 10682)
GGCGCTCAGCACCAGGAACCGGGTCTTGCCCCGGAAGCGCGCCTCCAGGCTGTGCCCCTTGGTCACGTCGGTGAAGACGTAGGTCGTGACCGCGCTCACCGAGACCCCGTCCACCAGCACGTCGGCCACCTCGTACTCCGGGGCCGGGACGATCTTGATGATCCGGGTGCCGTGGTAGCCTACCGTCACCTGGGCCGGCAGGAAGCTGCCGTCGGGAGCCTGCAGGGACCCGTGCGGGCCCGCGCTCAGGTTGATGGCGTAGCTCTTGGCGACGAAGCTCAGGTCCAGGGTGTGGGGAGCCTGCACGTTGCTGAAGGTGTAGCTCGACACCGGGCCGAGCGAGGCGCCGTCCGCCTTGACGTCCTGGATGTCGTAGCCGTCGTTGGCCGCGAAGCTGAAGCTCTTGCTCTGCCCGTTGGCGGCCGGGACCGTCCCGGTCAGCGGGCTCGGGGCGGGCGTTACCGAGCCGTTGGGCACGGAGGCCCCGGCGACCGCCGGCACCCCGCCGAAGGAGACCGCGACGTCGAACTGGTTGGTGAAGATCGCCTTGACCGTGTGGTTGTCGGCGATGGAGCCGAAGCTGTAAAAGGTCGTGGCGCTCCCGAGCGCGGCGTTGTCGACGTAGACGTTGATCAGGCGGTACCCGGGCTTGGGAGTGATGGTGTAGCTCAGCGAGCTGTTGAAATTGCAGCTGCCGGAGTTGCCGGAAAGGACGCAGCCGCCGACCGGGGTGACGTTGCCCGCCACCAGGGTCCCGCCGGTGCCGCTGCTGTCGGCGACGCCGTTGGTCTCGGCGCTCGCGGTGATCGAGTAGCTGTTAGCCGTGAAATCCGCCTCCAGGGTGTGGTTGGCGGTCACCTTCGGGAACGTGTAGAGCGTGGTGAGCGGCACCGCGGCGCCGTCCACCAGGAGTCCCCCGAGGTGGTAGCCGACGCTGGGCTGAATGGAGAAGGGCTGGGTGGCGCCGTGCGACACGGAGACCTGGCCGGTTCCCGGCAGTAGCCCCCCTCCGACGGAGGCGCTCGCCGTGATGGTGAGCGGGGCGTTGCTGAAATAGGCCTGCAGGGAGCGGGGCATGTCGCTCGCCATGATCGGGGCGAAGCTGTAGCTTGGCAGCGGCCCGAGGGAGACCCCGTCGACCACCACCTCCTGGGTGTAGTAGTTCGGATCCGGAGACATGAAGAAGGGGGGAGTGGCGCCGACCGCGACCGGGAACAGGCCGGCGATGCTTATGCCGCTGCTGCTCCCGGCCCGCACCTTCCCGAAGGGACCGGGCTGGATCAGCAGGTAGAGCCCGCCGTTGCCCGACAGCGGCAGGGGAAATACGGGGGTCGCCGAGTCGTCGGAAAGGATGGTGAGGGTGGCCTGTTTGGGAAGCGCGGAGGCGATCGTCGGCTGGAAGCCGAGGTCCACGGTGCAGGAGCCCCCCGGCGCGATGACCGGGGCCGTCCCGCAGGAGGAGACCCCCAGGGTGAACTCGCCGGCGTCCGGGCCGCTCAGGGCGAGCGAACTCACGTTGAGGTTGCTGGTCTGGCCGGTGTTGGTGATCTTCAGCGTGATGGCGACCGAGGTCATCCCCGTGTCCACGAAGCCGAAGTCGATGACCTCCGTGGAGGCCGGTGCGCCGGAGTCCTTCCGGATCGCCGAGACCGCGATGTAGTTGTCCAGCCGGTTCGAGTTGAGGATGATGCCGTTCGAGCTCACCACCCAGTAGGAGCGGTTTATGTAGGAGACCCCCGCCAGGTCGCTCGCCGTCACCCGCTGCTTGTCGGTCCAGGTCTGGCCGTCGGAGGAGGCGAGGACCGCGCCGCCGTTGCCGACCGCCAGGAAGGTGCTGAAGCTGGAGTCGAAGTCGCAGGAGACCGCGCTGAAGTTGGCCGTCTTGTAGGCCGTCGGCAAGGCCTTGGCAGCACTCCACTTGACCGCGTCGGCCGAATAGAAGATGGTCCCCAGGGCGCCCACCGCCAGGTAGGTGGTGGCGCCGCTCGGCTTGAAGGCGACCGTGATCCCGCTTAGGTCCTTGGTGATGCCGGTGCGCGCGGTCCAGGTGACGGCGTCGGGCGAGCTCAGCACGGTGCCGCCCTGGCCGACGGCGACCAGCAGGTTGTCACCGAGCGCCAGCGCCTTCAGGTTTTGGGCCGTCGGCGTCGGGAAGAGCGAGGCCCAGGCGGCGCCGTCGGGCGAGGTGACGACCGCGCCGGCGTCCCCCACGGCGACGAACTGGCTGTAGGCGGAGCGGCTGTCGAACAGCACCGCATTGAAGTTGCGGGTTCCGGAGAAGTGGGAAGACCAGACCAGCCCGTCGAAGGAGCTCAGGATCACGCCGCCGTTACCGACCGCGACGAACTCGTTGTTGCCGTAGGTGACGCAGTTCAGGTCCTGGATGGTGGGCGACCCCTGGTTCACCCAGCTGCTGCCGTCCGCCGAGTAGAACAGCGCGCCGGCGCTGCCGACCGCGACGTAGGCGCCGTTACCGAAGGCGATCGACTTGAGCCCCGCCGCGGGGCCGACCTGCTTTCTGCTCCAATGCGCAGGGTCGCTACCGTTTAGCAGCGCCCCCGCCGCGCCGACCACGGCGAATACGTTGCCGCCGTAGCAGACGCCGTACAGGGAGTTGCTGATCCCAAAGGGCGCCGGCCCGATGTTCAGGGGGTCGACCGCGCTCCAGGAGGCGACCCCGTCCCAGGTAAGCAGCGTGCCGCTCGCGCCGGCCGCCACGAAGCTCCCGGCGCCGAAACCGACGCCGAACAGGGCGTTGGTCGTTGAGGAGGCACGCGGCGTCCAGTTCACGCCGTCCGGCGAGCTGAGGATGGTCCCCGCGGCGCCTACCGCCACGAACAGACTTCGGCTCGAGGCCACTGCGTTCAGCGTGTTGGCGGTGCCGGAGGAGACTGACTGCCACACCCCCTGGTTCAGCAGGGCGAGGACCGTGCCGTTGGCCCCTACCGCCACGAAGGTGTAGTTGCTGTACACGATGCCGTTCAGGTTTTGGGAGGAAAGCCCCGAGGGGTTGGAATTGTTGGTCCAAGTGACGCCGTCGCTCGAGGAGATGAGCGTGCCACCGTCGCCGACCGCGTAGAACTGGTTGTTGCCGTAGGTGATGGCGTTCAGGTTGGGGCGGGTGGCGCCACTGGCCAGCTTGAAGTTGGCGCTGATGTCGCTCCAGATGCTGCCGTCGCTGGAACTCAGGATGGTCCCCGCGGCGCCCACCGCGATGAACTTCTTCCGGCCGTAGCTGACGGCTTTCAGGTCGTTGGTGTTGCCGGTCGGCTTGTGGGCGTTCCAGGTAGTGCCGTCCGGCGAGGTGACGATGGTCCCGAGGTCGCCGACCGCGACGAAGCTGCTGGCGCCAAAGGCCACCGAGCGAATCGCGTTTCCTTGCGGCAGCGGGTTTTTCCACTGCCACTGCGCCAGGGGATCGGCTCCCGCCGAACCAGCCAGCAGCATCGCGAAAGCTAGCGACATCAGCGAGAGGAGCGCGGGATGGACATAGCTACACCTCCGCAAAAAATTGCGCAATGCTGCCATCATGGTGGTGCCCTCCAATGTCCTGCGGCGGGCGCGCCGGGGGATTCCCGACACGCCAAAGCGCAGACATCTACGGGGGGCGCCAGCGGCGCCCCCCTCATTCAAGGTTGCTCGGTAACTGCCTGACTACGGCCCTTCCTGATTACCGCTAGCGGATCAGGCCGAGCACTTCCTGGGTCATCTGGTCCGTCGTAGTGATGGTCTTGGAGTTGGCGGAATAGGCCCTCTGGGTAACGATCATCTTCACGAACTCGCTCGCCATGTCCACGTTGCTCTGCTCCAGGGAGTTGGAGAGCACCTGCTCGCTGGTGCCGTTGGGCGCCGCGTAGGCCGCGGCAACGCCCGAGTTGGCGTTGGACTGGTACAGCGAGCCCCCCACCTTACTGAGGGCGCTGGGGTCGGAGGCCGTCACCGTCCCGATCGCCTGGGTCCAGAGGTTCGAGGTGATGCCGTCGGTGCCGAGGTAGGTGATGTTCCCTTTGGTATCGATCTTGGTGATCTTGCTGAAGTCGGTGGTGGGTGCGGAGCCGGTGTTCACGAAGGTGATCGGCTTGCCCGTGGTATCCAGCACCTGGTAGCCGTCCGGGTTCACCAGGGTCAGGTTGCTGTCCACCTTGAAGGCGCCCGCCCGGCTCAGAAAGGCATTGGCCGGGGCGGCGATCTGCGCGTTGCCGCCCGGTACGCCCAGGGCGAAGAAGCTGTTGCCCTGGATGGAGAGGTCGGTGATGTTCTCCGAGCTCTGGGAGGAGCCCTGGGTGAACACGTTTTGCACGGCCTGCATCTGCACCCCCTTGCCGACCTGGGAGTTGTTCCCCTCGTTTGCGGAGAGCAGGTCCGAGAAGAGCGAGCGGGCTTCCTTGTAACCGACCGTGTTGACGTTGGAAATGTTGTTGCCGATGACGTTCATTGCTTCGCCGTTGTTCAAGAGACCGCTTACGCCGGTGTACATCGCTGAAGTAAGACTCATTTTGTTGCCTCCTAGTCCGTGTTGGTTGCGGGACGCCTCTGTCGGTCGGTGTCCCCGGGCTTTCCTTCTGGAGGGCCAGCCCTTACAAGTTGTGTGGTGAGTAGAAAATCCGTTCTACGTTCTATGTTCTACGTTCTATGTTGTGAGTTTTAAGTGCCGAGCTTTGCCAGCAATTTCTCTTTTTTTGCTGTTGCCTGGTTAGGGATTTCTCCGTGTGCTCCGTGTCTCCGTGGCTAAATCGCTTTTACAGCACGACCGCCGAGTCGATGTTGGTGAAGACGTTGCCCTGCATCCCCTGGCGGTCCATCGCCGTCACGACCGTCCGGTTCTTGACGCTCACCACGAGCGCCGCGTCCCCCATCATGATGAGGGAGTCCTTGCCGCCTTTCTGGGCCACGCTGTCCACCGCTCCTGCGAGCCGTTTCATGTCCGCGTCCGAAAGGGTTATCCCCCGTGACCTGAGCCGGTCCGAGGCGTGTTGGGAAAGCCGCACCGGCTGGCCGGGGAGTTTCTCGTCCAGCACCTTGGCGAAGGGGGTGCCGGATCCCACCTGCTTCCCCACCTGCGGGGTCGCCGGTGTGGGGCGTAGCGGAGCCTGGATCGGCTGCGGGAATAAGATGCTGTTGTCAATCATCTTAGGCCCCCGCGCTCACCGAAGTGACGTCCGTGAGATTGAGCTTGACGCCGCCGATGGAGAGCACCGGGGTGGCGCCTGACATATCCACTCCATCCACCCTTCCCTTGATGAGCGGCGTGCCGGCGACGCTGGCCCCGCTGGCGTTGGCTGCCGCGACGCTGAAGGAGTAGGCCCCCGAAGCGAGCGCCGCCCCCGCGTTGTTGGTGCCGTCCCAGGCAAGAGAGCCTTCCCCGGCAGGCATGGCCCCGCCCGTCATGGTCTTGACCACCGCGCCGCTGGCGTCCAGCACCGATACGGTGACCTGGCTCGCGTCCCCGGCGAGGTTGAAGTTGACGTTGCTGGAAGTCCCGGACTGCAGGTTCACCTGGGATCCCGTCGCCTCCACCTGCTTGCCGATCAGGGAAACCGAGGCCATCGACATGGAGTTGCCACCCTGGTTCAGCATGCTCTGCAGGTTGGTGTTGGTGTTGTAGGCCTGCTCGACCTGCGTCAACTGGGCCAGCTGCGAGATGAACTGCGAGCTGTCCTGCGGGTTCAAGGGGTCCTGGTTCTGCAGCTGGGTGACGAACAACTTGAGAAAGTCGTCCTTGTTCATCCCCGTGGACTGCTTCATGGCCGCATCGGCTGCTGCCGTGCTGCTGGTTGCCGTTCCTGTTACATCGGTAATCATCTGGTGTGACCTCCCCTGGTTAGAACCTCACGTCGAGCAGGTTGTTGGTTTCCCCGGTCAAATAATTGACCCTCCCTGGCTCCCCCTGATCGGGATAGCTCCCCGCCCTGGCGGAGCGGAGCAGCGGCTGCTGCTGCGGGTTTCCTTTCTGCTCGGGCAGAGGGTTGTAGGAGCTTCCCCCGCCGGTCGAAACATCGAACCCATCCATGGTGAAATTCTTGGCTGACAGCGAATCCTTCAAACTGTCCAGATTGCTCATCAGGAGATCCTTCACCATTTTGTTGTCGGCCTGGACCTCGACGTGGAGCCGGTTGTCGTCCATACGCACCTGGATCTTCAGCTCGCCCAGTTCTCCTGGATTGAGCCTGATGCTCATCTGGCCGTTCCCCTTGTCGTCGTGGGTCACCACCCCGTCCTTGATCTGGGACAGGATGCTTTCGTGCAACGCGCTCTTGAGATTCACCGGTTTCGCCTCGGGAAGCGGCGCCTCGGCGCTGGCCGCGGCTGGCAGCCCGACCCCTTGGGGCTGGGCGGCGGGACCTGCTGGTGCCTGTGCTTTCTGCTCAGGAGTCCCTTTTTTCTCCGCATCGCCGAAACCATCCTGCCCCGCCGACCCCTGTGAAGGAGTGAACTTCGCTGCCATCGAGAGTGAGGCGGTCTTGAAACCTGCGTCCTGTACCGGCGCTTCCGGTTTCGCGCCGTTTTGCTCCGGCGTCAGCCGTGCTGCTCCATACGTGCCATGGAATCCCTGGGCGGCACGCGGCCCCATGCTGCCGTCCGCTGCCCCTTGGGCGAAGCGGTCGGAAAGCGGCGTGCTGTCGTTCGTAGCGGCCTCCGGCGCAGCTGCCTGCTGGTCCGGGTCGGTCGCAGCGACCGGTCCGGGAACTGCGGGACCCTGGGTCGTGCCGTCGGCGGCTGCCGCAACCGGTTGCCCCTTTTCTGGAGCGCCTGTCGTGACCGGACGGACCGCCTCACCCTTGGCATCTGCATTCTGCAGGCCATCGGTAACCGTCCCCGGGGAAGCCGCGCGCAGTTTGTCCAGCGCCGCGCTATCCATCCCCGAACCATTTTGCAGCACTACGTCAGGCCCGGCTTGCGTCCCGGCTGATACCGGGCTTGGCTTGGCTTGCAGTGGCGCTTCTGCGTCAACTTTAAGAATCTTCCCGGCCGGCGCGGGTACCTTGGCTTGCGCCGCCGCATTGGCAGCCGGCTGGACCGCCGCTTTCAAAGCCGGCTGAGCGGCCAGGATACTCCCCTGCCCGTTTTGCTGTACTGCGTCCGTCTTGATCGCCGGCGGAGCTTCCGTTGTTGCCCCCGCTCCCTTGGGAGCCACAGCTTTGGGCGATTCTTTGCCAGCATCCCTCGCAGCCGCATCATGCCACGCCCTGAAGAACGCTTCTCTCGGCAGCGCTCCTTTTTGCACTGCTGCTTCTTGCACTGCTGCTTCTTGCACTGCTGCTTGTTGCACTACTGCTGGTTGCACCGCGGCCTGTTGCACTGGTGCTTGTTGCACCGCTGCTGGTTGCACCGCTGTTTGTTGCACTGCTGTTTGTTGCACTGCTGTTTGTTGCGCCGCGGCCTGTTGCACCGCTGCCGTTGCAGGTTTCAGATCCTGCAGGGTCACCGCTCCCCCCTTTCCAGGTTCCACCCCCTGCAGCGCTCCGGCTGTTTCTGCTGCCGGATTGGTCCTGACGTCCGTCCAAGCCCCCTTGGCGCTTGGCACCGCAGCCAGTTCCCCCGCCGGCACTCCGGCGGCGTTCCCGGCCGCGGTGGCGACCGGTGTGCCACCCTGCCCGGTGTCGCCGAGCACGGCGTCAGCCCCGCTCGCTATGGCCGCGGCATCCTTAGCTGTCGCCAGCAGCATGCCGGCCAGACCCAGTTGCGCCGCGTCAGTTGACGGCACGGCTTCCTGCGCCTCGGCTCCCAGGCCTTTGCGCACGGGAGTCGTGCGAAGTTCCGCCCGGTCAGCCTCTTTCGCCCTGCCGGAGACCGGCAGCACGACCTTCTTCGCTTCTGCTGCAGTTGCTACGCTTACGCCCCTCCCCTGCTGCGCATCGGTTATCGCCGTGGTCTCCTGAGCTTCGGCCGCCAAGCTGAAACGCTGCAGATCACTGAGCATCTTCCACCGATCCGCCCCTTTTACCGTATCCGGGGCGCTGTCTGCGCCGCTTGCTCCGGCGCCTTTTCCTGCTGCTTGCTGCGTTGTTACTGCGTCCTCCGCGACCTGCTGCTGGCTGTTGGGCCATTTCAGGGAACGAAGCACGCTGCCGAGCCCCGGTTTCCCTGCCGGTGCGCCTTGAGTCTCGGCCGGATCGGCCGGAAGCGCCTGCGGGTCCGGTGCCAAACCGGCTGCAGACGCCGGAGTGCCACTGGAATTCTGCGGCCGCAAGAAAGCCACTTGCCGGGATACTGCGGACTGATTGGCATCGCCCACCTGGGGATCGGCCGGTGTGACGGCCTCGTCCCGGGCGGGTTGCTGCCCCAGCAGATCGGCGAAGCTGGCGCTGCCGCCGGCCGGCCGGACTGCTGCCGCCGTCCCCCTGCCCGACTGCGGCAGCGCTACGGGAGCGGCGTCTTGAAACATCATTGCGTTTTGAATCATTTCCATTCTTTTTCACCTCCTCCTGGTGTGACGTGGACTGCTATCGCGCATCTGCGGTTATTTTTCAGGTCATTCACCCTGTTTTTTCCCTGTAGGTAGTGCCGGCACCGCTGAGGGCGCCGGGTCGGAAGGAAATGCTGCGGTCACCCCTTCCCCGGCCCCCGCCCTTCCGGGAGAGGGGAGCTTGCCTGGCTGAATGCTGCCTGCCGCCGGACTGGCGCTAGTTTGCCTGCAGGTTCAGCCGGGTCCATTCCAGGACCCTCGGCTGGTCGATGAAGGGGATCAGCTTGACGGCGGTCTTCTGGTCCATCTGGTTCAGCAGCTCTATGACCATCTTGTCGTCCAGCTTGTTCAGCAGGGCCCCCGCCTGGTCCGCCTTCAAACCCTTGTAGATTTTGATCATCTTCTTGTAGCGCTCCCCGTCCTGTTTCTTCTTGGTGACGAGCGCCCCCTCGAGCCCCTTCTTGGCTGCGTTCAGCTCGACGACCCTGGCGTCCAGGGTCGCGGAGAGCTTCTTGAGCGCCTCCTCCTTCGCCTTGAGCGCCGCTTCCTTGTCGGCCAGCTGCTGCCGCTTGACATCGAGGGCCGCGGAGTCATCCACCTGCCGGGCCGAGCCGCCCCGCGCCCCGCCCTCGGAGGCACCCGCCTGCCAGTCCGAGACGCCCGGGGTGATGAGATAAAGTGCCGCGGCAGCCACCAGCAGGATCTGCAAGGTCCTTCTCACTGCCGGCCTCCCCTGCTTTGGATGGCAACCTCGTCCAGAAAGGCGCGCTCGCGGTTCAACTGTTCCAGCCTCAAATCCCTCATCTTCTTCTCCTTGAAAATTTCCAGCGCCTTCTTCTCCTTGGCCGCCACCACCAGGGCGTCGTGCCTTTCCTGCACGGCCTTTTCCAGGACCGGCAGGGTGTCCCGCAGTGCCTGGATCTCCTGGGTCTTCCTCATGGTGAAGTCCCCGTAGAGCTGCAGGTCCTTGGCGTCGATCCCTTCCAGCTGGCGCTGGGAGAACTGCTGCTCCAGGGTCAGCAGGGCGCCCTTCTCGCTCTTGAGCTTCTCCTGCGCGCTGTCGTGCCGCTGCCTGGCCGCGGCGAGCTCCAGCTGGTGCATCTTCTCCACTTCCTTGCGAAACTTGAGGACCTGCTCAAGCCTGAACTCGTGTTGTCCTGCCATGCCACCCTCCCTTTCGCGACGTTAGGCGCCGTACCCTGCGAAGATGTCTGACAGCACTGCTATCGACTCTTCGACCCCCACTCCGTCGCTGACGTCCTGCTTCATATAAGCGATCATCTGTTCCATCTTGGCGATCGCGTAATCTATCTTCGGGTTGCTGCCGGCCTTGTAGGCCCCGATGTTGATCATGTCCTCGGCCTGCCGGTAGGCGGCCAGGATCTCCTTGAACTGCCCGGCCACCTTGCGGTGCGCGGCTGAGGTGACGTCCGACATGACTCGGCTCGCGCTGTTCAGCAGGTCGATCGGAGGGTAGATGTTGCGGGCCGCGAGCTCCCGGGACAGGATGATGTGCCCGTCCAGGATGCTGCGCATGGCGTCGGAGATCGGCTCGTTGAAGTCGTCGCCCTCCACCAGCACCGTGTACAGGCCGGTGATGCTCCCCCCCTGGAAGTTGCCGCTGCGCTCCAGGAGCCTGGGGAGCGCGGCGAAGACCGACGGGGTGTACCCTTTGGTGGTGGGCGGCTCCCCGATGGCGAGTCCCACCTCCCGCATCGCCATGGCGAAGCGGGTGGCCGAGTCCATCATCAGCAGCACCTTCTTCCCCTGGGCCTGGAAATACTCGGCGATGGTGGTCGCGATGTAGGCGCCGCGCATCCGGACCAGCGGGGGCTGGTCCGAGGTGGCAACCACGACGACCGACTTCTTGAGCCCCTCTTCCTGCAGGTCCTTCTCGATGAACTCGCGCAGCTCGCGGCCGCGCTCGCCGATCAGAGCGATCACGTTGACGTCGGCCTCCGTGTAGCGCGCGATCATCCCCAGAAGCGTCGACTTGCCGACCCCGGATCCCGCCATGATGCCGACCCGCTGCCCCTCGCCGCAGGTCAGAAGGCCGTTGATGGCGCGGATCCCGAGGTTGAGCGGCTTTCTGATGGGACGGCGGTGCATCGGGTTCACCGGCGCCGCGTAGATCGGGTATTCGTCGACGACCGCGATCGGCCCCTTGTCGTCGATCGGAGCGCCCAGCCCGTCGATGACCCGGCCCAGCATGGCCGGACCGACACCGAGGGCGGCCTTCTCGCGCCGGACCGAGATCAGGCTGCCAAGCCCCACCCCGCGCAATTCCCCGAGCGGCATCAGGAGGGTCTTGTTGTCCCGGAACCCGACGACCTCCGCGGGGATGGGCTCCGACCCCTCCGAGTGCACCTCGCACAGGCTCCCCACCGCGGTCTCCGGGCAGTACCCTTCTATCACCAGCCCCACCACCTGGGTCACCTTGCCGTGGAAGCGGACCGGCTTGGTCCCCTGCACGACCGGGAAATAACGGGAAAGGTCAATCTGCGCCATGCTCACCCCGCCGCGCGCACTTCTCCTCGCAGAGCCTGCGGTAGATCTCGTCCAGCTGGGCGTCCAAGCCGGCGTCGATGTTGCCCCGGACCGTCTCCACCTGGCAGCCGGCGCTCGCGACGGCAGGGTCAGCCTTGAAGGCGATGCGCCGTTTCTCGCCCGACAGCCCGGCAAACTCCGGACGCTCAGCCACCTGGGCGTAATCCTCCGGGTTGAGCCGGACCACGACTTCGCCCCCGTCCGAGGCGAGCTCCAGGGCGCCGTGCACCAGGGTCGCCAGAAAGCTCGGGTCGCAGGAGAGCTCGCGCAGCATGACGGTGCGCGCGATCAGCACCGAGAGTTTCAGCAGGTCCTCCTCGCTTTCCTGCAGCAGCTGGCCGCGCAGCGAGCCGGTCGCCAGGAGCGCCTGCCCCAGCGCCTCGCTCACCTTGGCGAGCGCCGCCTCCGCGACCTTCCCCCCTTCCTTCACGCCGTCGGCGTGGGCCTGCTGGATGCGCCGCAGGGCCTCCTCCTCCGGGATGCAGGGAGGCTCCAGGTAGGGCTCCTGGTCCTCGGGCTCCAGATCCTTATCCTCCTCGCCCAGGTGGACGGCCCGGAACCCCGCGAGCTCCCGCTTGGGGAGCTCGCTTCCCAGCGGCTCCAGGGTGTAGCATTTCTGGGGGTCCCCCCCCTTCCTGATGATCTTAGACGAGGACATCTTCCGCACCACGACCCGCGATGACGACCTTCCCTTCCTCCTCCATCTTCCGGACGATCTTGATGATCTCGGACTGCGCCTTCTCCACGTCGGACAGGCGCACCGGCCCCATGACCTCCAGGTCCTCCTTGATCATCTCGGCGGCGCGGCTCGAGATGTTGCGGAAAATCTTGTCCTTCACCTCGTCGGGCGAGGTCTTCATGGCGAGGGTCAGCGTGTCGTTGCTCACCTCCCTCATGATCCCCTGGATGGCGCGGTCGTCCAGCTTGAAGATGTCCTCGAAGGTGAAGAGGTGCTTCCTGATGACCTCGGCCAGGGGCGGGTTCATGGTGTCCAGCCGGTCCAGGATCTTCTTCTCGCGGCTGCGGTCCAGGTGCGCGAACATGTCGACCACCTTCTCCACCCCGCCGACCTTGAAGCGCTGCACGCCGCCCAGGGCGGTGAGCTCCACCCGGATCACCTCGTCGATCTCGGCCAGGATCTCCGGCGAGACCTGGTCCACTTCCGCGATCCGGATCACCACCTCGGCTTGCAGCTCCTGGGGGAGTAGCGAGATGATCTCGCTGGTCTGCTTGGGCTTCAGCTTGGCGAGGATGACCGCGATGGTCTGCGGGTGCTCCTGCGAGAAGAAGTTGGCGATGGTGCGCGGGTCCATGCTGGAGAGGAGGTCCGACATGTCGCCGATGCCGGAGGTGCGGATCTCGTTCAGCAGCGTTTCGGCCCGCAGCGGACCGAGCGCCTTCTCCAGGATCTTCTTGACGAACTCCTCCCCCTGGGAGAAGAACCCGCTCTCAGGGTTGGTGATGTCGGTGAACTCGGCGACCACGGCCGCGATTTCCTCGCGCGGCACGTGGCCGAGCCTCGACATGCTCTGGCTGATTTTCTTGATATCCCCGTCGTCCATATGACCGAAGACCTTGGCCGTCGCGTCGGGGCCGAGGTACAAAAGGAGTATGGCGGCTTTCTCCGCTCCGGTCATGCGGCACCTCTTAGTCCAGCGTATGTCATCTCAATCGTCATGGGGATCACGTCAGTTCCTACGTATTTTTGACAGCTCTTGCTGCGGCGCCGCCTGCACGCCGCTAGTCCTTGTGCACCAGCCAGTTCTGCAGGATCTGGGCGACCTGGTAGGGGTCCTGCTTCACCTTCTCCACCAGCTCCAGCTGGGTCACCTTGAGCTTCTCGTGCTCGCGCCTGCTCGCCTCGATCATCTGGGCCGCCTCCACGTCGGAGGGTATCGGCAGGAAGCCGCCGGCGGGCTTCTCCGTCTTGAGGATCTTCAACAGGGGGCGGATCACGAAGAGCAGCAGCGCCAGGAAGCCCATGGCGATCAGGGCGTTCTTCAGGCCGACCTGCACGATCGGAGCGTCGAACCAGCGGGCCGCTTCCGGGGCCCCCTCGCCGGTCTCCTGGAACGGGATATTGGCGACGGTCACCTGGTCGCCGCGCTCCGCGTTGAAGCCGACCGCGCTCTTCACCAGCGCCTCGATCTTCGCCAGCTCGTCCGGGCTCCTCGGCTGGTACTTCGGCTTCGCGTCGGCCTTGGCCCCCGGGGCGAGCGCGTAGCTGCCGTCCACCAGGATGGCGACCGACACCTTGCTGAGGCTCCCCACCGGCTCGATGATCCGGGCGGTGGAGCGGCTCACCTCGTAGTTCAGGGTCTCGTCGCTCTTGGTCCCGCCGCCCGAGGTGCTGGCCGGCGCGGCCGCCTTGTTCAGGTTGGACTGCACGCCGGGGACCCCGCCCGCCGAGGAGGTGACACCCCCCTTCTCCTCGCTTCTCTGCTCGCTTCGGACCGCGGCGGTCTCCGGGTCGTAGCGCTCCTCGTACTTCTCCACCTGCTTGAAGTCGAAGTTCGCCGAGACGCGCGCCACCGACTTCCCGCTCCCGACGACCTTGTCCAGCAGGCTCTGCAGCTTCTCCTCCTCGGTCTTCTCGAAGTTGCGCTGGGTCTCCTGGCGCGAGCCGGTGAGCTTGCTGGCGGCGTCCGAGGAGGCGTTCTTGCTGAGCACCTTGCCGCGGCTGTCCAGGATCGTCACGTTGTCCGGGTCCATCCCCTCGATGGAGGAGGCGACCAGGTGCATCACACCCTGCACCTCGCCCTCGCGCAGCCCGCGGTTGGAACGCATCTTCAGCACCACGGAGGCGGTGGCCGGCTTTTCCGACTCCTTGAACAGGGTCTTCTCGGGGAGCGCGAGGTGCACCCGGGCCGACTCCACCCCGGCGATCTGGGCGATGGTGCGGGACAGCTCGCCCTGCAGCGCCCGCTGGTAGTTCAGCTTCTGCACGAACTCGGTCATGCCGAAATTCTTGCGGTCGAAGATCTCGAAGCCGACCCCGCCCCCCTGGGGGAGCCCTTCGCTGGCGAGCGACAGCCTCAGCTCGTAAACCTTGTCCGAGGGGACCAGCACCGCCTTGCCGTCGTCGGAGATCTCGTAGGGGACCTTCTGCTCCTTGAGCTTCTTGATGATCTCGCCGGCGTCATCGTTATTGAGGTTAGCGAACAGGGGACGGTAATCGGTCTTGTTGGCGACGCCGATGAGCGCGGCGAAGGCGAGCAGGGAGACCAGGGCCACCCCCCCCACGACGAGCCGCTTGCCCGTAGTCAGGGCAAGAAAAGGTTCCAACAGTTTTTTAAGGCCTTCCGGCATAGCTTCCCCACATGACTGGCTTATTCCCCCGCTTCGGGGGGATTCCAGAATTGCCGCGGACGGGGATACCCCGCGCGGATGACGCTAAGGCGCGTTTTATACGGACATCCTCATGATCTCCTGGTAGGCCTCCACCGCCTTGTTCCGCACCTGGGTCAGCATCTGGAAGGAGACGCTCGCCTTCTCCACCGACAGCATGACCTCGTGCAGCCCCTTGCTCTGGCCGGTGGCAAGCGACTGGATCGACTTGTCCGCATCGTTTTGCAGCTCGCTCACCTTGCCGACCATCTTGCCCAAGAGGTCGGAGAAGTCGTTGACCGGGTTCTGCACCGGCTTGCCGGGCTGGGTCGGGAAGGCCTGGGACAGGCCGCTTACGTTGGCTATAGCGCTTATTTCCATGGGTGACTCCTTTAGATATTATCAGCGGCCGATGTCGAGCGTCTTGATTGCCATGGACTTGGCGGCGCTAACGGCGGTCACGTTCGCCTCGTAGCTGCGGGTGGCCGATATCATGTCGGCCATCTCCTCCACCATGTTGATGTTGGGATAGGCGACGTACCCGGCGGCATCGGCGTCCGGGTGGGCGGGCTCGTACTGCATGCGGGGCGGGTTCTGGTCCTCGTTGATCTGGCTGATCTCGACCCGGCGGGCGTCCGTCGCGTGTCCCAGCGCCGCGCCGAAGGAGCCCGGGGCCGAGGTCGCCGTGAAGACCGCGTCCTTCCTTTTGTAGGGGCCACCCTCCGGTGTCCTGGTCGAGTTCACGTTGGCGAGGTTGCTGGAGATCAGGTTCATCCTGGTCCGCTCAGCGCTGAGCGCCGAGGCGCTGATGTCCATCGAGGAAAAAAAGTCCATTTAGATGGTCCCCCTGATCGCTTGCTTCATCATCTCGAACTTCTTGGTGAGGAGCTGCACGGATGCGTTGTACATGATCTGGTTCTCGGCCATGCGCCCCATCTCGCTCTCCAGCTCCACCCCGTTGCCGTCGGGCCCGGTCCCCTTCCCCGGGAGCTCCACCACCTCCCCGGCGACCAGCTGCAGGGAGCCGGCGTTCCCCCCCTTGAGCGGTATGTGCCGCGGGTTCGGGCTCTGGGCCGCCGGCCCACCCTTTTTCAGGGCGCTCTTCAGTTCCGCCTCGAAGGAGAGGTCGCTCGGGGTGTAGCCCGGCGTCTCCACGTTGGCGAGGTTCGCTGCGATCAGATTCTGCCGCTTGGCCCTCAGGTCCAGGGTCTTCCCCAAAAGCTCTATGGTTGTGCCGAACATTGCGTTGACGGGCATGGTGTCCTCCTTTGTGCATCCGCACTGCTCCTACAGCAAAAGCCGTACCATCGGCAGGCATCCCGTGATACCGGCCACTTGGACGGATTGAGTCATATTTTTGACGTCAAGGGAGTTCCCCGGCGATCTTCAGGCGCCAGCGCAGGTCGCCCAGCGACTCGGTGGCGAGCTTGCCCCAGGTCCCCCCCTCCCCTTTCTGGACCGCCTGCTCCCAGGCGTCCTTCGCCTCCCGCACCATGCCGAGCTGCAGGTAGAGCTCGCCCATCTTGTAGAGGTACTGGCCGGCCGTCTCGCCGGAGACGAACTTGAGCCCCTCCCGGTAGGCGGCGAGCGCCCCGGCGTACTGCTTGAGCTCGACCCGGGTCCCGGCAAGGGTGAAATAGCCGTCGGGCAAAAGCGGTGCGCCCCCCTTGGCCTGGGTAGTGAACCGGGCCAGGGCGCGCTCGGCCCCCCGCTGATCCCCGGCCGCGGCCAGCGCCTTGCCGAGGTAATAGTCGCTCTCGGGGATTTCCGCCTGCTTCCCCTTGCCGGCGTTCAGGAAGGCGAGCTCCGGGGCGACCCGCTTCAGCTCACCCCCCTCGAAGGCGATCCGCCCCAGCTGCTCGTGCATCCTCTGGGTGCCGGGGGCGCCCGGGAAGCGGGAGAGGTAACTGCGTGCGCTCGACTCGGCCAGGGTGAGGTTTCCCAGGGTCAGGGCGTCCTCCACGATGCGCGCCGTCAGGAAGGGGGCGGAACCGGCGGCCCAGCTCTTCTCGGCAAGGAACCCGAAGAGCGCGATCTCCTGCCCCAAAAGCCCCGCATCGCGGCAGGACCGGGCCACCCTCTCGGCGAACTGAGGGTCGCTCAGGCAGCGGGCCAGGTACTCCCGGTTGTCCAGGGCGAGGTGCGCCAGGGCCGCGGCGTCCTGCCCCGCGGCGAGCTCCCGGTAGACCGGCAGCAGGAGCTCCTCGCGCATCTTCTTCACGATGGTCCCGAAGATCCCCCGGGGGTAGCAGGTCTGGTAGTTGACGGAGGCCGCCAGCGCCTCCTGAGCCGGGCCGTAGAGCGCCTGCAGCAGGGCGATCTTGAAGAGCGACTCGTCGCGCAGGGCGATGTCGCCCGGGGCCTGGTAGATGGACTGGTAGCGCTCCAGGAGGATGAGGTAGCGGTCCCGCGACAGCGAGAACATCTCCCGGTCGGCGAGCTTCATGCGCGCCCGCGCCGCAGCCGGGGTCCCGGGTGCGTGCACCACGACGGAGCGGTAGATGACCGTGGCGAGCGCCGCGTCCCCGTGGCGCGCCGCCAGGTCCGCCAGGCGGTTCAAAAGGGGCGCGCTGTAGGCGGTCCCGGACATCTGGTTTATCA
>TBL_comb47_HYPODRAFT_10004093_pt1 | contig 16873 bp, 13 predicted proteins | sample TroBogypolimnion_40_FD_10682 | JGI IMG/M metagenome (IMG submission 10682)
TAAACAGCAGCGTCTTCACGGATGACATGAAGTAATTTGGCCCAGAACCATTCCGAAGAGTAGACCCCTCCTTCGAAACGTGTAAAGTCGTTATGCCATTCTTTGGCCAAACGATTGATTTCGTCGGCTTCCTTCACGCCAGTGTGGTCTTTCCAGAGCACAAACATGGCATTGGGGTTTTCTTCAAAGCCTGGAGTTAAGGACAGTGGAGTTCCCTTTTCATCAACAGCGATTGGTGTCGAACCGGTTGTGTCAACCGATATTCCTACTACATTCTCAGCAACGCCTGCCGGAGCAAGTTTTAAGGCCTCAACGATGGTGTATTCCATACCTTCAAGGTAATCCTTCGGGTGCTGGCGAAACCGGTTGTTTGATGCATCACAGTACATTTGTTTCTTCCAGCGGGGATATTCAAAGACCACACTGGCTACTTCTTCTCCGTTTTCAACATTCACGATCAGTGAACGAACAGAATCGGTACCGTAATCCAGCCCGATCGTGTATTTTGCCTGACTCATAATATAGATTTTAAAGTTTAATGTTTAAAGTTCAATGTTTGTGTCTGCACCGAAAAGTCAATTTTAACTTGAAGGCACAAAGACGCAAAGAATTAATTTTTATAAAATAAAGATGCTCAACATGTTGTATTATTTCGAGTCTTTGTGTCTTCGCGTTTAATGTTGATTAGATGGTTTTCGGAGTAGACTCAAGTTTAAAGTTTAAGGTTCAAAACAGGTTCTGGTGATCAGAGCATAACTTGAAACTTGGAACTTGGAACTACTTCTGTCCGTAATAGGCATCCTTACCGTGTTTACGGAGAAAATGCTTATTGAGCAATGTCTGGCTCATTGATGTTTCAGGGTTAAGCTGAAAGCTTCGGAGTGCCATCTTGGCCACTTCTTCCAGAACAACGGCATTGTATACGGCATCATCAGCATTCTTTCCCCAGGTAAAGGGTGCATGATTGTTGACAAGCACTCCGGGGATATTATCAGGATCCAATCCCTGGAAGCGTTCGATGATGACACGTCCTGTTTCGAGTTCATATTCTCCGTTGATTTCTTCATCGGTCATCTTGCGGGTACAGGGGATTTCACCGTAGAAATAATCAGCATGGGTGGTTCCGATCGCCGGGATTCCTTTACCTGCCTGTGCCCAACTGGTAGCCCATTCGGAATGAGTATGAACTATTCCGCCAATGTTCAGAAACTGACGGTACAGAATCAGGTGTGTCGGTGCATCGCTCGATGGGTTCAGTTTACCTTCAACTACTTTGCCATACAGATCGAGTACCACCATATCTGAGGGTCTCATTGTATCGTAAGACACTCCGCTGGGTTTGATGACTACCAGTCCATGCTGGCGATCGATGCCACTCACATTGCCCCATGTAAAAATCACCAATCCGTGTTTAACCAGATCCAGGTTGGCCTTCCACACTTCTTGTTTTAATTGTTCGAGCATACGGTATAAGTTTCAAGTTCAAAGTTCTAAGTGCAGGTTTCAAGTTTCAAGTTTCAGGTTCAAAACCGCTACTGCTGAACAGAGCACAACCTGGAACCTGAAACCTGGAACTACTTCTGAGGCTCCAGCCAGGCGGCAAAGCCACCACCGGGAGCCATTTTCAGTTTGATTGTATCCCCTTTCACCACAACAACTGAGGTACGTACCACCTTTTCAGCGTTGATGTTGGCATCAGGAGCATCTTCAAAAGCTATCATTTTATATTTCCCTTCTCCCAGAAAATCAAGTTTAATTTCCACTGTACGGGCTTCGCTGTTTGTCATCGAACCAATAAACCACTCGTTTCCTGACCTGCGGGCTGAGGTGATGTATTCGCCAATACGGCCATTCAGGATTTTAGTATCATCCCACATAGTCTTTACTTTCTTCAGGAATTCAACGCCATCCTGACCTTTGTAATTGTCAGGAGAATCGCAGGCTACGGTGAATGGGCTGTCGTAAACTACAAACTGGGCCAGTTGCAATGCCCGTGTTCCCTGTACCTGTGCAGGTGTACCGTTTTGGAATTTCTCCGGAGTGCGGTTCAGGAATCCTCCGGGGGTAAAGTCCATCGGACCAGCCAGCATGCGTGTAAACGGCAAAGTGACCATGTGTTCGGGAGTAACCCTAAGCGACCATTTGTTGTATTCATTGCCCATTACTCCTTCACGGGTTACCAGGTTGGGATAAGTCCTTCTGAATCCATCGGGTTTAAAGGCTCCGTGGAAATCGACCATAAGATGATGAGAAGCTGCAGTAGTCACTACCCTACGGTACCAGTTCACCATATCCTGATCATCGCTGTCCATGAAATCAATTTTAACACCTGCAATGCCCCAGCTTTCGTAGGTTGCACAAGCCTTATCCCAGTCAGAACGGGTGACATCTGAACTGTAGATCCACACCCAGCACCTGACATTCCTACTTTTAGCGTATGAAAGAATACCTGGCATATCGAGCTGAGGGGCCACTTTAGTGATGTTCGCATCCGGCAGGTTAAACGGTCCGTACCATTGCCAATCGATCAATTGGTAGGGCCATCCCATTTCGGAAGCCAGGTCAATGTATTTTTTAATGGTTTCGTTGTCCACCTTTACTTCCCCACTCCACCAATGATCCCATGCACACAGGCCTGGTTTTATCCATGAGGGATCAGCTATAGCGCAGGGTTCATTCAGGTTCATGATGATTTCAGATTCGACCAGTTGCCCTGGTGTTGAACCCAGCATAATGACCCTCCATGGGGTCTTGTGAGGGAATTTAAACTTCACCTTGTCGCTATTTTCATTTTCTTTAGGGAGTGGAGACAATTGCGAACGAACGGCAAATCCGGTTTTGGAATGACCAGGTTTAAGGTACATTCCTGCATAATCGGTAATTTCAGCTTCGGTAATGGCTGCATAACAATCGTCCGAAACCTTAACCGTCATGGGTAGTCCAATCACCATCTGATCGGTCAGGTCAGACAGTTTCCGTTTGAAATATTCATTTTCCTGCGAAGAACGATATGAACCATCATTTGCTGCCCAGCAATCGTGATCGGCCAGAAAGTTGAAGGTGGTGAGTTCATCAGTCAGTTCATATTCATGCTTATTATCAGGACCTGTAAATTCTGTTCGGAAAGCCACTCCGTCATCAAATACACGGAATACCAGATTCATTGTCCGCCGGGGAAACTTCTTCTCCTGCATCTGTAGCGTTAATTCCCTGCAATTATTCAAAATGGATGACTTCCGTTTCAATACAGGAGTCCAGGTTTCATTAATTACCTTTTCTGATGATTTAATAACCTGCATATCCTCACCCATCGGAGGTGCCTGTTTGAATTCAAATCGTATTACAGAATTGGATACTACCAGCTTTCCATTGAAGGACACGTTATAAGTGATTTGACTGCCTATTTCTATTTTTGCTTCGGCCATTGAATGAGGAGACACAACTGAGTATTGTGCATGAACAAGGCAGAGCATAGTCAATGAGTAAATAGCAGTAAGAAAAAATCGTTTCATATTCTAATTAGGTTAGTTTCTTCCTTCAAATTCATTAAGGTTCAGTATATAAGATAGGATTGAAATAAAATGTAAATTTAACACTTATCTTTACTTCTCAAAACAATCAAATCTATTTTGATTTGGTTATAAATTCATTTTTACATTCTGAAGTTATAACTAAAAGTGTCCTATATGAAATGTATAGTACATTTGTGATTACTAGCTGCTGAATTTAAAGGATTTATCCGAATTATAGGTTACTTTGGATGATATTTATTTCGTTCACTGCAAACTTTTGATTGGAGATAAACGTTTAAAACATGTCGTATAACACAAAATCAGCAAGCAAGCGAATTTTATTAATTCATAATAAATAATGCCAGTTAATATCCCGGAAACGGCCCAGAAACGAATCGTAATTATAGGTGCGGGTTTTGGTGGCCTCAAATTAGCCCAGAAGCTTATAGGCTCGGGTTATCAGATTGTTCTGATTGATAAGAACAACTATCATCAGTTTCAGCCTTTGTTTTATCAGGTTGCCAGTGCAGGAATAGAACCAAGCTCGATTCTTTTTCCTCTGAGGAAAATATTTCAGAATCAGAAGGATGTTTATATCCGTGTGGGTGAGGTTTATTCTGTCGATCCTGAAAAGAAAATCTTACAAACGAGTCTGGATAAAGTTTGGTACGATTACCTGGTGATATCAACCGGAGTAAATTCCAATTTCTTTGGGATGAAGAATATGGAAGAATATGCTATTCCGATGAAATCAGTCTCAGAGGCCATGGCACTTCGAAACCGGTTGTTACAAAGCTTCGAGAAAGCAGTTACACTATGGGATCAGAACGAAAGGAAAGCCTTACTGAATGTAATTGTGGTTGGTGGTGGTCCTACCGGTGTTGAAGTGGCTGGCGCTATTGCTGAGATGAAGAAATTTGTTCTTCCCAAAGACTATCCTGATCTGAATTTTGATGTCATGCAGATAAGTTTGATCGAAGGTTCCGGGTCATTATTAGGCGTAATGTCGAAACATGCTTCTGAAAGAGCATTATTTTACCTTAAACGCCTTGGAATAAACGTACTGCTGAATACTCATGTAACTGATTTTGATGGAAGAAAATTAACCCTTGCAGATGGTTCACATTTGGATACCAAAACCGTTATTTGGGCGGCAGGCATCAGTGGAGTTATTCCTGAAGGATTTCCGGCTGAGTCAGTTGGCCGAGGAAGAAGACTCCTTGTTGACGAGTATAACCGGGTAAAAGGTTATGAGGATATATATGCAATTGGTGATGTTTCTGTTATGTCGACTTCGGACTATCCAAATGGTCATCCCCAGGTAGCTCAGGCAGCTATTCAGCAGGGAAAAAATCTGGCCCGGAATTTCCTGTTAATAAAGAGAAATGCAGGGTTAAACCCTTTCAAATATATCGATCGTGGTTCTATGGCAACTATTGGTCGTAACCGGGCAGTTGCGGATTTGTCATTCCTGAAATTCAGTGGATTTATCGCATGGCTTACCTGGATGTTTGTCCATCTGATGGCAATCGTTGGGGTAAAAAACAGATTGTTGATCTTCATTAACTGGATGTGGAACTACCTGACCTATGACCAGTCACTGCGACTGATTCTTTGGGCGGCCAAGAAAGATCCGACAAAGAATATTTCACCTCTGGACAGGAAATAAAAAGAAATGCCGGCTGAATAAAAAACAGCCGGCATTTCTTTTAAAACTATTCTACTACCAGATTACTGCACGATCAGCCTCCTTCAGGTACATATAGTCTCCGTCTTTTACACCAAAGGCATTATAAAATGCAGGTAAGTTACGAAGAGGTCCTATCACCCTGAAACGGCCAATTGAATGAACATCCTCCTTGGTACGGCGAATGATTTCCTTGTCACGTATATTCTGAGCCCATACGTGTGCATATGCCAGGTAGAATCGCTGATCAGGAGTAAATCCATCAATGGGTTGTTCTTTCCCAGTAAGTACTTTTTTCAATGCGTTAAAGGAAATATTCAAGCCACCCAAATCGGCAATATTTTCGCCCAGGCACAAATCTCCATTGGCTTTCATTGAATCAATCACAGTGAAATTACTGAATTGATTTGCCAGTATTTTGGTACGTTCACCAAACTTTTTAGCATCATCTGCAGTCCACCAATCGGTCAGATTTCCAACTTTATCAAACTGCCGCCCCTGATCATCAAAGCCGTGAGTCATTTCATGACCTATCACCACTCCAATGGCACCATAATTTACTGCATCATCGCCATCCTTAAAAAAGAAAGGTGGCTGTAGAATAGCTGCCGGGAATACGACTTCGTTTATGGTTGGATTATAATAAGCATTAACCATTTGTGGGGGCATCATCCATTCGGTGCGGTCAACAGGTTTATTTATTTTACCGATCATATATTTGAAGTCAAAGATGTTTGACCGTATAGCATCGGCTACATAAGAATCGGTTGAAACCTCAAGTGCCGAATAATCACGCCATTTATCTGGATAACCAATCTTTACAGTGATTGCATCCAGCTTTTCAATAGCTTTCGCTTTTGTTGCATCGCTCATCCATGCTAACTGTTTGATACGTTCACCCAACGATACCCGAAGATTGCCAACCAATTCGATCATTCGTTTCTTTGCTTCAGCAGGAAAGTATTTCTGAACATACATCTGGCCTATTGCTTCGCTCAACGCATTGCTGGTTGCACCCTGAACTCTTTTCCAACGTGGCCGCTGAACTAACTGTCCTGAAAGTGTTTTTCCATAAAAATCAAAATTCTGTTTCTCAAACGCTGATGACAAATAGGGACTAAGTTCATTAACAACCTGCCATTTTAAGTATAGTTTCCAATCGTCAACCGAAACCTCTTTTAGCATTTTACTAAGTTCTGCAACAAAATCAGGCTGACCAACAATAAAATCACCTGGATTCTGAAGACCGATACTATGGAAATGCGCTGTCCAGTTAATTTCATTAGATATCTTTTGAAGTCCTTCAAGATTCATTTTATGATAGGTCTTTTGCGGATCTCTCATTTCCAGCTTTGTCATTGAAGCAGCAGCCAGACGTTTTTCCAGATTATAGACCACTGTTGCATTAGCTTTTGCAGTAGCCTCATCGGTTCCGGTAAGCATATCCATCTTCTGAAGATGCACCAGATAAGCAGCCTGAATACCTTTACTTCGCTCATCGTCTTTCATGTAATAATCACGGTTGGGCATTCCGAGTCCTCCCTGATAGAGATAAGCGACAGTCATTTCAGAATTCTTACGATCGGCTCCTGAGAACAAAGAAAACATTGGCGTAATACCTTTGGAATGAAAATCGGAAACTACTTTCATGACATCCTCCTTACTCCCGATGGCATTAATCTGGGATAAAAGTGGTTGAACGGGAGTCAAACCATTTGCTTCTATCCGGACAGTATCCATGCCTGTATTGTAGAAATCAGCTATTTTTTGTCCAATAGTACCAGACTCCTGCTTTTTTGAAGCAATTTCATCGATAAGTGTTTTAACTTGAACTTCACCGGTATCGGCTAATAAGTCAAACGTTCCGAAACGACTTTTATCATCCGGAATGGGGAAACGTTTTTTCCAGCCACCATTGGCATAATTATCAAAATCTTTGGCAGGATTAATTGAAGTATCCATATCTGCCAGATTAATGGCCTTCACTTTAGGTGATTCTTGCCTGCAGGCCATACTACCAATCAATAAAGAAATTAATAAGAATAGGTTAATACTTTTCATAAAATAAAACATTTTCTGTGAATTTTCGGTTTTAGATAATATGTACTTCAAATTCAGGAATGATTACAATACAGAAATAAGATAAGCTGAAATTATTTCAACAAGTTATGTAGGGTAATCTAATTCATACAATGGCAAACATGTTCAACAACAGCCTTAAGTAACTAATTATCAACACAAATACTGACACTTGAGCTTTGTTTTAATAATGAAATGATGTATCTTAATATCAATAATTGAATCCTGCCAATAGTATGAAAATTCTATTCTTATGTACTGGTGGTAATTCATGCAGAAGCCTGATGGCTGAAGCAATTCTTCAGAAAATGGATCATTCGCTTGAAGTTTTTTCGGCTGGTCTTCATCCTGACGAACGAACGGATCCAATCGCTATTACTGTAATGAAAGAGATAGGAATTGATATTGCTATGAAAAAACCGAAGGGATACAAAGAATTTGAAGGAATGTTTATGGACTATCTGATTACTCTTTGTAATGGTACAAAAGATAAAATAATCACAGTTGATATACCATACAGGCACAAGATTCATCTTGGATTTGAAGACCCAAGAAAATCATCGGGTATGGAAAATCAGGTTATTGATAGTTATCGCGATATACGGGATGATATAAGGAATGAGATTGACTATTTTTATGCTCACATTCTGATAAAAGAATCGGCAAACAGATAGATTTCCCCGATACTGGTATAGCTAACCCTTCGAATATCTCAATGCTGTTTATTTAAGATAATCGCTTACAGCGTGGCGAATACCTTTTTTTACTTCTTCCCATGTTTGATTTTTAAAACTCATCGGTGTTTCACTTTCGTCAGCATCGGCGAAATAAGTGATGGCATGAGGAATACTTATTGCTAGCATTTGATTGGGATATTTCTGTTTGTGCCAATCCATTATTTGTTGTAGGGAGAAATGCTGGAGCAATTCATACAAATCCCAGAAGTCCTTTTTCTTTCCCCGCCCAAGAATAGCCTGTATTTTCATTGCTGCAATATCAGCACAACTATACATCCTGATTGAATCTTCTACTTCAATTGCTGAAATTGGTAAATGTGGAAAGTGAACTATATCAACTTTAATATCATCAATGAAGCAAAAGATACCAAATTGAGTGTGCTGTTGTTTGTAAACAAATCTATGTTTGAAAGTTATCTCGAGTGCATTAATAAGTTGAGGGTGATTAAATTTTTCATGAACAAATAAATCCAGATCATCTGAGCTACGATGCCCAAAACGAAGTGATAATGCTGTACCACCCACCAATGAAAAGGTATCGAGAGCTGACAAGGCCATTAATTTCTTTAGTAAGGAAAAAGTTCGGGGTTCAACTGTCTCAGTATGTAGCATCTGAATTCATTTAATGGCTTATCAATTACTGCGCTGGCAAAATGAATAGTGTGCAGTGGCAAATACTTTGCCTTTAACAGAGCTTCGGTTACTTTTTCATCTCCGTAATACCTGCGACATTGTCTGATATCCTCCACGTCGCCACGTTCAAAAACCCTCTCAATAACAAAGTTGGCTTTGGCATCATAGTCAATTAGCTCAAAGTTCACATCCCAGAAAATACGTTTCTCAAATATGGGTATCTTTTTATTCATTTTACAACGAAGATAATTGATTATCTCATAACATTTTCAATTTCATTTGGATCAATGGGGATCCTGTCTCCCAGTATTTCACATCCTGTTTCCGTAACCAGAATATCATCTTCCAAACGAATTCCGCCAAAATCATAGTATTCTTCCAGACGATCAAAACAAATAAAATCCGTATTAATCTTTTCAGCTTTCCACTTTTCAATTAATGCCGGAATGAAATAGATGCCCGGCTCATCAGTGATTACAAAACCAGGTTGAAGTCTTCTGCCCATTCGTAAGTATGCTGTTCCAAATTGATCAACCGGACGGATTTCATCATCATAACCCACATAAATCTGGCCCAGATCTTCCATATCGTGAACATCCAGTCCAAGCATATGTCCCAGACCATGAGGCATAAAAAGTGCCGCAGCACCATTTCTAACGGCATCATTCACATCACCCTTCATTAAACCAAGTGCCTTCAGTCCTGAGGCAATCACTTCCATTGCAGCCAGATGAACTGATAAATAAGTTGTACCTGGCCTTGTTAATTCTCGTGCCCGATTATTGGCAGCCAATACAATTTCATATATCTCCCGTTGTTTTTGGGTGAACTTTCCGCTTACTGGAAAGGTTCTCGTATAATCGGATGCATAATGCGAACGAACCTCAGCACCGGCATCTACCAGAAGCAGGCGTCCGTTCTGTAAGGTTTTCGAATGATCATGATTATGAAGAGTCTCCCCATTTTGTGACAGGATCACCGGAAATGATACCATTCCTCCACCTGCATTAGCTATTCCTTCAATTGTACCTGCAATGGTTTGCTCCAATACACCAGCTTTAGCCATTTTCATGGCCGATACATGCATCTGGTAACCAACAGCACAGGCTTTCCTCATTTCAACGATTTCTTGTTCTTCTTTGACTGAACGCAAACTTATAATTGCCTTAATCAGTGGCAAAGATGCATAAGCTTTTAATTTCGAAACCGAAATACCCGTTAATTCATATAAAAGCAATTTATTCTCAGCACGGTATGGTGGAAGGAAATGAATCTTCCTGCCTGATTGAATCGCCTTTTCAATAACTATCTGAAGATTCTTATAAGGTTCAACTCTTTGTACTCCAACTTTTTCAGACTTCTCTTTCAATGCAATCTGTGGGCCCATCCAAATGATGTCTTCCATACTTACATCATTGCCAAAGATGGTTTCTTCACCAGACTCAGTATCAATGACTCCGGCAAGATTCTGAAAATCGAGTCCAAAGAAATATAAAAACGAACTATCCTGCCTGAAATAAAAAGTATTGTCAGTATAATTCATTGGAGAATCAACATTCCCAAGAAGCAGAATGATTCCATCCGTTATTTTAGCCTTAAGTTGCTGACGTCGTGCAATATATGTCTTACTACTAAACATGTTCACTAGCTTTAAATTAATTGATGAAAGATAGAAAAAATAGTCCTAACAATTGGTGATAAATACGGGCATAATGTCAAATGAGAAAACTGTGAATGACTTGAAAAAAATTCCAACTGTATTCCATTTATTTCGTAAACAATATAAACTAAAAAACCCTGCTATGAACAATACATTGATGGCTTATTTGGACAAAAGGCTGCACCCAAAAGATAGCAGATATCCATCTGCCAATACTCAACCAGGACCAGTTATTTGTATCTCCAGAGAAGTTGGATGTGGAGCAGTAAATATCGCCAAATTGTTGGCATCTGAACTTAATAAACAATCTCTGGTCAAAAAATGGAAAGTGTTGAGTAAAGAAATACTACAGCAAAGCGCCCGGGAGTTAAATATGGATCCTTATAAACTCCGGAAATACCTGAATGAGGGGGAGAGAAACCTGTTTGATGATATCTTGTCTGCTTTCAATGAGAAGAGACATAAAAGTGATCGTAAGATCAATCAAACACTAATTGACCTGATCTCAAGTTTTGCTATTGACGGTTATTGCATTATCGTTGGACGTGCCGGAAATATCATTGCAAGGGGGATCAAACAATCATTGTTTATACGGATGATTGCCGATCATGACTGGCGTGTGAAACAAATCATGGAGAAGAATAACCTAAACATCAGACAAGCCATTGATTTTATTGAGAAAACAGAACAGGAAAGATTGAACTTTCGCAAACGGTTTGCTACAGGGGATGATAATGCAGATGAATTTGACCTGACCATTAATTTGTCACGGATGTCTATGGATGATACGATCAAAATCATCCAGTCTGCTGCACAAATCAAAGGATTACTGGATTTCCACAGAAGTAAAGTTGAAGTATTTTAATGGCTTCAAGTTATACGTTCAAAGTTCTCGAAACCTTGAACTTTGAACTTGAAACTTTGAACTTGAAACCTATTTGAGCCACTTATCCAGCCATTGCTTAAACACTCTCTGCCACAAGATGCCATTTTGAGGTTGCAATACCCAATGGTTTTCTTCCGGGAAAATTAACATCTGTGCAGGAACACCCCTAAGTACTGCAGCATTGAATGCTGCCATTCCCTGAGAGGCAAGAATCCGGTAGTCCTTTTCTCCATGAATGATCAATATCGGAGTATCCCATTTATCAACGAAAAGGTGTGGTGAGTTTGCATACGACCGTTGTGCTATGACATTGGCTTTGTCCCAGTATGGCCCTCCTAAATCACGATTTACAAACCACATCTCTTCAGTCTCAAGGTATTGCTGTTCCAGATTGAACATCCCATCGTGAGCAATAAAGGCTTTGAATCGTTTTTCATGATGACCGGCCAGCCAGTACACTGAGAATCCACCATAGCTGGCACCGATACAACCCAATTTATCCTTGTTGACATAGGGTTCTTTTGCTACTGCATCAATTGCCGAAAGGTAATCCTTCATGTTTTGACCACCATAATCGCCGCTGATCTGCTCCAGCCATTCCTTACCAAATCCAGGCAATCCACGACGGTTTGGTGCTACAACAATATATCCGTTCGCAACCATCTGCTGAAAATTCCAACGATATGACCAGAACTGACTAACTGTAGATTGAGGACCGCCCTCGCAATATAAGATAGTCGGATACTTTTTGTTCGGATCAAAATGTGGCGGATAAATAACCCAAACCAACATTTGCTTATTGTCGGTAGTGGTTACCCAACGTTCTTCAACTTTTCCCATTTCAAGTTGAGCCAGAAGTTTTTTGTTCTGGAATGAAAGTTCAGTTTCTACTCCGGTTTGCGGATCAATAGCATATATTTCATCGGGTTTGCTCATTGAATGCTTAACCCCTATAAGCTTATCTTTTGCTTCGGCAACAAAACCATAGTCATGAACTCCTTTGGTGATTTGTGTAATCTTTTCCCCAACCACTTCTACACGATAAATCTGAGTAAGAGCATGCCAGCAACTCGTAAAATAAATAGATTTACTGTCGATACTCCATGTTAAACCACTGGAGTTCTGATCAAAGTCAGCAGACAAGTCAGCCTTTACTCCTGTTTGCAGATTCATAATAAACAAACGATTTTTGTCTGATTCATTACCCTCCCGCTCCATGCTTTCCCAGGTCAGCCATTTCCCATCGGGCGAGAATACAGGATTCTGGTCATAACCCATCATGCCCTGGGTTTTGTTTTCGGTCTTTTTGGTATCTATATTGTAAAAATAAATATCAGAGTTGGTTGAAAGGGCATATTCCTTTCCAACCTTTTTACGGCAGGTATAAGCCACTGTTTTTCCATCAGGACTCCAGGCCAACTGCTCAGTACCGCCAAAAGGTTTCATCGGGCTCTCGAAAGGCTCATCCTTCAGAATATCTACTTCATTCTCTATTTTACCATCTTTAAAATCGGCAACAAAGGGATGAGGAACGGTTTGAATCCATTCATCCCAGTGTTTGTACATCAAATCTGTTTCCAAATGAGCGTTGGCCTTGGGCAAATCAGGAAACAAATCATGAATATCCTTACCGACCTTAACATCAGCAGTATATAGAAGATGAGAACAATCAGGTGAATATTTAAATCCCGTGATGCCATCTTTCACCTGGGTAACCTGAACCGGATTGCTACCATCAACATCCATCTCCCAAAGCTGCATATCTCCGGATTTTGGTGAAAGGAATCCTATTTTCTTTCCGTCTGGTCTCCAGGTTGGAGACGATTCTTTCTCCGGAGTTGTAGTGAGCCGAACTGGATTGCCACCCGCTACCGGTACAGTATAGAGGTCCCGATACGATTTGTTTTCTTCAATGTTGTAGGTAGTTACCGCATAGAGTACGGTTAATCCGTCTGGCGAGACCATAGGTTCGGCTATCCGGCCAAAACTCCATAAAACTTCAGGTGTCATGATATCCGATGTAAGTTTTGGAACTTCAGAATTGGAATTCTTTGTCATTTCTTTCTCCTTTTTCTGGTTTGAACACGATAGCAAAATAGCTACCAGGGCAAGTAAGCAAATGGACTTCATTTTGCTGGTTAGTTTAATTATTTCCTGATTAATTAATAATTGTGGTGAAAGTAAGTATTGTCGCGCAATAAAAAAATGATAAACCTCTGTTATTGAATAACAGTATGAACTATCCCGATATAAACCCCTCCTAAACACTCTGGTAAATTTGAATGTTTATAGTTTATTCCAGGTATGTTTTTTGTAAGTCAACATACAGAAACCTTACAGAAACCTTACTCAAAACATACAAAAACACCAACGGGTTTATAGCGCGATACCTGGCCGTTCCCAGTTCGGTCAGATTCCAATCCTCATGTTCAGCTCTTCATCCTTCAAATCATTTCGAAAGGGTAAGACAATAGTATGACAGAGTATATATTTATTTATATGGCGAAAGTTTGTGGAAAAGATTTATTTAATGAAGATTCACACAAAATGGTTCCGTTTATATTGACAGAGCTACCTATATATAACCGATTTATTGTCGTATTTTTATTTCATTCTTAAAACTTAAGTAATGGTTAAAATATAATGTCGTATTTTATACCTATATTTTGCAAGACATCAAACAATCGTTCTTTGAGATTTTGAAAACAGAGATATGCATCAAAGCTCAGCCATTGATATTTAATTCGTCTCCACAATATTTCAATCAAATTCAATTCAGGTGAATAGGGCGGCAAAAAGAAAATATACACATCTTGTTCCTCCCATTGTGCAATTTTAGCTTTGAATTTATTTGATCTATGAATTGGTGAATTATCCAATATCACAACTGTCTTTTTAACTGTTTGTGCAACGAAATTATCCATAAAACAAATTATCTTATCAGTATTGAATGTTGTTTCAAGTACTTCAAAGAATAGCTTGTTTCTACGATTCATTAAACCCACAACATTTAGAAATTTTCCTTTGGCTGCTGGTAGCAAAATTGGATTCTCTTTCGTTTGCCAGGCATAAGGCACATTTGGAGTAAGTCCGAAATGACTTTCGTCACCAAAGTAAAGGTCAATGAATCCGCTATCTTCAAGCTCTTTAAGGCTTTCAATTTGTTGCTGTTTAAAATCGAACAGATCATTGTTTCGCTTGCTTTTTAAAGACAGTCGAGCTCGTTTCCACCTATAGCCCAGTATCTTTTAAAAAATTCTGCAAGGTCTTTTTGCAGATTCTAATATTGTATGTTATCTCTAAAAAAAGCAACACACTTTTTAGATTCCTGCTGTTAAGCTCAAGCTGTTTGGCGATCTCTTCCTCCAACCCTTTTAGACGAGTTTTAACTCCTCTTCCAGGCAAAATAGGAAGTGAATCAACTCCGTTAATGACCCAGCTATCATACCAACGTTCGATCGTTCTACGGTCAACATCAAAAATGCTTGCCAGGTCGATAATCGTTCGTCCTTGATGCGATAAAAGGAGGCATTGACTGCGTTTTCTGATTGTATTATTAGAGTTTTTAATGCTTAACTCTAAGGCTTCAATCTCCTCTGTTTTCAGTGTTACATATCTCATAATGAGATAAATATACACATATTACATCAATTAAACAAATAAATACGACATTATATTATTCTTATTACTTAGTATGTTTCCAATTGTATAATATTTTCAAATGTACAAATATTTTTAGCAAATGTAAAATTTATTTTTATATAAACATCAAAAATTTGATCCCATCTCCGGAAAATCCTGAGTCAGGATTTCCGGAGATGGATTCAAAATTAAACTTATTTTGGTACAGCGCTGAAATATTTCAACTTGTTATTCGCTGATTTTAGACCAGTATTTATGCTGAGCCCGAAATTAGCAGCCCACTTGTTGTAATCCGAAACAGCTACTTGTCCATCCATATCCAGGTCAAAATTGAAGTACCCGTTTGTAAGTCCAAATCCGGCAGCCCAGGCGTTGTAGTCAGAAACTGCGATGCTTCCATCCTGATCCACATCTCCAACTACCATAACAGATTTAGCTCCAATTTGTTTAAACCCGTTTGATCCGCCATAAGCCTGTCCGACACCTGTGGTGAAGTTGAAGCTATAAATGCCAGCATCCAATGCTGCACCAGAAGCAGACATCACGGCCAAATGGTTACGGTGGCGAATGACTACATACAGGTTATTTCCCTGAGCTACATAGCTGTTACCGAAACTTACCGGGCTTGTTCCATCAAGGTCAACGACACTTCCATTGCTCAACACAAAGGCAGCGCGTTTAGCCAGTATGGTACCTGAGGTTGCCAGAGCAGGCGTTGTAGCCTGGCGCAGTTCAACCAATACCCAGTCAACCACACCTGAAGGTATAGAACCAACCGATTCAGTTCCGCTATAGTTCCATGGAGTTCCGCGATAAGGCTGTGACAAAGGAAGACGGGCAGTAAGTCCGGTATTCATCACCGAACCGTTTATTGAACCTTCGAGCATCACTTTGGCTGCAAGTTGAATGCTTACGCTAATCTTTACTGGCGATGTAGTTGCGCTACAAACTGTTGAGTTCTCCGTTGAAAGCGTAATCCTGCGGTACCAGGTTGTTTGGTAGAGAGCGGCAGGGGTATAAGCTGATCCGGTTGCAAGAGAAATTGGTGACCAGCTTGTTCCTCCGTTTACTGATGATTCCCATGCATAGGTAACACCTACACCAGTACCGTCAGTTAATGAAGTAATCGCAGCAGGAGTTGCACCACCTGAAATTACCTGGTCGGCGCCAATAGTTCCGGCTGTAACTTCCGAGTTCACGGTAACAACAATCTCGTTGCTGTAAATAGAACCGCAACTTGGAGAACCAATATCGTTGGCAATCAAACGGAACGAAGTGGTAGCCGTTAATGCTGCTGATTGGAAGCTCACGGAATTGACTCCTACATTCGTCCAGCTGGCTGGATCTGAAGGCGTGGTAGTCTTCTGCCATTGGTAGCTGAATGTACCTGAACCACCCGTTGCAGTAGTAGAACTGAGAGCCACTGCCGTGTTGTAACAGATGGTTTGTGCGCTGCTGACTTCAGGTTCGGTAAACGGACTGTAAACAGCTACTGTAATTGTATTGCTTGTTGCTGCACTGCATGCGGCGACATCACTTGCTATTACATGATAGTAGGTAGTTTCGAACAGTGACCCCGGATAAAGAGGTGAACTTCCGTCGATATTGGTCCAGGTATTACCATCTGTGCTGCTCTGCCATTGGTAAGTGTAAGTTCCACTTCCACCGGTTGCTGCACCACTTGTAAGCGCGCTTGTTGCCGAACCATAACAGATAGTCTGATTACCTGTGACAGTTGCAGCCACTACGCTTGAATATACAGTTACTGTTTTAGTTGCAAATGCCGAATTATTGCAGGCATCATAAGCGGTTGCAGTAATTGTAGTCGTTCCGCTCCAGTTAGCTGAATAAGTAACTTCTCCGGTTGATGCAACAATGTTATTCCCGACAAAAGCAGCCGAATAATTGTCCAGACTGTAAACAATACTTGTCGCGTTGGTTGCTGTTGCCGAATAGGTAACCGTACCTGCTGCACCCTTACATCTGGTATCATTCCCTGAAGCAAAGACAGGAGTAGTCAGCGATGGAGTGACGGTG
>TBL_comb47_HYPODRAFT_10004094_pt1 | contig 16872 bp, 19 predicted proteins | sample TroBogypolimnion_40_FD_10682 | JGI IMG/M metagenome (IMG submission 10682)
GCCTTAAAGAGCCAAGGCAAAAGATTTGCCAGCTGGAATTGATTAATCCAAGTCTCAAGTGGGTCAATGCCGCAAGAGGTCTCAGGATGAGAAAGCAACCAGACTTGATGTCCAGCCACCGATATTCCATAGCCCGCCGAAATAATAGCCAACCCATGAAACAACTTTCTAGCCGAGGAAAATCTCGCAGCTAAGAGGCAAGTAAAGGCTACCCCCAAATAAGCAACGCGCTGCAATATACAGAGTGGGCAGGGCATAAAGCTCACCCCCTGATAACCCACTTGCTGAAGAATCACGGCAAAAGCAACTAAGCCGAGAGATAAAAGGGAGATATAAAGGTATTGGCTCTGACGCATGGGTAAATGATAGCTCCGTTAAGGGAGGCGTCCTTATAACTAAAAATTGATTTGATATGAGAAGTTAATCCGGCTTTCACGGGCTATCAAGGCAAATTATGAGGATAATCATGGTTTTACCTTAATTTACTAAGCTTTCCTCATGGCCGCATACAACACCGAAACAGTCCTTACCGTTCACCACTGGAACGATACCCTCTTTAGCTTCACCACCACTCGCAATAAGGGTTTACGCTTTCGTAGCGGCCATTTCCTGATGATTGGCCTGGAGGTTGAGGGCAAGCCCTTGGTGCGAGCTTATAGTGTAGCCAGCCCTAATTACGAAGAACATCTCGAGTTTTTAAGCATTAAGGTGCAAGACGGCCCCCTCACCTCGCGCCTGCAAAAAATTCAAGTGGGTGACCCGATTTTAGTTAGCGAGAAATCTGTTGGCACTTTAGTGATTGACGATCTCAATCCTGGAAAGCATCTCTATCTCTTTAGTACTGGCACTGGCCTTGCTCCATTTATGAGCATCATTCGGGATCCTGAGACCTACGATAAGTTTGAGAAGGTTGTATTAATTCATGGCGTTCGACTTGTAAGCGAATTAGCCTATGGTGACTACATCAAGAATGAGCTCTCCCAAGACGAGTTCCTAGGCGAATTAATTCGCGAAAAACTCATCTACTACCCAACAGTAACCCGTGAAGCCTTTAAGCACACCGGACGCTTAACTACTGCAATCGAATCTGGTCAGCTCTTCAAAGATATTGGCTTGCCCCCTTTAGATCCAGCAGTGGATCGCGCCATGATATGTGGCAGCCCCTCTATGCTCAAAGAAACCTGTGAAATGCTTGACTCCAGAGGCTTCAAGGTTTCACCAAGCCTTGGCCAACTCGGCGACTACGTATTTGAACGGGCATTCGTAGAAAAATAATCTATATATCTAAAAGTCATATAAGTATCGCTATATATTTCTTGTGGATATATAGAAGCCTTGGTAAATTGTGTTTCATACGCTATTTACCAAGGATTTGAAATGTCACCCGTAAGAGAACATTACAACCCAGTCATCACCCAACTCTTGCGCGAGCATGATCGCTTACCGCATGACATGGTCAATGAGCGGAAGTCTTTTCAGCGTCAAATTCTCTTTCTCATGAATGCCATCAAACTCGAAGAGTTTGAGCAATCATTTGCATAATTCAACAGTAGCCCTTCATGATCCAATTTTTTATTGATTCTTCACAATTTATTCTCTCAGGAGCTCTCGTCGGTTTATTGGTTGGAATGACAGGCGTAGGTGGCGGTTCATTGATGACACCTTTGCTCACCATCATCTTTGGTGTTGCTCCAACTACTGCTGTGGGCACTGACCTTGCATTCGCAGCTCTCACCAAAGGGTTTGGCACTGCAGCACATCGGCTCCACGGAAATGTACGCTGGAATATAGTTGCTTTACTATGCATCGGCAGCATCACCACTGCTGTCTTGTCCATTTTGACCTTAAAGTATGTGGGTCCAGTTTCAAAAGATTTCACGCACCTCATTAGCCTTTCAATCGGCGTCTCGGTTTTGCTAACTGCGGCCTCACTTTTATTTAGAGCAAAAATACTCAAATGGGTACAAGCCAATCCGAGCTACCTACCTAGTGGATTTGCATTAAAGCTTGCAACTATTGCTGTAGGCGCAGTGATTGGGGTTCTTGTCACCATTTCATCAATTGGCGCAGGCGCTATTGGTGCCACCCTCATTCTGATTCTCTATCCACATCTCAGAGCCGCAGAAGTTGCTGGTACGGATATAGCCTATGCCGTTCCGCTTACAGCTTTGGCTGGCATAGGTCATTGGTGGCTGGGCAATGTCCATTTTGACCTGCTTTTTGGCCTTTTAATTGGCTCAGTACCAGCAATTTGGTTGGGCGCTAAACTCTCGAGCACCCTTTCGGAGAAAGTCACTAGAATGACTCTCGCCAGCACCCTCTTCTTAGTCGGGATTAAATTAGTTTGTTCATGATGACTCCGCAATTTTGGTCAATACCAGTAAGTACCCTCACACCAGAACAATTGGCTGAAAAGTCAGCTACGCTCTACAAACGATTGCAGGACATTGGTGCACGCTTCTCTAAGGTGCGTTTTGCTACAAGCTTAGCCGCTGAAGACATGGTGATAACGGACGCCATCTCTAAAACCAAAACTTCAATTGCTTTATTCACATTGGCTACCGGTCGCCTTCATCAAGAGACGGTTGATATGGTCAAGACTACTGAAGATCATTATGGATTGCGGATTGACAAAATCTATCCTGATGAAGATGATGTTGATGCTTTCGTAGATCAATATGGCATGAATGGTTTTTACGATGGCGAAGAAGCCAAAAAGGCCTGCTGTGGTGCTCGCAAAATCAAACCTCTCAATGCTGCCTTAATTGGCGCAGATGCCTGGTTGACTGGTCAACGCCGTGAACAGTCAACCACACGCACAGAATTACATTTTGAGGAGATGGATGAAGCCAGAGGGATCGCCAAATTCAATCCTTTATATGACTGGACGGAGTCAGACATCTGGGCCTACATCAAACAAGAGAACGTGCCCATTCATCCACTGCACCTGAAGGGCTACCCTAGCATTGGTTGCGAGCCCTGCACCCGTCAAGTAAAACAAGGTGAAGATATCCGCGCGGGTCGCTGGTGGTGGCTACAAAGCGATAGCAAAGAATGTGGCTTACACATCAATCGATAAAATACATCGTTACCGAATTACCCATTAGCAAAGATCGATTTACAGAATGCAAGAACAAAAATTATTAGATGATCACTTAGATTGGCTTGAGGCTGAATCTATTTACATCATTCGTGAAGTAGTGGCTCAGTGCTCCAATCCAGCGATGCTGTTTTCAGGTGGTAAAGACTCTATCGTCATGTTTCACTTGGCACGCAAGGCCTTCCAGTTTGGCGATCGCCCAGTGAGGCTGCCTTTCCCTATTTTGCATATTGATACGGGACATAATTATCCTGAAGTCATTGCCTACCGCGATGCGGTGGTTAAAAATACGGGCGTCAAATTAATCGTTGGCCATGTAGAAGACTCAATTAAAAAAGGTACAGTGCGTCTACGCAAGGTAACTGATTCACGCAACGCTGCTCAAGCTGTAACACTACTAGAAGCAATTGCTGAATATCAATTCGATGCCTTGATGGGTGGAGCCCGTCGCGATGAGGAAAAAGCCCGCGCCAAAGAGCGTATATTCTCCTTCCGCGATGAATTCGGTCAGTGGGATCCAAAGGCACAGCGTCCTGAGTTATGGAATCTCTATAACGCTCGTATCGCCCAAGGTGAGAATATGCGTGTGTTCCCAATTTCTAACTGGACAGAGCTCGATATTTGGCAATATATTGCCCGCGAAAAATTAGAGTTACCAAGCATTTACTACACGCACAAGCGCGAGGTTGTACGTAAGAATAATTTATTTGTGCCCGTGACTGATATCACCCCCAAAGCTGCTGGTGATGTCAGTGAAATTTTAGACGTGCGCTTCCGTACCGTGGGTGATATTAGCTGCACCTGCCCAGTACTGAGTACTGCAGCCAATCCACTAGACATCATTGCCGAAACTGCCATTACTGAAATCACTGAGCGTGGCGCAACCCGTATGGATGATCAAACAAATGAGGCCTCAATGGAGCGCCGCAAAAAAGAAGGCTATTTCTGATGACTCAAAATATCAATCCAACTGCACAGCAAAATGTAGTGCGCTTTATTACTGCTGGAAGCGTTGACGATGGCAAAAGCACCTTAATTGGGCGCTTACTATATGACACTAAGTCTATTCTTGTTGATCAACTAGAGTCCTTATCCAAAACCAAACATGCCCGCGTGACCTCATCCGATGCAGGCGTTGATTTAGCATTACTCACAGATGGACTTGAGGCGGAGCGTGAGCAAGGCATCACCATTGATGTAGCCTATCGCTACTTTTCAACACCCAAACGTAAGTTCATTGTTGCCGATGCCCCCGGGCATGTGCAGTACACCCGTAACCTGGTGACTGGAGCATCACAATCGGATGTTGCAGTGATACTAGTCGATGCAACCCGCGTAGATTTAAATACCAAACCCGCTACCTTACTTGCCCAAACCAAACGCCATGCCGCTATCGTGCATTTATTGGGCTTGCGTCATGTGGTGTTTGCCGTAAACAAGATGGATCTCTTTCACTTTGATGAAACTGTGTTTAATTCCATCAAAGAGGCTATTGAGGATTTGACCGAAAAAATTGGCCTGCCTAAACCAACCCTCATTCCAGTTTCAGCCCTCTTAGGTGCCAATGTGGTGACTGCTAGCAAAGACACCCCTTGGTATGAAGGTCCTACCTTGCTCGAATGGTTAGAGGTTTTAGATACCAGCCCTCAGTCTGAAAAAACTGCCCTACGCTTTCCGGTACAGTATGTTGCACGTCAAGATGGCAGTGCTTCTGATGACTTCCGCGGTTATCTAGGGCAAATTGAATCGGGCAGCATTCGCAAAGGGCAAAAAATTAAAGTATTACCAGGAAACCTAGAGGCGACCGTCTCGGAAATTTACCTCGGTAATCGCTCCGATCGCAATCAAGCCCATAGCAATAATGCTGTTGAATCAGCTCAGACTGGCGAAGCCGTGGCAATTTGCCTATCTGAAGATATTGATGTGTCACGTGGCTGCCTCTTTGTAAGCACTGATGACACCACACCACCAACGCTGAGCAAACAACTCTCTGCTGATTTATGCTGGTTAGATAGTGAGCCACTCTCTTTGAGTCGTAAGTATGCATTGCGCCATACAACCAATACGGTGGGTGCCAAAGTAAAAGGTATTCAAAGGGTGCTGGATGTTGAAACGCTATCGCACGCCAGTGATATTCACGCACTCAATACCAATGAAATTGGACGGGTTGACTTTATTTTGCAAAAGCCCATTGTTGCTGACTTGTTTGAACAATCCCAACATACTGGCGCATTCATTTTGATTGACGAAACAAGTAATCACACCGTTGCAGCCGGCATGATTCGAGAAGTGACTGCGCAGTAAATTAGTGATTTTCTTTGGCGTGGTTGATTGAGTATTTTGGTATCTCAATCACTAAATTTTCTCTTGCCACAATGGCTTGGCAAGACAGACGCGACTGAGGGTTTAGGCCCCAGGCACGATCAAGCAAATCTTCTTCGTTTTCATCTGGGGCATTCAAGCTAGCAAAGCCCTCTTTCACAATCACATGACAAGTGGTGCAAGCGCACACCATATCGCAAGCATGTTCGATTGGAATATCGTTTTCTAACAAAGCTTCACAAATTGACGTTCCAGGTGCTACTTCAACAACCGCACCTTCAGGGCAATATTCACTATGGGGTAGAACAACAATTTGGGTCATGGTGTTTTTAATTAAGTATTGTTTTTATGGATTAGATTTCTGCCACATTCTTGCCCGCTAAGGCTTTCTGGATGCTGGCATTCATGCGCTTTTGTGCAAATTCATCAGTGGCTTTAGCAGCGTGGTCCACCGCTTTACGTAACACGGCGCTATCAGTTTCTTCCTTGAGAATTCGCTCCAGAGTAGCCATCTCTTGATCCACTGCAGCTTGCTCTTGCTCACTGAGCAGACCACGATCGCTATTTAGGGCAGTCTGAACGGCATCGAGTAAACGCTGTGCATTAACCTGCTCTTCACGCAAAGAACGAGACAAAAGATCCTCTTTGGCTGAAGCAAAGCCATCTTGCAACATCCGAGTGATCTCAGCATCCGTTAAGCCATAAGACGGCTTAATATTAATTGAGGCTTGTACACCAGAACCTTGCTCCATAGCACTGACAGATAACAAACCATCAGCGTCCACTTGGAAGGTAACGCGAATCCGGGCCGCGCCAGCTGCCATTGGAGGAATTCCGCGTAACTCAAATTTACCTAAAGAACGGCAATCCTGAACCAACTCACGCTCACCCTGCACTACCGTGATTGCAAGGGCAGTTTGACCATCCTTGAAAGTCGTGAAATCTTGTGCTCTCGCAACTGGAATGGGGGTGTTACGAGGAATGATCTTTTCCACCAAGCCGCCCATAGTCTCAATACCCAAAGACAATGGAATCACATCTAATAGCAACCACTCGTCATCTTTGCTTTGATTGCCAGCCAATAAATCAGCCTGCATCGCAGCGCCCAGAGCAACTACTTGATCTGGGTTGAGGTTATTTAATGGCTGCGTACCAAATAGTTCACCAACAGCACGCTGTACATTAGGCATACGGGTTGAACCACCAACCATCACCACACCCTTCACATCCTCAGCCTTCAGACCAGCATCGCGGAGAGCTTTGCGGCAAGAAACCAAAGTCTTGGCGACCAAGGTTTGCGTCATCTCAAAGAATTGCGCCTGGCTAATGCCAACATTGACTACGGTGCCATCACTCAAAGTTTGATGAACACGCGCCAATGGGCTATGACTGAGGTGCTCTTTTGCATTTTTGCAGGACTGCAATAAAGCGCGATGATCCTGGATCGACAAAGGCGGTAACTTGGCTTGCTCAATCACCCAGCAATACAAACGATGATCAAAGTCATCGCCCCCAAGCGCAGTATCACCACCAGTAGAGAGCACTTCAAATACTCCGCGACTCATGCGCAAGATAGAAATATCAAAGGTGCCACCACCTAGGTCATAGACGGCATACACACCCTCGGAGCCATTATCTAAGCCATAGGCAATCGCTGCTGCAGTTGGTTCATTCAATAATCGCAATACTGCAATACCGGCTAATTTGGCAGCATCCTTGGTTGCTTGGCGTTGAGCATCGTCAAAATAAGCAGGCACCGTAATCACCGCGCCCACAATTTCATCAGAAACAGAATCTTCTGCCAGCTGACGCAAACGCGCCAAGATCTCTGCAGATACCTCAATTGGACTCTTATCACCAGCAACTGTTCTCAATTTGAGCATGCCGGGCTCATCCACAAAGTCATATGGCGCATTTTCAAGATGCTCGACATCGACTAAGCCACGGCCCATAAAACGCTTTACTGAAACAATCGTGTTTTTAGGATCAATCACCACGCTATCGAGCGCCTCAAAACCAGCTTGCGTTCTGCCATCGGGCAAATAACGTATCACTGAGGGCAGTAGCTCACGCCCCTGTTCATCTGGCAGGACTTTAGGCAAGGCATCGCGCACAATGGCAACCAAAGAATTCGTAGTCCCCAAATCAATCCCAACTGCAATGCGCCGCTGGTGAGGGGCAAGGGATTTACCGGGTTCAGAGATTTGTAATAGGGCCATAGTTTCTTAGTTTAAAGCTATACCAATGCAGATATTGCATCGTCGAGCTCAGCAGCAAATTTATCAATAAAGAGTAGCCCTCTTAGTAACTCCGCCGCCTTCTCGTAACTACTATCCACATCAATTGCTTGAGCAATTTCACTTAAGATAATTTGCTTAGATTGCTCTACTTCGGTCATCAATGCCTCGAGAGCCGCCAAGTCGTTTGCATAATCATCCAAGACTTTCGCGCCACTCCATTTGCTGCATCAAAAAAGCAGCTGGCATGGCAGTATTCGTTTCGAGTTTGGCATCCACCCCATGGAGTCCACACAAATACAGTCCGCGCTGAATCGGGTTTTTAAGCGTCTGCAGTGCAGTATTGGCAAATGTTGCCATCTGCATTGCTAAACGTTGATCCATATCACTACCACGGGCATGACGATCTGGATGCACCTCTTTTTGGATTGCCAAATAAGCCTGATCCAGTGCAGACAAATCGATCTTGAATTGCTGATTTAATCCAAAAAAATGGAAGTAGTTGTCAGACGCGGAAAGATTCGCCACAACCACACTCATCCTTGACGTTTGGATTTTGAAATTTAAATCCCTCGTTCAAACCCTCGCGCACAAAATCCAACTCGGTGCCATCTAAATAGGCCAAGCTTTTTGGATCAACAAATACCTTAATGCCATTCGATTCAAACATCGTATCTTCTGGGGCGGCTTCATCAACGTATTCAAGTTGATAGGCCAAACCAGAGCAGCCTGTAGTGCGAACACCTAGGCGCAAACCGCAGCCCTTGCCGCGCTTATCCAAATTACGCTGCACATGTTTCGCAGCTTTATCAGTTAAGGTAATAGCCATATAAGTACCCTACCTTCTTCTTTACTTGCCTGGGTGTTTTTCTTTGTAATCCTGAACTGCAGCCTTGATTGCATCTTCGGCCAAAATTGAACAATGAATTTTCACAGGCGGCAGAGCTAACTCTTCAGCAATTAAGGAGTTCTTGATCTCCAAGGCTTGATCTAAAGTCTTGCCTTTTACCCACTCGGTAACCAATGAAGATGAGGCAATGGCAGAGCCGCAACCGTAGGTCTTGAACTTTGCATCTTCGATCACGCCTGCTTCATTCACGCGAATTTGCAATTTCATGACGTCACCGCAAGCTGGTGCGCCAACCATCCCAGTACCAACGTTTTCGTCTGTTTTTGCAAACGATCCAACGTTACGTGGGTTTTCATAGTGGTCAATTACTTTGTCGCTATATGCCATGATATTTCCTCTCGAATTCTTTTATTTACTTAGTGCGCCGCCCATTGGATAGTGCTCAGATCCACACCATCTTTAAACATTTCCCATAAAGGCGAAAGTTCACGTAATTTTGCAATCTTCTCTTTCACCAAATTGATAGTGAAATCTACCTCTTCTTCCGTTGTAAAGCGCCCCAAGGTAAAACGAATTGAGCTATGCGCTAATTCATCATTACGACCTAAGGCGCGCAATACATAAGAAGGTTCCAAGGAAGCGGAAGTGCATGCTGAACCAGATGAGATTGCTAAGTCTTTCAGCGCCATCAACATCGACTCACCTTCAACATAGTTAAAGCTGATATTCAGGTTATGGGGAACGCGATCATCCATGTCGCCATTTACATATACTTCCTCGATATCTTTCAAGCCCGCTAACAAACGATCGCGCAAGGCACGAATACGTTTATTTTCCTCAACCATCTCAACTCGGGCAATGCGGAATGCTTCGCCCATACCAACAATCTGGTGAACAGCCAGCGTGCCAGAACGCATACCCCGCTCATGACCACCACCATGAATTTGCGCCTCAATACGAATACGCGGTTTACGACGCACGAACAATGCGCCAATACCTTTTGGTCCGTATGTTTTGTGGGCAGAAAAGCTCATTAAATCCACTTTGATTTTTTCTAAATCAATTTCAACCTTGCCTGTAGCCTGGGCTGCATCTACATGGAAAATCACTCCACGAGCACGACATAGTTCACCTATTGCAGGGGTATCTTGGACAACACCAATTTCATTATTGACATACATGACAGAAGCAAGAATCGTGCCAGGCTTCATAGCCGCCTCTAGCTGAGCAAAGTCAATCAGGCCGTTAGGCAGCACATCCAAGTAGGTCACTTCAAAACCTTCGCGCTCTAATTCGCGGCAAGTATCTAACGTAGCCTTGTGCTCGGTTTTCACAGTAATAATGTGATTACCGCGCTCTTTATAAAAGTGCGCTGCACCTTTGAGGGCCAAGTTAATACTTTCAGTAGCGCCACTAGTGAACACAATTTCACGTGGATCAGCATGCACTAACTGAGCAACCTCTGAACGCGCCCACTCAACCGCTTCTTCTGCTGCCCAGCCGTAGGCATGGCTACGAGAGGCGGCGTTACCAAACTGCTCACGCAAATAAGGTAACATTTTGTCAACCACACGCGGATCAATTGGCGTAGTTGCCGAGTAATCCATGTAGACCGGGAAATGCTTAGGACTAAACATTGGAACCGGCTGTAGTGAGGTTTCTTGTGGTGCGTTCATGATTGATTGATTTCTTTAACTTTGCTGCGCTAGATTAAAAACAGAATTAATAAGTGGTCGCTTTGGTGTGATCTCTTTTTTGACTGCAATGATAGGTGCTGGCTTATCCGTTTTAAAACCATCACCTCTCATTTTCTTTTGGCGCATGTCATGTATAACGATGCCGCGCCCTTCTTGCTGTTGCACTAAATCACGCAATGAAACAGAGCTCAGATACTCAACCATCTTCGAATTGAGGTTGGACCAAAGATCATGAGTCATGCAACGACCCTGATTGTCCTCATCGCTATGGCAATTTCCTTTGCCACCACATTGAGTTGCGTCTAAGGGCTCATCAACGGCAACGATAATGTCGGCCACGCTAATCTCGTCGGATTTACGCGCGAGGGTATATCCACCACCGGGTCCTCTGGTACTTTCAACAATGTTGAAACGGCGTAATTTGCCGAACAACTGCTCCAAGTAAGAGAGGGAAATTTTTTGTCTTTGGCTAATTCCAGCCAAAGTTACAGGTCCATGCGTTTCACGCAGGGCTAAATCGATCATTGCGGTTACTGCAAAACGGCCTTTAGTTGTAAGTCTCATATGTCACCTTGGTAATGGATTGTTATGGACAGCTAACAGTCGGATGGGTAATACCCGACTATTCCACTCAACTTTACCACATTCCCCACTAATTTGCTCGGGAATTATCCCAAAAAACCAAGGGGCATTCATTTCAAAACGCTAGACAGAGTCATGAGAAATCGCTCCAAAGGCCATTTCTTTTACCTTAGCGAGGCGATCCCTGGTTGCCCCCGCCTTTTCAAACTCCAGGTTCTTAGCTTCGGCGTTCATTTGCTTCTCCAGACGCTTTATTTCTGCCGCTAGGTCTTTTTCACTCATATCCTCATAACGAGCGCGCTCTTGCTCAGATTGCATCTCAGAACGCTTCTCTTTGACGTCGTAAACCCCATCAATGATGTCTTTGATGCGCTTTTGCACCCCTCTGGGCTCAATTCCATGCTCTTTATTAAAAGCAATTTGCTTGGTTCGCCTTCTTTCGGTCTCACCCATAGCGCGGCGCATCGAATCCGTAATACGGTCTGCATACAAGATGGCCTTGCCGCGAACGTTTCTTGCGGCACGGCCAATCGTCTGAATCAGACTACGCTCTGAGCGCAAGAAGCCCTCCTTGTCAGCATCCAAAATGGCCACCAAGGAAACCTCTGGAATATCTAAACCTTCGCGTAATAAATTGATACCAACCAACACATCAAAAACGCCTAGGCGTAAATCACGCAAAATTTCGACACGCTCGACTGTATCGATATCCGAATGCACGTAACGCACTTTGACGCCGTTATCCGATAAATAATCCGTTAACTGCTCTGCCATACGCTTTGTCAGTACAGTCACTAATACGCGTTCATGTAGATTGACGCGCTCATGAATCTGCTGCAATAGGTCGTCAACCTGAGTAGTTGCCGGCAGAACTTCAATTTCTGGATCTACCAAACCAGTTGGCCTTGCAACTTGCTCCACTACTTGCCCTTGATGCGTCTTCTCATAGTCGGCCGGGGTAGCAGAAACAAAAATGGTTTGACGCATTTTGGTTTCAAACTCGGTGAACTTGAGCGGTCGATTATCCATTGCCGATGGCAAGCGAAAGCCGAATTCAACCAAGGTGTGTTTGCGCGACTTATCACCGTTATACATTGCATTGAGTTGACCGATTAATACATGACTCTCATCCAAGAACATGAGCGCATCGTTAGGTAAATAGTCCACCAAGGTAGGCGGGGCCTCCCCTGGAGCAGCACCAGAAAGATGGCGGGAGTAATTTTCAATCCCTTTACAAAAACCCAATTCATTGAGCATCTCTAAATCAAAGCGCGTGCGCTGCTCCAGTCGCTGCGCCTCTACTAACTTACCGTCTTTCACAAACTCATCTAGGCGCGTGCGTAATTCAGTCTTAATCGTTTCAATGGCTTTTAAAACAGTTTCACGTGGAGTTACATAGTGAGAACTTGGGTACACAGTAAAGCGTGGAATCTTTTGACGAATACGTCCTGTTAGTGGATCAAAAAACTGCAGACTTTCAATCTCATCATCAAATAGTTCCACGCGCACTGCTAGCTCGTTGTGCTCTGCTGGAAAGATGTCAATCGTGTCGCCACGCACCCGAAATACACCACGCTTGAAATCTGTTTCATTACGGTCGTATTGCATCGCAATTAGGCGCATCAAGATATCGCGCTGACTCATCTTGTCGCCTGGGCGCAATGTCATCACCATGCTGTGATAGTCGCCAGGATTACCAATACCGTAGATTGCTGAAACAGTCGCAACAATAATGACATCACGCCGCTCTAACAAACTCTTGGTAGCGGATAAACGCATCTGCTCAATATGCTCATTGATGGATGAATCTTTTTCAATGAACAAATCCCGCTGGGGAACATACGCCTCCGGCTGGTAGTAGTCGTAGTAACTAACAAAATACTCGACTGCATTGCGGGGAAAAAACTCCCGAAACTCGCTATAAAGCTGAGCGGCCAGGGTCTTATTTGGAGCAAAAATGATGGCTGGACGTCCAGTACGGCGATCACATTGGCCATTGTGAAGGTTTTGCCTGAGCCGGTTACCCCTAAGAGCGTCTGAAAAGTCAATCCGTCCTCAACACCCGCTACGAGGGCATCAATGGCGCCTGGCTGGTCTCCAGCAGGCGGGAAGGGCTGGTAGAGCTGATATGGCGAATCTGGAAAAGTAACGAATTTCGCTGGATCCAAATCATGTCCGACCTCGCCCAAAGGGTCAACCGCTGGAACTTTTTTTATCTCAGCAACTGGGTCAACGGGGGATTTTTTAGGGGACTTAGGGGGCATCTCAGCTATCATTTCATCTGTGAGCTTTGTTCACAGCGAATTTTGTATAAACGTTGATTTTGCCGTTTTTCTTTGGAAAAAGTTGAATACGTTCTCAAAACTAAACAATTTAGCCAAATTTAACGTCGATTAACCCTGAAATAACCTATAAATTACCCCTTCTGACTCCAAATGACTCTCTTCCACTCTGTTCAATTAGCCCCTAAAGACCCTATTTTTGGCCTTACCGAAGCCTATGTTGCCGATCAACGTGCTGATAAGGTGAATTTAGGTGTGGGTGTTTATTACACAGATGAAGGCAAGATTCCGCTCTTGCAAGCGGTAATTAAGGCAGAAGAAGCGCTAGTTGCAAAACATGCGCCTCGTGGCTACATCCCAATGGAGGGCCCAAGCCAATACAACCTGGCCGTTCAAACACTACTTTTTGGTAACGACTCGTCTTTAATTAAAGATGGTCGTGTTGTTACTGCTGAATGTATCGGTGGCACCGGTGCATTACGCGTAGGCGCAGATTTTATTAAGCGTCTCAACTTAAATGCCCCTGCCGCAATTAGTAACCCAACTTGGGAAAACCACCGCGGTATTTTCGAAGCTGCGGGTTTTGATGTTGTTGAATACAGCTACTTCGATAGCAAAACTCGTGGTGTTGATTTCGATGGCATGGTGAAATCCCTGGAGTCTTTCCCAAAAAATACCACTGTAGTGCTTCACGCCTGCTGCCATAACCCTACCGGCGCAGATATGACCGAAGCGCAATGGCGCCAAGTAATTGATATTTGCAAATCCAAAGAGTTGATTCCATTTTTGGACATGGCTTATCAAGGCTTTGCTGATGGCATTGAGCAAGATGGGGTTGCCGTGCGTTTATTTGCCCAATCTGGTCTCTCATTCTTTGTATCAAGCTCATTCTCTAAATCATTCTCACTCTATGGTGAGCGTGTTGGCGCACTCTCCATCGTCACAGAATCTAAGGATGAATCAGCGCGCGTCATGTCTCAACTCAAACGTGTGATTCGCACCAATTACTCAAATCCGCCCACACATGGCGGAGCAATTGCTACTGCTGTCCTGACCTCACCAGAACTACGCCAGCTTTGGGAAGATGAATTAGCGCAGATGCGCGAGCGTATTAAATCGATGCGTGAAGCGCTTGTCAGCAAATTAGCGGCCGCCGGCGCCAAACAAGATTTTGAATTTATTAATGCCCAGCGCGGTATGTTCTCTTACTCCGGCTTAACTCCAGAGCAAGTGGAGCGTTTACAAAAAGAAGACGGCATTTATGCCCTCTCAACAGGTCGTATTTGCGTAGCTGCCCTCAATACCAAAAATATTGATAAAGTAGCTACAGCGATTGCCCGCGTCATAGCGTAATAAGCGGATCACTGTTTTACAGGAGGTAATATGCTTTATCAGTTGCATGAGTTTCAAAAAGCGCTACTTCAACCAATGAGCTCGTGGGCTCGTGCTGCCTCAGAGGCTTTTATTAATGCCTCCAATCCAGCATCTAAGGTTCCAGGATCAGAACGTTTAGCCGCAAGCTACGAGCTACTCTATCGCCTAGGCAAAGACTACAAAAAACCGGAGTTTGGCATTCGCTCTGTACAGGCCCATGGACGTGAAGTGGCCATTCATGAAATTGCTACGATTACCAAACCTTTTTGTAAATTAATTCGCTTTAAACGTTTTTCTGACGATGTCGAAGTCATTAAAAAATTAAAAGAAGATCCATCTGTTTTGGTGGTTGCCCCACTTTCCGGCCACCACTCCACTTTATTGCGTGACACTGTGCGCACCCTCTTGCAGGATCATAAGGTTTACATCACCGACTGGGTAGATGCCCGCCTCGTACCAACTTCAGAGGGTGACTTTGGCCTAGATGATTATGTTCATTATGTACAGGATTTCATTCGCACGATTGGCGCAAAAGATTTGCATGTGATTTCCGTATGCCAACCTACAGTTCCGACTTTAGCTGCAATCTCCTTGATGGCTTCAGCTGGTGAAGTAACTCCAGCATCCATGATCATGATGGGTGGACCAATCGATGCCCGTAAGTCGCCTACCGCTGTGAATAACTTGGCGGACCAAAAGTCATATGAGTGGTTTGAAAGTCATGTGATTTATAAAGTTCCACCTTCATATCCAGGCGCTGGACGCAAGGTATATCCAGGCTTCTTGCAGCACACTGGTTTTATCGCCATGAATCCGCAAAACCATTTGCAGTCTCACTGGGATTATTTCCAAAACCTAGTGCGCGGTGACGAGCAAGATGCTGAAGCCCATATTCGTTTTTATGATGAATACAACGCTGTATTGGATATGGATGCCAAATTCTATTTGGATACCATCAAAACAGTATTCCAGGATTACTCTTTACCAAACGGCACTTGGGAAGTAGCCGGTCAATTGGTGAAGCCGCAAGATATCAAAAAAACTGCTCTTCTGACAGTAGAGGGCGAACTAGATGATATTTCTGGAAGTGGCCAAACGCGTTCTGCACATGCATTGTGTGCCGGTATTCCAAAAACAAGTAAGGATCATTACGAAGTTGCTGGCGCTGGTCACTATGGCATCTTCGCAGGTCGTCGTTGGCGTGAAAAGGTCTATCCAAAGATCAAATCATTCATTCGCGAACATCAACCTGCGCAGCGAAAAACCAAAGCCCGCTTACCAAAACTAAACGCAAAGTAAGCCAAGACAATAAGAGGCCAATTGGCCTCTTATTTAATTAGTGTCTCAGGTATTCCATGAAGATCAAGCAAGCGAACGCACTTATCGATCGCCTGGAAGACATTCTTCCGCAAACTCAATGCACTAAATGCGGCTACCCCGACTGCAGATCCTATGCTCAGGCCCTAGCCACAGGTGAGGTGCGCCCCAATCGTTGCCCACCTGGGGGTGTAGAAGGTATTCGACGCCTATCTGCCGTATTGGAACCAATCTTCCCTCAGGATGCATTTGCTCGAAACCCTGTAATCGATCCAGAGTGCGGTGAAGAACGCACTAGAGCAATTGCCTTTATCGATCCTAAGCAATGTATTGGTTGCACCTTATGTATCCAAGCATGCCCCGTTGATGCCATTGTTGGCGCCTCCAAGCAGATGCATGTGGTGCTAGATCAATGGTGCACTGGCTGCGACTTGTGTCTACCACCTTGCCCGGTAGACTGCATCACGATGATTGAAGTTTCAAATCATCAAACAGGATGGGACGCATGGTCTGCAGAACTGGCTGATGAGGCTCGCTCTAGATATCATTCAAGATCATTGCGCTTAGATCGGGAAATTCGAGATAACGAAGAGCGTCTAGCTAAAAAAGCTGCGGCAAAATTAACTGCGGTCAATGCCGAAAGACCTGACTCCGAGGAAGCAAAAAAGGAGCAGGAGCGCAAACGGGCAATCATTGCAGCCGCCATAGCAAGAGCAGCACAACAAAAATGATGAACCTAGAAAAACGGCACGCTTTCTTTGAATTACTCAAAGCCAACAACCCCCATCCCGAGACCGAGTTGGAGTACAGCTCACCTTTTGAGTTACTGATTGCCGTACTACTTTCGGCCCAAGCAACGGATATCTCTGTCAATAAGGGCACTCGCCAGCTTTTTAAGATTGCCAATACTCCTCAAGCCCTTCTAGAACTTGGGGAGGAAGGTGTAAAGCCCTACATTCAACATATTGGCTTGTTCAACTCCAAGGGCAAGCATATACAAGAAACCTGCCGCCTCTTATTAGAAAAACATCAAGGCATCGTTCCACAAACAAGGGAGGAGTTAGAAGCGCTACCAGGCGTTGGTAGAAAGACTGCTAACGTCATTTTGAAT
>TBL_comb47_HYPODRAFT_10004095_pt1 | contig 16870 bp, 16 predicted proteins | sample TroBogypolimnion_40_FD_10682 | JGI IMG/M metagenome (IMG submission 10682)
CCACCGGATGCACGCCGCGATTGTTGAACCCGCGGATGTGCCCGCCGGTGACGCCGAGATACACGCTGCGGATTTCCACGTCGGCCATCTGCTCGGCCTCGACGATGGCGTTGCGCACGTCCTCCTCGACCATCGCGGCGTCGGCGATCTCGCCCTTGCGCACGCCGCGCGAACGCGCCTGGCCGAGCCCGACGATGTTGAGCGAACCGTCGTCGCCCTGCTCGCCCACGACGGCGCAGACTTTTGAAGTGCCGATTTCGAGGCCGACTATGATGTTGGATTCGTCAAACATTTCTTCTCCGGGGTTTGTTGGGATTGGAATTTTTCGGGGGTGTCACCGGCGCGACCGTGGACGCCATCCAGCGCACAGGCACGTTGTTGGCCACCGCCAGATCCGCCGAGGCGATGGTCTTGCTCATGGTTTGTCCCCAATCGTAAATTTTCCGCCAGCGCGCCAATTGTTGTTCCAATTGATCCAAAGCGAAAGTGATTTCGCTCCCCTGCCCGGTCGTCGCCACGACCACGCCCGGCGACGAAACATCCACGCGCCGCAAATTCACCAGCCCCGCCATCGGCGAATGGTCGAACGCGCCGATCAACGCCAGCGCCGCCTGCACCTGCGGCGACTCGACGCGATGCCCCGGCTGCAATTGATAGACGTTCAGCCCCGTGATCACCGGCAACTGCTCGCTCATCTGCGCCAGCGGAATCGTGGACAGCCGCGAGTCCAGCGGCTGCATGACGTAGCCGTTGACGTCGACTTGGAAAACGGAAACCGCAATACCGCCCGCACCGCCTGCGGTCGGCACGTTCACCTGCGCCACCGGGCTGCGCTCAGTCACGCGCACTTTCAAAGTGTGCGGCAGCACACGCTCGATGGAAACCGAGTCAATCGTCGAAACCAGTTCGAGGTTGCGCTTCACCGAGGCCAGATCGAGCGCGATCAGGTTCGCGCCGATCCGCACGCGCGTCCAGCGGCGCAATTGGTCGGGCGCGATCACGCCGGACGTCTGCACCTCGATGTTCTGGATGGCGAACGTGGAATTTTCGTAGATGAACTTGTCCAACGCCCATTCACCCGTGCGCCACAGCAAATACAGCCCGAACACCGTGCCGAACGCCACGCCGAGCGCCACCGACACGAGCTTGGTGCGCGCCGCGGTCGCCTGATCAGAGCGCAGTTTCACGTCGAGCACATGCCCGCGCTTCAACCGCCGGTTTTTTGGTTCCCGCTTAAACCACATTTTAATTAACGTGCTGCCGACATCCTGTCGGCAGATCAATTTTTAATCTTAGGAACGAACTGCCGACAGGATTTCGGCAGCACGTTTCAAAGCCAGTTCAACCATCCGCTCGCACAACTCCGGGTAACCCAGCCCCGCCGCCGCCGCCGCCTTCGGCAGCAGACTCGTCTCCGTCATGCCCGGCAGCGTGTTCACTTCCAGAACTATGGGATCGCCGTTGGCACGGACCATCACGTCCACGCGCGAGTAATCGCGTCCGCCAATCGCGTGAAACGCGGCGAGTGCGGCTTCCTGAATCCGTTTGGTCGTCGCGGCATCAAAATCCGCCGGACAAAAATACTCGGTGTTACCCGCCGTGTATTTGTTCCGATAATCGTAAGCCCCGGCTTTCGGACAGACCTCCACGATCGGCAACGCCACGCCATCCAAAATCCCGACGGTCGTCTCGCGCCCGACGATCTTTTCCTCCACCAGCAGTTGCGAATCGTAGCGGAGCGCCTCGCTCAAGGCGTTACCCCAGTCCGCGACGCGCTCCACGAATTGCAGGCCCACGCTCGAACCCTGCCGCACTGGCTTCACCACCAGCGGCGGCTGCCAACCCAGCGGCCACGGCGTCTTGGCGGATTCGACCACCAGAAATTTCGCCGTCGGCACGCCGGCCGCGACGCACCGCTGCTTCGTCAGCACCTTGTCAAACGCGATGCGGCTCGCCTCGGCATCGCAGCCGGTGTATGGCACGCCGAGCTTTTCGAGCTGCGCCTGCACCGTGCCGTCCTCGCCGTAAGTGCCGTGCAAGGCCAGAAACACCGCGTCCGTCTCCGGCGGCAAAATCCAGTCCGGCGTTTCCGGATCCAGTTCCACCACCGTGTGACCAAGCGAACGCAACGCCTTCGCCACGCCCGCGCCGGAATTCAGCGAGACTTTCCGTTCGGCGCTGGGGCCGCCGAGCATCACCACAATTTTTAATCGTTGAACCATTTTTCAGGCAACCTTCATAATTGCTTTAACTCTGAAATCTTGTGCGCCCATATTTAATTAGCTTAATCCTCTTATTTTCCCTGTCATAAATTAGAACATAGTGCCAAGCCTCATATACATCTGGAGTAAATGCTTCAAATTCGACGGCATGTTGTCCCGTTCCATCCTCGTAAAAACCAGCTATACCACCACGAAGAAGCAATCTACTTTTTGCGATGAAATCTTGATAGTCATCAATAATCACCTTGTCGAGATGGTTGGTATTGTGTCCGTAAGGAGGCAACTCCGAACCGGGGAATGGCTTGAATATCCAACCTGCCAATGGATCAGGAGTTGGCTTCGATGAAGTGCATCCAAATCCACAAAGGAACAATGCCAACAAAAAGCAAAATATGAATTGTATAATTTTCATCAGATTTCTTCCCCGATGATTTCGACTTCCGTGTGCAATTCAATTCCACGCGCTTCCTTCGCCCGCGCCTTGAGCAGCGCGATCAATTCCAAAACGTCGCGCGCCGTCGCCTTGCCGTCATTCACAATAAAATTGCCATGCTCGGCGGAAACCACCGCACCGCCCACGCGCGTGCCTTTCAAGCCGAGTTCGTCCACCAGTTTGCCCGCCGGAATGGTTCCCGGATTTTTAAAGATGCACCCGGCACTCGGGGCGGCGGGCTGCGATTCCCAGCGCTTTTCGCTATACGCCATCATGCGCTGCTCAATCTCCGCGCGCGGCAGCGGCGCGCATTTGAAAACCGCGCCCAGCGCGATGTGCGTCTGCAGCAGCGGACACGCGCGATATTCCACCGGCACCTCGCCGGCGATGCGTTCGTGGATTTCACCGTCATAATCCATGAACCGCAGCGACTCAACCGCGCCAAATGTCCACGCGCCCATCGCGCCCGCGTTCATGCGCAACGCGCCGCCGACACTGCCGGGAATGCCCTCCAGAAATTCCACGCCGCTCAAATTGTTCCGCTTAGCCTCGACCGAAACATTTTTCAACTTCGCACCCGCGCCGCAATGCAGCCGTTCACCGACAATTTCAATCATGCTGAAATGCGGATGCGCCAGGCAGATCACCACGCCGCGCACGCCGCCGTCGCGCACGAGCAGATTCGAGCCGCGTCCGAGAACGAAAAACGGCATGTCGCGTTCGGCGCAAAACTTCAGGACATTCGCCAGGTCCGCTTCCGACGCCGGCTCCACGTAAACATCCGCCGGCCCGCCGATGCGCATGGTCGTGTGCTTGGCCAGCGGTTCATCGCGGCGGATCACCGTCGTGCGCGAAACGCAGGCGGCCAGGGCATCGGCGAAATTTCCTTCAGTTGGCATCGGGCTTTCCAAAATGTCCGTGGTCGGCGTCATGGTTTAATGCGCGTGCTTGGCCGAACCATGCGCGTGACCGCAACTGCACTTTTTCACTTTCGAGCGCGCCGCCTTGGCCGGCTGCGCGATGGCGGCTAAAATTATTTCGGCAATCTGCTCCGCCGCTTTTGGTGCGTGCCATTGGGCGAGCGCGGCCTGAATTTTTCCACGCACAGCCAGATCTTCAATCAATTCACGCAAGGCCATGGCGACTTTTCCCGGCGCGGAATTTTTCTGTTCCAACAGTTGTGCCGCGCCTGTTTTTTCAAACGCCAGCGCGTTGGTCAATTGATGATTGTCCGCCGCCGTCGGATACGGCACGAGCAGCGAGGGCAGCCGCAGCGCCGCGATTTCCGCGAGCGACGACGCGCCGGCCCGGCTGACGGAAACCGTCGCCGCGCCAAGCGCCAGATCCATTTCGGCAAGGAACGGTTTCACCACCGCGTGCAAACCGCGCGCGGCATAAACCTGTTTCACCTTTTCAAAATCGCTTGTGCCGGCGAGGTGCAGCCATTGCCACGCAGCGGCGCGTTCGCCGAGCGCCGGCAGCGCGGACAAAACCATGTCGTTGAGGCCGCTCGCACCCTGGCTGCCGCCCATGACCAGAATAACGGGACGATTCGGATCGAGGCCGAGAGCGGTGCGACATTCCTTCAGTTTGGGCGCGACGGCGTCTCGCCCCACCAGATTTTGGTCCACGGAAAATTGCGGGCGCACCGGCGTGCCGGTGGTGGTGACCTTGCGCGCTTTCAATCGCGCACCGGCCTCCGCAAACCCGACGAACGCCTCGTCCACGAACCGTGCCAGAAAACGGTTGGCGCGACCGGGAATGGTGTTGGACTCGTGCAGGAATGTTTTCGCGCCAAAATCCTTCGCGGTGAGAATCGGCGGTGCGCTGGTGAATCCGCCCATCGCGAGGACGGCATCGGGTCTGCGCTGTTTGAAAAACCTTGACGATGCGCGCCACGATTGCCAGAAGCTGCGGCCGAAGGAAAAGTAATTCCGATTTTGCAACGCCACGGCGGGCAGCGTGAAAATCTCCATGCCGCGCGCGGATTTCACGGCCTCCTGATCCACGTCCTTGGGCGAGATGAGCAGCGCCAGGGTGCAACCGCGCTTCTGGAGTTGTTCGGCGACGGCGAGGCCCGGAAAAAGATGGCCGCCCGTGCCGCCGCAGGCGATGGCGACAAAAGGTGATCTGGCGGCGGGTGAACTCATGCGGTTTTCGCGGCGAACGGATTGTCGCCGTGGTCAGCGACGGGTTCGGAAATTTTTTCGCGCGCCTGCGCCTGGCGCGCGACGCTGAACAACAGCCCGATGCACGTCAGCATCGCGAGCAGATTCGAGCCGCCGTAACTGATGAACGGCAGTGGCAACCCCTTGTTCGGCAGCGCGCTGGTGACGACACCGATGTTAATCGCGGCCTGCAGGCTGATGAGAAACGTGATGCCTGATGCAAGCAGAAAGCCAAAGGTGTCGCGTGCGTGCATGGCGATGTAGATGCCGCAGATGGCCATGACGACAAACGCGACCACGACGAACAGCGTGGCGATCAGGCCGAGCTCCTCACCGATGTTTGCGAAAATAAAGTCGGTGTGAATTTCGGGCAGCCAGCCGAATTTCCGCACGCCGTTGCCGAGGCCGACCCCGAACCAGCCGCCGTTGCCGAGACCGAGCATGGCCTGCTGCGCCTGCAACGCCGCGCCGTTGAGATGATCCTGCGGATGCCGCCACGCCATGATGCGCCCCATGCGCATCGGGTCGTGGAGAATGGAAACCACAAGTCCCGCCGCGCCCAAAGCCGTCGGGATGAAAACGTGTTTCCATTGGACCCCGGCGATGAGCAGCATCGTTCCCGTGACAGCACATAACAAAATGGTCGTGCCGCGGTCGGGCTCGATGAAGATAAGGCCGAGAATCACTCCCGCCAGCGCCGCTGGATAAACAATCCCGCGTTTGAAGGTGTGCATCTGGCGTTGATAACGGTCGCCATACCAGGCCAGCACGATGATGAGCGTGACTTTGCCGAGTTCGGAAGGTTGAAACGTGAACGGTCCGAGGCCGATCCAGCGGTGCGCGCCATGGCTGGCCCGGCCGATGTGCGGCACGAACACGGAGGCCAGCAATAAGAGCGCAAAAATGAAAACCGGCCCCACGAATTTTTTCAACAGCTGATAATCCAGCGCCGTGGCCGCGACGCAAAACACGAAACCGACGGCACACCAGATCAGTTGCATGATCAGGTCGTGCGCGCCGGTTTCGACGTGTGTGCTGCGGTTCAAGAGCGCCCAGCTCGAGCTGTAGAGCATCACCAGACCCAGCGCGAGCAGGGCGGCGGCGCAAAACGCCAGAGTTGTGACGGCGACTTTCATTTCAATGCCTCAAAACAAATGCCCACCGAAATCAACCGCACTTACTTCGCAGGCGCCGGCGCCGGCATGGTGGTGGGCACCGACGGCGCGGGCGCGGGCGCAACGGGAGCCGGTTCAACCACCGGCGCGGGTGCCACAACGGCCGCCTTCGCCGGAATTTTCAATTTCTGACCCGCTTTGATGCTGGTGGTGGTCAGATTGTTTTCGGCCTGGATGGCCTTCACGGTCGTGCCGTGCGACTTCGCGATCTTGCTCAAGTTATCGCCGGATTTGACAGTGTAGGTTTCGCTGCCGGAACTGACGCCGGTTGCCTCCGGCGCGGCCAATGTCGGCGCGGCGGCTCCACCGGGGACCACGAGTTTTTGGCCGATTTTCAACTTGGTCGGAATCACGCCGGGATTGGCGGCTTTCAAGGCCGACACCGTCACATGATTTTTCTTGGCGATTTTATCCAACGTGTCGGCCTTGACGACGACGTATTCCGTGCCGGCAGGCTCCGGAGCCGTGTAGGGAGGCGGTGGCGGCGTGGTGACGACGGGCTGCACATAGGTGGGCGGGTTGGTGTCCACGACCGGCGGCGTGTTCGTGTCCACGTTCGTCACCAGGTTGGTGTCAATCGTCGGCGTGGTCGTGTCGGTCGTCTCCGGGGGCTGCTCGCGTTTGCAGCCCTGGATGAGCATCACGGCGAGGCCGGTGACGCTCACGGTGAGCACGCAGAACACGGCGAGTTTCAAACGCGAACGGCGTTTGCTTTGTTGCTCAAGCAGTGAGCCTTGGGGAACGAATGGATTTGAGTTGTTCATGAGTTTGGCGCCAATGGCGTCCTTTCTTCGAGGCGGTTTTTTATGTGATGTTGATTTTTTCGCTGCGAAATTTTCCCTCGAAAAATTCCGCCGCGATTTAAATTATCTCTGCCTGCGGCTGCCGGATTGAAACCGTCGGTAAATTTGATTCCGGCGGGAAAAACTGGATGCGTTTTGGTGCTGAATGCGCGCCTAGCCACTTGCGATGAAATTTTTAACAGCCCCGCGCCTTTCACGCAAGAAACAAAGCGCGCAAAACCATCATTTGTATTGCATGCCAGCGTCATATTTCACCTCAACTTCAGCGTGGCCAGCGCGACGACCGCGCACAACACGCATAAAATGTAAAAACGGATCACCACCTGCGATTCGTGCCAGCCCTTTTTCTCGAAATGATGATGCAGCGGGGCCATCAAAAAAATCCGCTGTCCGGTCCCCGTCCGCAGCCGCGTGAACTTGAACCAGCCCTTCTGCAAGATCACCGACAGCGCCTCGATCACAAACACGCCGCCCGCGATCACCAGCACGAACGGCTGATGAATCAGCACCGCGATGATGCCGAACGCCCCGCCGAGCGCGAGTGAACCGGTGTCGCCCATGAACACCTGGGCCGGATGGCAGTTGAACCATAAAAACCCCAGCCCCGCGCCCAGCAATGCCGCGCAAAAAACCGTCAGTTCGCCCGCACCCGGCACAAATGGGATTTGCAAATACCCCGCCGCCTTCACGTTGCCCGCGAGATAAGTAAAAAACAAAAAGACAAATCCCACGATCAAGGTGCAGCCGATCGCCAAGCCATCCAACCCATCCGTCAGATTCACCGCGTTCGAACTGCCGACGATGGCCAGCAGCACGATCAGCACGCCGACGATCGCCCCGATTTCATAGGGATATTTGCAGAACGGCAGCATCAGGTCGCTGACGAGATTGCTGTGCATGTGGATGATGTGGTTTTTTCCGGGAAACTGCAGATCGCTCGTCGCCGGAAGTTTCCAAAGGTATATCCCCACGAACAGCCCGAGCGCGGCCTGCACGAACAGCTTCACGCGAGGCGGCGCGCCGCCGCCGCTCTGCTGGACGATTTTGGCATAATCATCGTAAAATCCCAGGCCCGACAAAACCAGAATTGAAAGCAGGGTCAATTCCACCTGCGCATTCCACTGCGCCCAAAGCATCGTGGTGAATACCAGCACCATCACGATCAGCACCCCGCCCATCGTCGGCGTGCCTTTTTTATTCACCCGCTGATTTGCCAACCCTGCTTCCTCGGCCTTGTCGGCATATTCCTGGCCGAATTTCAGCTCTTTTAACCAGCGGATGATTTTCGGCCCGAGCCACCAGCTTAACGCCAGCGCGGTGATCGCCGCGCCCGCGCTGCGCACGGTGATGTAGCGGAACAGGCGCAAAAACGAGAGCCGGCTTTCCCAAGTCGTCCCGTGCGCCCAATCCAGAATGTGCTGGCTCAAGTAGTAGAACATTAAAAAATTAAGATTTTTCCATCTTCAAGGTCTCGGCGATCCGCTCCAGGCGCGACGCCCGCGAGGCCTTCAGCAACACCACGTCACCCGGCTTCAAAAAATTCTTCACCGCCCGCACCGCCGCTTCCACGTCCGCAAATTCGATCACGCGGGTCAGCCCCGCATCGCGCGCCGCCTGCGCCGTAGCCGCCGACATTTTTCCGACCGTGAACAACTGCCCGATTCCCAATTTCGCCGCGCGCTTCCCGACTTCTTGGTGCGCGGCCTCGCTGTACGTGCCGAGCTCACCCATGTCGCCCAGCACCGCCACGCGCCGCCCTTGCAGCGGCAGGTCGCACAAGGTTTCCAGCGCGGCGATCGTCGAATCCGCATTCGCGTTGTAGGCGTCGTCGAGCACGCGTACGCCGTGCGCCTCCCAAAACTGCAGCCGCATCTTCGGCGGCTGGCACGCGGCGAGGCCTTCGCTCAATTCGAGATAACTCAGCCCCAGTTGCGAGCCGACCGCAATCGCCAGCAGCGCATTTGTCACCTGATGCCGCCCGAGCAGGTTGACCCGATACTCGCCGCCCAATTCTTTCGCCGGCGCCTCCGCCTGGAACGTCACGCCGCTTTTATCAAGCCGGACCTTCTTCGCGCGCCAGCCGTTCTTTTCACCCAGACCGACGCAAACTATTTTTGCTTTTGTGCGAGCGGTGATTTGCTCTGTCCACTCATTGTCGCCGTTGATAAAAAGTGTTCCGTTTGCGGGCAACAGTTCCGCGAGCCAGCCTTCTTCCTGCGCGACACCGGCGACATCGCCGAAAAATTCCAGGTGCTCGCGGCCGATATTGGTCAGCAGGCCGAACTGCGGCCGGATCATGCGCACCAGCGGCGCGAGTTCGCCCGGATGATTCGTCCCCGCTTCCAGCACAGCGGCCTGATGCGATTTTTTCAGTCGCAACAGTGTCGCCGGCACGCCGATGTCGTTGTTGAAACTTGCCTCGCTCCACAGCGTCGAAAACTTGCGGCGCAGGACGGACGCGAGCAACTCTTTCGTAGTCGTCTTGCCGTTCGAACCGCCCACCGCGATCACGGGAATGGAAAAATCCTTCCGATACGCCGCCGCCAATTTTCCGAAGGCCGCGCGCGCATCGTCCACGACGAGCACCGCACAATCCGGCAGTTGCGCCGGCAATTTCGGCTTCTCCACGACGACGCCCGCCACGCCTTTGGCCGCGACTTCATCCAGAAAATCATGACCATCGAAGCGCTCGCCTTTGATGGCAAAGAACAAATCACCCGGCTTGGCCGACCGCGAGTCGGTGCAGACACCGTTCGCCAATGTCTCCGCCGGCCCGCGACAGATTTCTCCCGCGCAGGCCTCGGCGACAAATTTCAAAGAGCGCGTTTCCACGACAAAATCATTTCAGCAAAAACGTGGCCGTGACGACGGCCGTGATGGTTTTCTGGCGCGAAGTGGTGTCGTTCATGCCCTCGCCGCTGGTGTCGCTACTGTGCAACGGCGTGATCTGGAAAACGCCCATGTCCGCGTCGTGCAGCTGCGCGATCCCGCTCCCGCCGTTCGTCGCAATCTGCTCGGCGCGGGCGCGGGCGTTCTTCGTCGCCTCGGCCAGCATCTCGATTTTCATCTCGCCGACACTGGTATAAATAAACTCCGGCGGCTCGGTGGTGAACAGCAGACCTTGCTCCACCAGCGGTGTTGAATCCAGATGCTCCAACAGGGAGACATCCGTGGATTCCACATGCACGAGCTGGCTCAAGCGGAAACCGGTTGTTCGCTGCTGCGTCCAGCCTTCGGGGCTTTTTTGCATCGCGCGCACTTCTTCGATGCCAATCGGCGCGAACGAATAGTTGGTCACACATGCCGCGCCCAGAAACTTTTCAACCACCGCCCGGTTCGCCTGAATCTTGTGCTGCGCGTCCAGCAGCGTTTCCGATTCCACCACAAAACTGCCGCGCCAGACGGCGAGGTCGGAATCGATGTTTTTCCGGGCGGAACCCTTGACGGTGATGAACTGCGAGTTTTTTATCTTCACCCAGGCGGTCGTGCCGAGCATGGCGGACATGACGAGGCCGGCGGCGAGAAAAAGACCGGCGAGCATGCCGAAGAGTTGGGGGCGGGAATGATTCATAGTAAGGTCAATTGTTGTGGGTTTGCGTCGAGGCGACAACAGTCGTCGACGCGGCGGCGGGTGGAAGCGAGATCTGGTCCGGCGGAATATGCAGGTAGCTCGCGCAGCGTTTGCCGATTTCACTGAAAACCGGCCCGCAAAGCGCGCCGCCAAAAGCATGGCCGCCCTCCTTGGGCGAATCCATCACGATGGATATGCAAATTTCCGGCTTGTCCGCCGGGAAAAATCCGATGAACGAGACGACGAAACGGTCGTTCGCATATTTTCCGTCCACGACTTTTTGGGCCGTGCCGGTCTTGCCGGCGACCACATAGTTCGTGATTGCCGCGGTCGGCGCGGTGCCCTCTTTGCTCACGACGGTTTTCAACGCTTCGACCATCTGCTTCGCGGTGGCTTCCGTCACGACGCGGCGGACGCTTTGCGGCGCGTAGCGCTGGATGACATTTCCGTTCTGGTCTTCGAGACGCTTGACCAGCATCGGATGCATGAGCACGCCGCCGTTGGCAATCGCGCCAAAAGCCATTGCCATTTGGAGCCGCGTCACCGCCACGCCCTGACCCATCGGGATTTGCGCGATGGAATATTTCCCCCATTTTTCCGCCGGCCGCACAAAATATTTGGCGCTGGCCTCATGCGGCAGCGGAATGCCCGTGAAGGCTCCCAGCCCAAAGGCCACCATGTAATCGTAAAGTTTCGGCGCCTGCAACTGGATGCCGATTTTTGACGCCCCGATGTTGGAGGATTTCTGGAGAACCTGCTGCACGGTCAGGTTCCCGAAATGATGACCCTCCGAATCATGCAACCGGATCCCCGCATAATTAAAGACGCCGTTCTCGCAAAACACCGTGTCGTTCAAAGTCACGACATGTTCGTTCAACGCGCCGGAAATCACGATGGTCTTGAAGGTCGAACCCGGTTCCATCACATCGCTGATGACCCGGTTCGGCTCGGTGTTCGTGGTGATGGTGTGCGAGTCGTTTGGATCGAAATTCGGCAGGGAGGCCAGCGCGAGGATTTCGCCGGTGCCCGGACGCATCACGATGCCGGTAATGCTTTGCGGCGCGTGTTTGACCACGGCATTGGTGAGGGCGGATTCGACGATGTGCTGGATTGCCGCGTCAATGGTCAGGACCACATTCAAACCGCTTTGCGCCTGCACATCCTCATCCCGCATCGCAACCAGTTCCTTGCCGCGGCTGTCCGAACCCGTCACCCGCCAGCCGGACGCGCCGCTCAATTTGTCGTTAAAAGTTTTTTCAATGCCGCCCTCGCCTTTCAACTCCGCCGTGTGGTTGGTGTTTTCCGCCGTGCCGACAAAGCCCAGGACGTGCGCCGCCAGCGTGCAATTGGGGTAAATCCGCAATTGATCATCGCCCGGATCGGCAAAAATCGCGCTCGTTCTCAAGCCGCGCAAAAACGCACGGGTGGCCTTCGGTAATTTTTTTTCATCCACGCCGAAGGTAAGCTGGCTCATCGCCGTCTGGATTTTCTGCCACGTTTCGTCCGTGACATTTTTCTGGAGCCGGACGTAGTGCAGGCCGTTGGTGACGGTCTCGCCTTTGGCGTTTTTGGAAATCCGCGGAATCAGGCGCTGATACAAGTCGGCTTCATTCAGTCCCAACAACGGTGCAATCGCCCGGGCCACGACCGCCTGCTGGCCGCCGATCAAAGATGGATCCGCGCAGATGGTTTTGACAAAAACGCTCGTCGCGAGCTGGTTGCCGGTCGCGTCCAGAATGTCGCCGCGCTTCGCCGCGTGCCAGGTGGTCAGCACCGATTTTTTCTCGGCCATCTTCACCAGCTCGTCATGTCGCCAGACCTGCAAATCCGCCAGCCGGTAGACCAGGCCGAGAAACGCCAGGATAACCAGCCCCAGCAATGCCAGTGCGCGATTCAATAGTTGACGCCGTTTTATCATCCCCAAAAACGGCCAGCCGCCCGTGGCCATCGGTCCCTCATCCGACGGCGTCACGAGCGGCGGCCAAAATTCACTTGTTTACTGCGTGGTCGCCTCGGCCCGCCGTCCGGCAAGCTGGCGCAATAAATTTTTGCCCGCCGGCGGCGCAACGGAAGGTTCCGGCAGCCGGACCACCTGCATCGGTTGGGCGGGTGCCAGCCCGAGATTGTGGGCGCGCTGGTCGAGCATCATCACTGAACGAAAATCCGCCAGCTGGTCGTCCAGCTTTTGATTGCCCGCCTTCAAGCGTGCCAGGCTGGTTTCCTTTTCCCGCATCTGTTTTCCGAGCTGGTAAATCTGACTTTTCTGCCAGACGTAACCGACCGCCGAGCCCGCGATCAGCAGGCACAAGAACAGCGCCTTCAACGCCGGTCCGAACCGGATCGCCGCCGACTGATTTTTTCGATTTTTCGCCATCTTAAATTTTCTCCAGCAACCGCAACTGCGCGCTGCGGCTGCGCGGATTTTCTTCCAGTTCCACTTCACCGGGCAGAATCGCTTTGCGACTCACCCATTTCAGTTCCGGCACGCGCGGCTGCCGCAATTCCGGCACGTCCACCTCGCCGCTGAACGTGTAGTCCCGCGTCCGTTCGCGGCCGAATTCCTTCACAACCCGGTCTTCGAGCGAGTGGAAGGTGATGACCGCCAGCCGGCCGCCCGGCTTCAAGATTTTCACCGCCGCTTCCAGCCCGCGTTTCAAAGAGCCGATCTCGTCGTTCACCGCGATCCGCAACGCCTGAAAAACCTTGGTGGCCGGGTGGGATTTCTTCCCATTCCGCGGCGCGAGGCGCTCAATCAAATCCGCAAGCTGCTTGGTGGTCGTGAATTTCGATTGCCGGCGATCATGCACGATTGCCTTGGCAAACCGCCGCGAATCCCGCTCATCACCCAACTCCCAGAAAATCTTCGCCAGTTCCTCGTCACCCAAATTGTTAACCAGATCCGCCGCCGTCAGTTTTTGCTGGTCGTCCATCCGCATGTCCAGCGGGCCGTCGTTTTGAAAACTGAATCCGCGCTCGGCTGAATCCAGTTGCGGCGAACTCACGCCCAAATCCAGCAGCACCCCGTCACAGCTCGCCGCCGGAATCCAGTCAGCCAACTCCGCAAAATTTCCGCGCCGGATCTCGAACCGTCCGGCATATTTTTCCGCCAGCCGTTTCCGGGCGACTTCAACTGCGACGCCATCGCGATCGCACCCAGACAGCCATCCAGTCGGTGAACTCGCGGCCAGAATGTGCGCCGCGTGACCAGCCCCACCGAGCGTCCCGTCGGCGTAACGGCCGTTCGCCTGCGGCTTCAGGGCGGCCAGCACCTCCGCCGCCATCACTGATTTGTGAATGAACCCGGTCACGGCGCATTGTTTTCGTCGGTTAAAGTGCGGTTGCCTTCATGATCCGTTCGCCCAAAGCTTCCCAGGAACGTTTCATCGGCTGCGATTCAACCCGCAGAGGCTCGGGTGCCGGACGTGATTTCACCGGGACAATCTCCACATCCGCGTCGGTCAGATCGTTGTGAACCACTTTCACCTTTTCCAGGGATAGTTCCGTCTGCACGGCCGCCACGGCTTTATCGTCCGCGGCCGGGACAGTGCGGAAGAGAGCGGCCGGATTCAGTTTGCTCGCCCAGGTCGTCGCGCGCGTCGGCCGCGCCGGTGCGGTCGCCACGGGCAGCTTCCGCGTTTTCAGCCAGGGCAGCGTCGTGGTTTTCTTCATCAGCGCCACCGGAACCTTGTCCGCCGGCTTTGGCAATTCAGCCTGCGTCGTCATGGTGGCTGCGGCCGCCGTCGTAAACGGATTTTTAGGTGAAACGAACTGCGGCAGATAAACACGCTTGTCCGTCCGATAGGCGGCGGGCTTGCCGCCGCTGATAAAACTTTTCCCCGCTCCAAGCAATTTTCCCAGGTTCATAATCAATCCATTAGTTTGAAAGCTTCGGTCGCTATCACCGCGTCAGTCGCCTTCACAGTTTCGTAACGGGTCGGATTCCAAATTTCGAATTGTTGAAGCATTCCGACCAACATGACCTCGTCCTTGATGCCCGCCGCGCGCGCCATCTCATCCGGCAGACAAATCCGTCCGGCCTTATCGAGACTCACTTGGACGGATTCGCTGCCGATAAATCTTTTGAGGACAACCTTGTTTGGATCACCCTTCGGCATCGCATCAATAATGGCCATCAATTTGTCCATTTCATTGGGCGGCAAAACCCGCAGGCAATTTCCCGCCTGATGCTTCGGCCAAAGAATCATCGTCAATTCCACACCCTCTTCCTCAGGCCGCCACTTGGCAGGAACCTGGACGCGACGCTTCTCATCCACCCCATGCCGGTAGCTGGAATTGTAAACCGTCCGTCCCTTTGTCAGCGCGTCGCTCATTTATTCACCAATCACCCTAAAACCTGCAATACCACCCACAACGCCCCCTTTTTACCCACTTTAACCCACTTCAGTCAACGAAAATCTGCGCGGAAAAGTGGTATTTATTCGTAAGTTATTCACAATTTGATAACAGGTGTGGAAAAGGCAGCAAAACTATTCCGCGTGCCGACTTGAAACTTCAAACCCAAAACTTGAAACTCGCCCGGATGCGAACCGCGGATTTTGATTTTGTCCTGCCCCCTGAACTCATCGCACAGCAGCCCGTGCCAAAACGGGATGCATCGCGGCTGCTGGTGTTGGCCCGGGCCGGCGGCGGCATCGAGCACCGGAAATTCCGCGCGGTGCTGGATTTTTTCCGCGCGGGCGATGTGCTGGTTCTGAACAATTCCCGCGTCATTCCCGCCCGATTGAGGGGCGTGAACGCCAAAAGCGGTGGCAAGTTCGAGGTCTTGTTGCTCGAAGAAAACGCGCTGAACGACTGGTGGTGCCTCATGCGGCCCGGCAAAAATGCGCGCATCGGAACACAGATCATTCTTTGCGACGCCAAAAGTCAGCCGACAAAAATCGTGGCGACGGTGGTCGAAGTAAACGAGGAAGGTCATCGGCGGGTCAAATTCTCCGGCACGCCGGCCATCCGCGGCGAACTGGATGCGATCGGGGAAATTCCCCTACCGCCATACATTGAGCGAGATCAGCAGCAACCGGAAGACAATGATCGTTACCAGACCGTCTTCGCCCAGCCCATTGGTTCCGTCGCCGCCCCGACGGCCGGCCTGCATTTCACCGAGGCGCTGCTTGAGGAAATCCGGGCGCGCGGCGTGAGCATCTGCTTCGTAACTCTGCACGTCGGTCTCGGAACTTTTCAACCCGTGAAAGCGGAAACGCTCGCCGCGCACAAGATGCACGAGGAACGGTTTGAAATTGGCGACGAGACCGTTCGCGCCGTCAACGCGGCGAAAGCCGCCGGGCACCGCGTCATTGCCGTCGGCACCACCGCCGTCCGCGTGCTGGAAAGTGTCGCCGCAAAGAACGCTGGAAAACTCAATGTTTACAATGGCAAAACGAACATCTTCATTTACCCGCCGTTCCAATTTCAAATAGTGGACGCGCTGTTGACAAACTTCCACCTGCCCTGTTCCACGCTGCTGATGCTGGTGAGCGCGTTCGCCGCGCCGGGCGAAACGCGCGGGCGCGCAATGGTTTTGGCCGCCTACGCCGCGGCCATCCGGGAGCGTTACCGGTTCTTCAGCTACGGCGATGCAATGCTCATTTTGTGAATTCAAAATTCAAAATTCAAAATTCAAAATTACCGCAGCTGTTCGTCAACATGGCGATGACAGCGGATGGGAAAATCGCCACTGCGAACCGGGTGGTGACTTCGTTCGGCAGCGCCCGCGATCTGGAGCATCTCTACGAACTACGGGCCACCGCGGACGCGGTGATGTGCGGCGCGCGGACGGTTGAGCTTTCGCAAAGCATCCTGGGAACCGGCGGCGAAAAATTCCGCAAGCGACGACGCAAGTGCGGGCTGGCGGAATACAACTTGCGAGTGATTGTCAGCGGCAGCGGCTCGATTGATCCGACGGCGGAGATCTTTAAAAGGAAATTTTCACCGCTCATCGTGCTGACCACGGAGCGCGCCTCGTCCCAGAAACTGGCTCACCTCCGCACGCTGGCCGAAGAGGTGAAAGTTTGCGGCAAATCCGAGATCGATTTCCACACGGCCCTGTGCTGGCTGCGGGAGAAATGGCGGGTGAAACGATTGCTCTGCGAAGGCGGAGGCGAGTTGAACGATGCCTTGTTCCGGGCGGATCTGGTGGACGAAATTCATCTGACCATCTGCCCCCAAATTTTCGGCGGCCGCACTGCGCCGACGATGGCCGATGGCCAGGGGTTGGGAACATTGGGGTTGACAGCCCAGTTTCAGTTCCACTCGGTGCGCAAGATTAAGGGTGAGTTATTCACCGTATTAACCCGCTCTAAAAAACCGGATCCCAACTAACCGACCTTCGTTTAATGGGCAGTTTTAAGCAGGAAACAGGAGGGTCCCACCCAAGGAGCCCGCCAGGGAGGTCTTGCATTTCATTTCAACCGCTTGCACAAGCTCGGCCATCAGCTGCCCCTGCTTAAAATTTTATTCGACACCCAACTCCCGACTCCCGAC
>TBL_comb47_HYPODRAFT_10004096_pt1 | contig 16869 bp, 17 predicted proteins | sample TroBogypolimnion_40_FD_10682 | JGI IMG/M metagenome (IMG submission 10682)
GTCCGTACTCCTATTGGACACCATGTCCGGGCTCCGCCTGGACATGGTGTGGGGGTGTGGGGGGACGTAGAGCGAGCTCTGCTCGCGGGCGGTCCCCCCACGGAGATATCAACGCAAGCCTTCGGCGGCGAGGCTGGCGACGAGCTGGGCGACATTGGCTGCCGCGTCAGACTCCTTGAAAACGACGTTCTTGCGGTTCATCAGGAAACCCTTGGGCGACTTGCGCACCGCCTTGGGGATCAGGTCCTCCGGGGCCAGCCCCAGGCTCTCCAGGGCGAGCTCCTCGCTGGGCTTCTTGGCCGCGCCCAGCACCTGCTTGAGGGAGGGGATGCGCGGCTTGTTGATCTCGCTCAGCACGCTGACCACCGCCGGGCCGGTCACGCTGACCAGCTCGGTGCAGTCCCCCAGCTTGCGCTGGGCCAGCAGCGTCCCGCCCTCCAGGGTCAGCTTCTGGACGAAGGTGACGCAGGGCAGGCCCAGCAGCGCCGCCAGGCGGGCCGGAATCTGCTGGTAGAACATGTCCGAGCTGCCCTCGCCGCAGAGAATCAGGTCGTACGGGCCGGCCTTGCGCACGGCCGCCGCCAGGACGTTGGCGATGACCATGGCGTCGGCCACCTCCGCCCCGGGGTCGCCGATCCACAGCAGCCGGTTGGGGCCGCGGGACAGCACGTCCTTGACCGACTGCCTGACGGCGGGCGTGCCGTAGGACAGCGCGTCCACGGTGCCCCCCTGCTGTTCCACGATCAGGCTGGCCTCCTCGATCGCGTTGCGGTCGAAGTCGCTGATCTTGCCCTTGGCCCGCGCGGTGTCGAGGCTGAGGTCGTCGGGCCTGATCTTGATGTCCTGCTCGTTGAGGACCCACTTGTAGCAGACGAGGATATTGGGCATTCGAGGTTCCTTGCTACGCCAGCAGCCTGGCGGCGATGGTCTTTTCGGGATAGTCGGCGGGGGCTTCCAGCAGGGTGGTGCCGGCGATGTCCCGGAACAGGCGCGGCAGCGGCATGAACTCGGAGTAGCCGAAGCCGCCCTCCACCTGCACGGTGTCGATCAGCAGCTTGGCCCCGGTCCGGGCCAGGAACTGCTTGACCATGGCCGCCTCCACCTGGAACGGCTCGCCCTGGTCCAGGAGCTGGGCGGCGGCCCGCAGGCCCAGGCGGGCCAGGTGGCAATCGGTGGCGGTCTCCGCCAGCAGGGTCTGGATGGCCTGGAGGGTCGCGATGGGACGGCCGAACTGGACCCGGGTCCTGGCGTAGGCGGCGGCGTGCTCCACCGCGGCCTGGCCGATGCCGACGGTCTGGGCCGCTTCCGCCACGGAGGCCAGGGCCAGGGTCTCGGCGGCGATGGCCGCGCCGTCGGTGATCCCGCCCAGCAGGGCGGTCTCGGCGAGGATGACGTTGTCGAACACCAGGTCGGCCACGGGGCAGCCCTTCAGGCCCATGGTCTCGGCCAGGGGGCCCACGGCCAGGCCGCTGGCCTCGGCGCCGACGATGAACGCCGCCAGGGACTTGGCCCCGGCCGCGGGATCGGTGCAGGCCAGCACCACGTAGAGCCCGGCCACGCCGGCGTTGCGCACGTAGGCCTTGGTCCCCTTGAGCGCCCAGCCTTCGGGGGTCCGGGTCGCCTGCAGGGCGTCCGGTCCGACGCCGGGGGTGGGGCCGTGCTCGAACACCGCGAAGCCGCCCAGGGTCCTGCCCGCGGCCAGGGCCGGCAGGCAGTCCTGCTTCTGGCCGGGGTCGCCCCAACGCTGGATGGCGTAGGCGGCCAGGGAGTGGTTGACGACGATGGAGGCCACCGCCGCGCTGGTCCGGGACAGGTTCTCGACCGCTTCCACCAGGCTGACGTAGCCGGCTTCGGCCCCGCCGTATTCGCCCTGCAGGAACAGCCCGAGGAAATCATGTTCCGCCAGCGCCCGCACCGCCGCGGCCGGATACTGGCCGGTATGGTCCATGTCCACCGCGATGGGCTCCAGGTATTCCTTGGCGAAATCCCGGGCGCTCTGGCCAATCAGTTCCTGTTCTTCGGTCAGGAGGATGCTCATCTAATTGCCGCCTTTCTGGACTGCGACGGCAGGCCGGGCGGGCGCCAGCACCGCGCGGGAGATGACCAGTCGCTGGATTTGGTTGGTGCCTTCGTAGATCTGCATGATCTTGGCGTCGCGCATGAGCTTGGCGATCCCGGAGGTGTAGCCGTAGCTGCCCATCAGCTGCACCGCCTGGGTGGTCACCTTCATGGCCGTGTCCGCGGCGTTGGTCTTGGTCATGGCCGATTCGGCCGAGTAGGGCAGGCCGGCGTCGCGCAGGTTCATGGTGTGGTGGAGCAGCTGCCGGGCCGCCTCGATCTCGATCTTCATGTCGGCCAGCTTGAACTGCAGGGTCTGGCCGGGCTGGGCCTTTTCGGGGTACTGCCGCTGGAGGTGCTTGACGCACTCGTCCAGGGCGCGCTGGGCCAGGCCCAGGCTCAGGGAGGCGATGGCCGGGCGGGCCATGTCCAGGGTCTTCATGGCGATCTTCATGCCTTCGCCCTCTTTCCCGAGCAGGTTGCCGGCCGGGATGTGGACGTCCTTGAACAGCAGCTCCACCGTGTTGGAGCTGCGGATGCCCAGCTTGTGGTCCACCGTGCCGATGGTGAAGCCCGGGGTGCCCTTCTCGACGATGAAGGCGCTGATGCCCTTCATGCCGGCCGCGGGATCGGTGAGCGCGTAGATCACGAACACGGTGGAGTAGCTGCCGTTGGTGATCCAGCACTTGCTGCCGTTCAGCACGTACTCGTCGCCGACCCTGACCGCGGTGGACTTGCCGTTGCCCGCGTCGGACCCGGCGCTGGGCTCGGTCAGCCCGAACGAGCCGATCTCGCCGCGCACCATGGGCTCGAAGAACATCCGCTTCTGGGCTTCGGTCCCGGCCACCAGCACCGAGTCCATGCTCAGCACGCTGGCCGCCAGGGTGGTGCCCATGCCGGCGCAGCCGTAGCCCCAGGCTTCCAGCACCACGGCCTGGGTCAGGGCGTCGTACTCCAGCCCGCCGTATGCCTTGGGCACGGCCATGGCGAAGATCCGGCTCTCCCGGGCCGCGTCCAGCAGGTAGGGGTGGAATTCGCCGGTCCGGTCGAATTCCGCGGCGAACGGGATGATTTCCTTGGCGACGAACGCGGTCGCCTCGGCCTGGATCTGTTTCTGCTCTGCGGTGAGGATGCTCATGGTCGATCCACCTTTCTCTAGACGAGGACGGGTTCGGGCGTTGCGGCGGCGTGCCTGGTCTCGATGTACTGGCGCAGCCCGCCCCACTTGGCGTGGAAGATCTCGGCGGGCATCAGCTTGAGGTCCTTGGCGATGGCCGGCGCGAATTCCATCTGGGCGAGGATGTCCCGTTCCAGGTCCACCCCCGGCGCGATCTCGGTGAGGGTCAGCACCCCTTCGCGCAGTTCGAACACGGCCCGCTCGGTGATGTACAGCACCGGCTGCTTGGTGCGGGTGGCGTAGGCGCCGCTGAAGGTCACCTGCTCCACCGCCTTCACGTACTTCTTGCCCCGGCCCTCCTGCCTGATCACCAGGGATCCGTCCGCGATCAGCACCTTGAGCCCGCCGGCGGTGAAGCTGCCGCAGTAGACCACCTTCTTGGCGTTCTGGGTGATGTTGATGAACCCGCCGCAGCCCACGCAGCGGCCCTTGAACTTGCTGACGTTGACGTTGCCGTGCAGGTCCACTTCGGCCGCGCCCAGGAAGGCCTGGTCCAGGCCGCCGCCGTCGTACCAGTCGAACTGGGCGTGCTGTTCGACGAAGGCCTGGGCGTTGAAGGACATGCCGAAGTTCTCGCCGCCGGCCGGCACGCCGCCGATGGCGCCCAGCTCGGTGGTCAGGGTCAGCAGGTCGGAAGCGCCCTCCATGGAGGCCACGATGGCCACACCGTCCGGCACCCCGATGCCCAGGTTGACGATGGACCCCGGGGTCAGCTCCATGGCCGCCCGGCGGGCGATCACCAGCCGCTCGTCCAGGGGCAGTTCGGGGATGGAGGTCAGCGGCACCTTCAGGTTGCCGGCGAAGGCCGGGTTGTAGATGGTGCCCGCCGCCTGCCAGTGGTTCTCCGGCTTGGCGACCAGCACGTAGTCCACCAGCACGCCCGGCACCCGGACGTCCTTGGGCCGCAGGGTGCCCGACTTGGCCAGGTACTGGACCTGGGCGATGACGATGCCGCCGCTGTTCTTGGCCGCCTGGGCCAGGGGCAGGCACTCCAGCAGGGCGCCTTCGTCCTCCACCGTCAGGTTGCCGTCCTCGTCGGCGGTGGTGCCGCGGATGATCGCCACGTCCACCGGGAAGGTGGGATAGAGCATCCATTCCTCGCCGCGCAGTTGGATCACCGAAACCAGGTCCTCGGTGGTGGCCTTGTTCATCTTGCCGCCCTCCAGGCGGGGATCGACGAAGGTCTCCAGGCCGATCTTGGTGATCACGCCGGGGCGGTGGGCCGCGATCTCGCGCCAGAGCTGGCAGATCACCCCCTGGGGCAGGCAGTAGCCTTCGATGACGCCGTCGATGACCATCCTGGCCAGGTCCGCGGCCAGGCCGGTGTGCCCGCCGATCCAGCGCCTGACCATGCCTTCGTGGGCGAAGTGCTGGGTGCCCTTGGTCTTCCAGTCCCCGATCCCGGAGGCGTGGACCAGGGTGAGGCCGGCGGGGTGGCTGGTCTCGAGGAAGCTCTTCTCGAGGGCCATGGCCACCTCTTCCGGCCACCCGGCCAGGGTGAGCGCGCTGGCGCCCAGGGTCGCCCCGTCCTTCACGAGGGCCGCGACTTCTTCCGGACGAATGATTTTCGTCATTGGCTTGCTCCTGGGTTGAGAGCGGATCCGTTGAGACAGAGCTCCAGCGACATCCGCGACCGCCCGTTCCGGAGGGTCGCCGACCATGGGCATGATCAGGGCTGGATCTGTGCGAAGAACTGGATGTGACGGTACTTCCTGCACGGAAACGATTGAAAGACTTTGTTTACATGCAATCAGACGGGATGCGTCTCAGACCTGGCGGGTCGCAATCCATAGCCCGGACGTATCCTCACCTGGCTTCCAGCCACTCCGCGTAGGCCTTGTCCACCGTCTCGTGGTGGCGCTGGATGATCTCCGCCACCTCCTTCACCAGGAGGATCAGCGGCCGCGCGTTCGGCGCCGGCCTCGCCACGATCTGGTCCCGGAACCAGTCGAGCAGCAGCTCGTGCTCGAAGCGGTGCGGAACCAGGCCCGGGTAGCCCCGGGCTTCCAGGTAGTCCTCTTCGGTCTTGAAATGTTCAACGGCCCGCTCGAACACCTCGAGGAAGCGGTCCTCGGTCCCGGAATCGCCCGGATCGGCTTCCAGCGCCCCGATCAGGCTCATGATCAGCCGGTGCAGCACCCGGTGCTGCTCGTCGAGCCGGGCGACCCCCACCGAGGCCGGGCAATCCCACTGGAAATCAGCCACGGGAACGCCTCATGAGACTGCTGCCCGTCCATTCTACTAGGGAATGATCCGGATGTTCGGCCCCACTTCCTTGAGCCGCTCGATCTCGGCCTCGTTCACCGCGATGCTGGCCCTGAACTTCTGGGCCGCGAGGTAGTTGCCCTGCTTCATGGCGAGCTCGGACATCCTCAGCATGCGGCGGTCGAGGGCGTTGAGATACTTGATGTTCCGGATCCGCCACGGAATGTCGTTGTCGTCGATCATCGTCTGCTCACTGCTTGCGGGGTTGCGTGCGTCCGAACCCCGGCCGGATCCGCGGGGGCGTCGGGCACAGGCCCTGACGCCCCGCTGGGATTCGGGATGGTCGGCGGAACTTTGGTTTTACCACGCCGGAAATATACGGCCTTTGCGGATGGGTGCGCGGAGTAAATCCCAGAAATCCATCCCGGAAAACGTCGCAACCACTTATTTACTAAATAATTATATCTTACCCCTGGGCGGCGCAGACCTTGGCCGCCTTCGACGGCAACTGGGACACGATCATGCCCGCCAGCATGAGGATCCCCCCGACCACCAGGCGCCAGGTCAGGCTTTCGTTCAGCAGCAGGACTCCGCCCACGCCGGCGAACAGGGCCTCCATGGACAGGATGATCGAGGCATGGGTCGGATGGGCGGTCTTCTGGGCGACGATCTGGAGCGTGTAGGCGATGCCGATGGAAGCGAGCCCGCCATACAGGATGGGTACGGCGGCGGCCTGGACCCCGGCGAAGGGGGCGGGTTCCCGGACCACGGCGACGATGAAGCTCAGGATGGCGCAGGTGGCGAACTGGCCCACGGCGATCTCCAGCGCCTCCATGCGCCGGACCAGGTGATTGATGAGCAGAATATGGCCGGCCCAGCAGAAGGCGCCGATCAGCTCAAGCCCGTCCCCGGGGGCCAGGGTGAGGGTGGTTCCGACGCTGAGGATGTAGAGACCGGCCAGGGCGAAGCCGGCGCCGATCCAGATCCGCGGGCCCGGGGCCCGGCCGAAGAAGACGGTGAAGATCGGCACGAGGACGACATAGAGGCAGGTGATGAACCCGGCGTTGCCGGCGGTGGTGCGCACCAGGCCGATCTGCTGCAGGTTCGCCGCGGTGAACAGCACCACCCCCGCGAGGGCGGCCCAGGCCGCCCGGCGCCAGACGGCGAGCGGAGCCCCGTCCATGGCCATCACCTCGCGCCGGGCCGCGCGCCGCTTGGAAATGACCAGCAGCGGGACCAGGGACAGGGTGCCCAGGGCGAACCGCGCAGCGCTGTAGGCGAAGGGCCCGATCACGGCCATGCCGCTGCGCTGGGCCACGAAGGCGAAGCCCCAGATGATGGCGGTGAGGAGCAGCAGCCCGTCCGCCTTGGCGGTTCCCTGGACGCCCGGGTTCACCATCCGCTCAGTCCTGGACGATGCGGGTGCCGACCGTTTCGTACGGCTCGGCTTCCAGGGCGTCGGGGCTGGTGATGAGCACCTCGCGCCCGCCGCTGCGGATGAAGGCCAGGGCCGATTCCACCTTGGGCCCCATGGAGCCGGCGGGGAACTGGCCGTCGGCCAGGTGCTGGGCGGCCTCGGTGGCGGTGAGCCGATCCACCCAGCGCTGGGTGGGCCGGCCGAAGTCCAGGGCGATCTTGGGCACGCCGGTGAGGATGACGTAGGTGTCGGCGTTCAGCTTCTCGGCCAGGAGCGAGGAGAGCCGGTCCTTGTCGATGACCGCCTCCACCCCGACCAGGAAGCCCGAGGCGTCGCGGATGACCGGGATCCCGCCGCCGCCGCCGGCGATGACGCAGTGCCCGGCGTTCAGCAGGAGCTTGATGGCCTCCAGCTGGACGATCTCCAGGGGCTTGGGGCTGGGCACCACCTTGCGCCAGCCGCGCCCGGAATCCTCCTTCATGTGCCAGCGCTTCTGGCTCTGCAGCTCCAGGGCGCGGTGCTCCCGGTAGAACGGGCCCACCGGCTTGGTGGGGTTCTCGAACCCGGGATCCTCGCTGTCCACCACCACTTCCGTCAGCACGGTGGTCACCGGCACGTGGAGGTTCTGGAAGGCCAGGCGGTTGATGAGCAGGCGTTCGATCATGTAGCCCATGGAGCCCTGGGTCATGGCGTCGCAGATGTCCAGGGTGTAGGGGGGGATCCGGTTGGCGGCCTCCTCCTGCTGGATGAGGATGTTGCCCACCTGGGGGCCGTTGCCGTGGACCACGCAGAGGGAATAGCCGGCCTTGATGACGTTGCCGAACATCTCCGCCGTCTGCCGGGCGTTCTCCAGCTGCTCCTCCTGCAGCCCGCGCTGCTTTTCCTGCAGCAGGGCGTTGCCGCCGATGGCGATCAGGGCGATTTTCTTGGACATGAGGTCCCCAAATGAAAAACCCCAACGGCAGTTGGAGCGACGGGTTCTGAAGGTCAAACTGTTGAGAAACGTTTGGAAATAGTCGACTATGAGGAATATCTCCGGCCTGGGCAGGAGGACGCGGGTTCCATGGTGGGCAGTATAGTTTCCATAACGGCAAATGCGCAATATATTTCTCTTTGAGGTTTCCATGCCGTTTGACGCCAGCCAGCTGTTCCGGTCCATCTCGAAGAAGATGCTCAACAAGCGGTATGCCCTGGGCTGGAGCCAGCAGGATCTGGCCGACCGCTCGGCCGTAAGCCGGCGGATGATCGGGCTGATCGAAGGCGGAGAGAGCAACGTCAGCCTCGCCACCCTGGGCCACATCGCCGCCGCCTTCAACCTCACCTTCTCGGAACTGGTCAATGACGGGCCCGGACTGGAAGCGCCCCCCGAGGGGCGGCCGGGCAAGGGGCTGCAGCTCTGGCAGGGCAGCCTCCCGGCGACCAAGGTGGACCTGCTCCAGAGCCTGCCCGCCGCCCGCACGGTGGAGCTGTGGAAGTGGACCATCGCCCCCGGCGACCGCTACCAGGGCGAGCCGGACCTCAAGGGCTACCACGAGATGGTCTACGTCATCCGCGGCGAGCTCACCCTGGAGATGGAGAACGGCGACCAGGTGCTGAAGGCCGGGGATTCCATCGCGTTCCCGTCGGACTGCCGCTACGCCTTCGTCAACCACGGCAAGTCGAACCTGAGTTTCGTGCTCAACGTCGTCGCCTGATTCCAGGCCTCACGATCACAACCGCACTGCGCCAGGAAGTTTCAACGCATGCTTGTCGAACGTAGCCAGGGGAACCTTGCCATGGCTCCGGGCCAGCTCCACATTCAGGCAATCCACAAACCCTGCCTTGGCATGGGCCCATTGGGTTGCGGCGGCCACCACGGCGGCCTGGTCCTGAAAAATGAATTCCCGACTGTTCGTGGTGGCCTGGAGCATGGCCAGAAGGGCAGGTTTATCCCATCCGTATAGCTTGGTGAGGACATAGTAGGTTTCCACCACCACCGAGACCGAAATCCATAGCGGAGCATGGGCGGACAGATATGACTCCGCCTTCTGGACGAGCACGGGATCATCCTGGGTGAGGAGCCTGATGAATACGTTGGTATCAATGGCGGCCAAACTTCGCCTCCAGAGCCTGGCCTATGGCTTCGTCCATCTCTTCATTGGTGAAGGCCCTCGGCGGAACCGGAGCACCGGCGGCCGCGATCGCGACCCGGATATCGGCCAGAGAGAGGCTTCGCTTGGGTTCCACCACCAGCCGCCCATCGGCTTCCCGCCGCCATACCAGGGAGTCCCCGATGTCCAACTGGTACAATGAGCGGATGGACTGGGGAATGGTCACCTGCCCTTTGCTGGTGAGGATCGATTCGGCCAGGATCTCGCGGACTGGCCCCTTCGCGGCTCCTGGAGGCGCCGGGGCCTTGCGGATGACGGCCGGGCGGGAAGCCGGCGCCTGCTTGGGTTTTTTGGGGCTGCTGGGTTTGAGAGACATCGGGACGACCTTGGCTCCTTACCAGTGTAAGGAAGCATGCCGGCCCGCGCAACCCCTGGACGGAGCCTGACCGCCTGGGGCGGGCCGGTCAAATAATTTGAGAAATATATTGCCATCGTATCTGTTCATGGCAATATATTGCCCAAAGGCCATTGCTCTAGGAACCCGAAGCATTGCGCGATGGCACTGACCAGTTGTCTGGCATGGAGGAACATCGTGAGAAGAGAGAACGTACGGGTCTCTATCTGGGGCTTTGGCGCCATGGGCGGCGGAATGGCCGAAGTGCTGCTCCGCAAGCAGGGCGTGGACATCGTCAGCGTCTGCGACGTGCACCCCGACCGGGTGGGCAGGAGCATCTTCGACCTGCTGGGCATCGCCCGCCGGGACCGGCCCGACGTGATCGTCCAGAGCGACATCGCCAAGGCCATCAGCCGGGGCTCCGCCGACGTGGTCCTGCTGGCCACCGACAGCTACACCCGCAAGGCCTTCGACAAGATCAAGCTGATCGTGGAACTGGGCATCAACGTGATCTCCACCGCCGAGGAGATGGCCTACCCCAAGGCCAAGGAACCCGAACTGGCCCTGGAAATCGACCGGTTGGCCAAGGCCAACGGCGTCTCCGTGCTCGGCACCGGCATCAACCCCGGGCTGATCATGGACCTCCTGGTGATCCTCATGACCGGCGCCTGCACCGACGTGGAGTACGTCAAGGCGGAACGGGTGAACAGCCTGTCCCCGTTCGGGCCCGCGGTCATGGAGGAGCAGGGCGTCGGCATCTCCCTGGAGCAGTTCAACGAACAGTCCAAGGCGGGCCACCTGGCCGGCCACGTGGGCTTCAACGAATCCGTCAACATGATCTGCGATGCCATCGGCTGGAAGCTGGACAAGCCGGTGGAGCAGTCCATGGAGCCCATCGTCTCCACGGTGCTGCGCCGGACCAAGTACGCCGAGGTGAAGCCGGGCCATGTGGCCGGCTGCACCATGAAGGGCTTCGGCACCGTGGCCGGCAGGCTGGCGGTGGAGATGGTCCACCCCCAGCAGATCGAACCGCAGCTGGAAGGCACCGACACCGGCGACTACGTGGTGATCAAGGGCACCCCGGACGTGAACCTCAGCAACAAGCCCGAGGTGCCCGGCGGGATCGGCACCATCGCCATGTGCATCAATATGATCCCCCAGGTGATCAACGCCGTGCCCGGCCTGCACACCATGATCGACCTGCCCGTGCCCCGCGCCATCATGGGCGATATGCGCGAACAGATCCGGTCCTAGGGGGCAGCCATGAGCCTGATCGCCAAGGGCACCTGGGTCGAGATCGAGCGGGTGCTCCTCAAGCCCGAGGAGCGCGCCGCCAACCTGCCGGAGGACACGGCCCGCACGCCGTATGTCCTGCGCCTCTCCGGATTCCTGCAGGAGGACGCCGAACTGGGCTCCGAAGTCACCGTCCGCAGCCTCATCGGCCATGACCACGCGGGCCTGCTGCGGGTGGTGAACCCCAGCTACAGCCACAGCTTCGGCGCCACCGTGCCGGAACTGCTGACCATCGGAACGGGGGCGCGGGCATGAGCGGCCAGTCCTACGCAGCCGTGATGGCGCGCAAGAACGAGATCATGAAGGCGAGCCTCGGCATCGACTTCACCGACTTCATCCAGAGCCCCATCGCCTTCGACTACGAACGCATGATGGGGGAGACCGGCTACAGCCTCGAGGAGGTGGCCCGGATCCAGGCCGAAGCCAAGGTCGGCAACACCCCGATGTACGAGCTGAAGAACCTCACCGCGGCGGTGCGCGCCTGCGCCGCCCCGGGCAAGGGCGCCACCATCCTGGTCAAGGACGAGGCGGCCAACGCCGGCGGTTCGTTCAAGGCCCGGCGGGCGTCCATCAGCGCCTTCGAAGCCCAGAAGAAGGGCTACCGGGGCGTGGCCACCGCCACCTCCGGCAACTACGGCGCCGCCGTTGCCAGCCAGGCCGCCATGCGCGGGCTGAAGTGCATCGTGCTCCAGGAAGTGTTCGACAGCCGCGGCGTCGGCCAGCCGGAGATCATCGAGAAGAGCCGCGCCTGCGAAGCCTACGGCGCCGAAGTGCAGCGCCTCTCCGTGGGCCCCGAACTGTTCTACCAGCTCCTGATCACCCTGGAGCGGACCGGGTTCTTCAACGCCAGCCTGTACACCCCGTTCGGCATCCGCGGGGTGGAGACCCTGGGGGTCGAGGTGGCCCAGCAGGTGCGGGCGCGCTACGGCAAGGACCCCGACGCGGTGGTGATCACCCATGCCGGCGGCGGCAACCTCACCGGCACCGCCCGCGGCCTGCTGGCCGCCGGCTGCGGCGGGGCCCGGATCGTGGCCTGCTCGGTGGACCTGGGCGGCCTGCACATGGCCTCGGACCACGACTTCAACCGCAAGTCCTTCACCACCGGGCACACCGGCTTCGGGGTGCCGTTCGCCACCTGGCCGGACCGGGTGGACGTGCCGCGCAACGCCGCGCGCAGCCTGCGCTACATGGACGAGTACCAGCTGGTGACCCAGGGCGAGGTGTTCTACGTCACCGAACTGCTGGCCAAGCTGGAAGGCCTGGAGCGCGGCCCGGCCGGCAACACCAGCCTGACCGCGGCCGTCACCCTGTCCCGGCAGATGGACCGCGACCAGATCGTGGTGGTCCAGGAGACCGAGTACACCGGCGCCGGCAAGCACCACAACCGCCAGCTCTCCTTCGCCCGGGAGAACGGCATCGAGGTGCGGGTGGGCGACCCCCGGGAGAACGTCCCCGGCCGGACCATCGTCATACCGGAGCGGCTGGAGCAGGTGCGGGGCATGGTCCAGGACATGGACAAGCTGCGCGGCTCCTACCTGCGCAACGCCGCCAAGGTGCTCCCGGCGGCCCAGTGGACCGCAGCCGACTGCGCGTTCCTGGCCGCGGACCTCAAGCGGGACCCGGACTGGGTGCGCCGGACCGCGCTGGAACTGGAATAGCCAACTGCCATACCCATGGAGGATTTCATGACCGACGAACGGACCGCCCGGTTCGAGGCGAGGCGGGAACAGCTCGCCCTGATGAGCGACGACCAGCTGAAGGACCGGTTCTGGCAGATGTGCGACGCGGCGATGGCGCCCATCGTCGAGCTGGCCCGGACCCACACCAGCCCTTCCATCGAACGCTCGGTGCTGCTGCGCATGGGCATCGACAGCATCAGCTGCCACGGCGTGGTGGACCGGATCCAGGAGGCGGGCCTGCTGGGCAAGGGCGCGGGGCACGTGGTGCTCCGGCTCGCCGAAAAATCCGGCACGGACGTGCGCGCCGCCGCCGCGGCCATCCTCGAGCAGCATGAAGTCCTCCAGGGCCTGTTCTGATTTCCCGGGAAAACGCCACCATGATCAACCTAGACCCCAACCAGAAACTTGACGTCGAATTCATGCTCGAAGGCCTCGAGCACTACCATCCGCCCCGCAAGGGCTGGACCTGGCGCGAGGCGCCGGCCGGGGGGATCGACATGGGCCCCTTCCACTTCCGGGACATGTCCAGGCCCCTGAAGAACTCCATCGGCCTGCCGGCCTCCAAGTACTTCGGCCACATCGACCCCCAGCCCTCCTGCGTGATCACCACCGAGATCGCCTCCGGCCGCTTCGAGGACGATCTGCGCCGCATGCGCATGGCCGCCTGGCACGGCGCCGACCACATCATGGTGATCCGCACCACCGGCCAGAGCCACATCGACGGCCTGCTGGAAGGCACCCCGGAAGGCATCGGCGGCGTGCCGATCACCCGCAAGCAGATCCGCGCCAGCCGCAAGGCCTGCGACCAGATCGAGCGGGAGGTGGGCCGGCCCATCAACTTCCACTCCTACGTCTCCGGCGTGGCCGGGCCGGAAGTGGCCGTGCTGTTCGCCGAAGAGGGCGTCAACGGGGCGCACCAGGATCCCCAGTACAACGTCCTGTACCGCAACGTGAACATGTACCGCTCGTTCGTGGACGCCGCCGAAGCCAAGAGCGTCATGGCCGGGGCCGAGATCTTCCAGATCGACGGCGCCCACAACGCCAACGCCACGGCCAAGGCCGGCTGGCTGGTGATGCCCGAGCTGATGGTGCAGCACGGCCTCAACTGCGCCTTCTCGGCGGCGGCGGGCATGGACAAGAGCCTGATCGGCCTGTCCACTGTGCCGCCCAACGCCCCCCCGGCGCCCAAGCTCTGGTACGACCTGCCCTACGCCGTCGCCCTGCGGGACTTCTTCAGCGAATACAAGATGCGCGCCCAGCAGAACACCCGCTACATCGAGGCCGACATCGAGGAGGCCGTGCGCACCCACACCGTGGACACCCTCATCTCCATGCTGACCCGGGCCGACATCCAGTCCACCATCACCCCGGACGAAGGCCGCAACGTGCCCTGGCACTACAACAACATCCGCGGCATCCAGACCGTCAAGCAGACCTGGGCGGCCCTGGACGGCATCAAGGAGCTGCTGACCCTCAACCACGACGGGCCCCTGGGCGAGATGGTCCGGGACCTCAAGGAACGGGCGGTGGCCTTCATCGAGGAAGTGGTCGAGACCGGCGGCTACTTCGCCGCGGTGGAGAAGGGCTTCTTCGTGGACTCGGCCAAGTACCCCGAGCGCAGCGGCGACGGCATCGCCCGGGACGGCAAGGGCGGCGTGGGCGCCGGCAGCATCGTCCTGCGCGAGCCGGACTACTTCGCCCCGGTCTGCAGCCACTTCGGCCACAACCACGTGCCCGAAGGCCTGGCCAAGGTCTGCGACCCCATCGGCGGCTGCACCCTCTGCGTGCCGGAGAAGATCGTCTACATCGACGAGCTGGACCCCGGGGACTCCTGCGACAAGCGCCTGGAGCAGACCCTGCCCTACCGCAAGGGCGACCTGATCAGGCCCGAGGCCGAGTGGGCCGGGGACGGCACCGTGCTGATCCAGCTGTTCGTGGCCCAGAGCGAGGACATCGCCCCGGTCTACGCGGTGGAGATGGCCCGGAAGATGGGCCTGCTGGACCCCGAAGTGGTCAACACCACGGTCATGCACCCGGCCGAAGGCTGCTTCGTGGAGGTGAAGGGCAAGGTGGCCTTCGACATCGACCGGACCACCCTGAAGATCCCGGTGAAGGAGGTGGTCCTGCCCGAACAGGACCTGCGCGACGCGGTCAAGCAGGTGGGCCTCAAGGTCGTGGCCGGCACCGTGGGCGAGGACGAGCACAGCGTCGGCATGCGCGAGATCCTCGACATCAAGCACGGCGGGATCGAGAAGTACGGGGTGAAGTACCACTACCTGGGCACCTCGGTGCCCCTGGGCAAGCTGGTGGACGCCGCCATCGAGACCGGCGCCCAGGCCATCCTGATCTCCACCATCATCAGCCACAACGACACCCACCGGACCCAGATGAGGAAGCTGGCCGCCCTGTGCCTCGAGAAGGGCATCCGCGACCGGATCATCCTGATCGCCGGCGGCACCCAGGTGAACCGCGACATGGCCAAGGAGACCGGGCTCGACGCCACCTTCGGCCGGGGCACCAAGGGCATCCAGGTGGTGGACGCCATGGTCAAGGTGCTCAAGGCCCGGGGCGTCCTCTAGCCATGGCCGGCGGCGTCGAGATCCTCACCATCGAAGTGGGCAGCACCATCACCAAGCTGAACGGGTTCAACCGCGGCGCGGACGGCGGGTTCAATCACGCGGCCCAGGGCTTCGCGCCCACCAGCGTGGCCCAGGGCGATGTGGGGATCGGCGTCGACCAGGCCATGGCCGAGCTGCAGGCCGGGTTCGGCCCGGTCGGCAGCCCGGAGACCTTCGTCAACAGCTCCGCCGCCGGCGGGCTGCGCATGACCGTCCACGGCCTGACCATGAGCATGACCGCCCGGGCGGCCCGCGAAGCCTCGCTCGGCGCCGGGGCCATCGTCAAGCACGTCACCGCCGGGGCCCTGGACGACGACGACCTGGACGAGATCCTCCGGATCTCGCCCAACATGATCCTGCTGGCCGGGGGGGTCGACTACGGCGAAAAGAGCGTCGTCCTGGCCAACGCCGAACGGATCGCCGGGCTGAAGCTGGCCGTGCCGGTGGTGTACGCCGGCAACCTGACCCTGAGGAAGCCGATCCAGCGGCTGTTCCAGGCCGCCGGGCTGGAGCTGCTGCTGGCCGAGAACGTGTTCCCCGACGTGGACGTGCTGAACATCGAGCCGCTGCGCTGCCAGATCCACGAGGTCTTCAGCCGGCACATCGTCCACGCGCCCGGCATGGCCCGGTTCGCCGGCCTGACGAGCCGGCCCATCCTGCCCACCCCCGGCGCCGTGCTGCGGGGCGCCGAGCTGTTCTCGGAGGTCATGGGCGACTGCCTGGTGTTCGATGTGGGCGGCGCCACCACCGACCTCCATTCGGTCACCGGCGGCAGCACCCAGTTCGCGGCCAAACTGGTGGAGCCCGAACCCCGGGCCAAGCGCACGGTGGAAGGCGACCTGGGGGTGTACGTCAACGCCCGCAACGTCATGGCCAGCTACGGCGCCCCCGGCGAGCAGGACATGCTGCTGGACTTGCAGGCCATCCCGCACACCGGGCGGGAGCGGGAGCTCACCCGCTGGCTCTGCGCCCGGGCCGTGGAGGTGGGCGCCAGGCGGCACGCCGGCGTCCTCTCCGACCTCTACACCCCCACCGGCCGCAAGCAGATCGTGAAGGGCAAGGATCTCACCGCGGTGCGCTGGGTGGTGGCCACCGGCGGCGCCCTCACCCGGATCGAAGGCGGGGCGGACTGCCTGCGGGCCATCTGCACCGGCCCCGGCAAGCACCTGCTGCCGCCCCCGGACGCCCGGATCCTCATCGACCGCGACTACCTGTTCTCCGCCCTGGGCACCCTGGCCCAGGCCTACCCGGAGGAAGTGAAGCGGACCTTCGCCAGCTGGGCCTTGGATCCCGAACCCGTTTCCGTCTGATACTGTACCAGGAGCCCAGCCATGTACTTCCGGACCCCCCGCCTCGAGATCTTCCCGGACCGCATCGCGGAAAACGCCCGGTCGGTGATCCGGCTATGCCATGACCACGGCGCCAAGGTCGCCTGCGTCACCAAGGTCACCTGCGCCCACCCCGCGGTGGTGCGCGCCCTGGAATCCGCCGGCGCCGACCTGATCGCCGATTCCCGCATCACCAACATGATGTCCATGGCCAACACCGGCTTGACCCTGCCGCTGATGCTGCTGCGCATCCCGGCCCCGTCCCGGGCCGCCGACGTGGTGCGCTGCGCGGACGTGACCCTCAATTCGAGCCTGGAGACCATCGGCCTGCTGTCCGAGGCCGCCCGGTTCCTGCACAAGCGCCACCAGGTGATCGTCATGGTGGACGTGGGCGATCTGCGCGAAGGGGTCTGGCCCGACCTGGTGCTGGAAGTGCTCAAGGGCGCCGCCCGGATGCCGGGCATCGAGGTGGCCGGCCTGGGCTGCAACCTGGCCTGCTACGGCGGCGTGATCCCCTCGGTGGAGAACATGAACGCCCTGGTGGAGCTGCGCAACGCCTGCCGCAGGGCCACCGGGCTGGAGCTGGCCACCCTGTCCGGCGGCAACAGCG
>TBL_comb47_HYPODRAFT_10004097_pt1 | contig 16868 bp, 5 predicted proteins | sample TroBogypolimnion_40_FD_10682 | JGI IMG/M metagenome (IMG submission 10682)
CAGATGCTAAGCAATATTGTGATAAATTATCAAATGTTAATGGAAGAAGAATAGGTTTTATAGTAGCTTACTTAAATAACCAACGTACTAGTTCAATTATTACTACGCAAAATGTAGCTCCACTTAAGTATAAGAAAGTTGTTAAAACTTATGTAAGGAAAGAGCAGTATAAAAAGCAAATAAGCTACACTCCGCCAAAGGTTACCAAGGCGATTAATGCTCCAAGATATAGAGAAAGATACTATCCGGTTATAAAAAAGGATCTTATCATATATCATGCAAATAATGAAGTGCTTTCCGATATAAAAAAGAACATTATTAAGCAAGTTGAAACAACTGTTGCCCAGCGTCAACCTGCTACTATTACCGAAACTTATAACTCCCGTAAGGATGTGTATGTAAGACCTGGTAATGCAATTAATGTTTTGCCTTCGGACACGATGAAGTATAAGCGATACCATTATCAAGACGCTAAAAAGAAATCTTATTTTAATCAAATTATTGATAATGGATTGAAGACTGTACTAGGTATTGTAGTTTTGATTCTGATACTTTATCTTGTATTTAATTTCTTGTTGGTAACTATCATTGTTTTTGTAAGTAGAATTCGTAAGAATAGGAAAGATAGAAGAATTAAAAAGCTAGAAGAAGAGATCCAGAATTTATTGGCTGAATATTTATTTAATCCAGACATGGAAATATCTGCTTTAAATCAGATGAAAAACATTAGCTCTTCTTTTAAGCGTAATATCCTTATAAATGAGATAATGCGCTTAAGCCTTGACATGTCGGGTGAAGCTTTAGAAAACCTAAGAAGCTTGTTTTTTAATGCATCTCTCGACAAAGACTCCCTAAGGAAGTTAAGGGATAGAAGATGGCATATAAAAGTTAAAGGTTGCCGTGAGCTTACCAGAATGAAAGCATTTAAAAGTAAGGATGAGATAGAGAAAATGCTTAACAGTAAGAATGAAATTGTACGAATGGAAGCGCAAATTGCGATGATAGAATTGAATGAAGAGAATCCATACTATTTCCTTGATAAACTAACTAAGCCATTTTTAGGTTGGGAGCACTTAAATGTTCAGGTATTGATTCAAAGGAATGGTTATGAAGTGCCTGATTTCAATAAATGGCTGAGAGTTTCCAACGAATCAGTAGTTTTGTTCGCGCTTGAAATGATTAGGATTTATAAGCAGATATCCAATGCTCCACGCTTGGTTAATTTCTTCGAACATCCTAATCTTAAGATCAGGGCAGAGGCTATCAGGGCGGCTGGTGAAGTAGGTTATTCTGATTGCTTGCCCGATTTAAGACGTATCTACAATTATTCAGATGAAGTGTTTAAGAGTCTTATCCTAAAAACAATGCAAATTTTGCCTGATGATACAAACAAAGACTTTTTGAAGAACATTTTAGAAGGCAGGTATCATAAAAGATTTAAACTGGAAGCTGCAAAAGCTATGGCTGCTTTGGGTGTAAGAGGTCAGATTGAATTAAAGAAGTTTACTCAGTCAGGTGATGAAGAATTAGTCTCTATAGTTAATCATGTTTTTGATAAAAGAATTTAACGATGAATGTTATAAGTATCATACAATTTATTGTCGAAAGAGTAATCTTAGTTTATACGATTCTAATTATTTTCTCTTACATTGTATTAGCTGTTATTTCAGCTGTTTCGCTTGTAAAATACTTAAGAAAGAACAGTTTTGTTGATTACAATGTCATTCTTTCATCTCCGCTGGCCCCTTCTGTTTCGATCTTAGCCCCTGCTTACAACGAGAGTAAGACTATTGTTGAGAACATTAGGGCTCTTTTGTCTTTGTATTATCATGATTACGAAGTTGTGGTTATTAATGATGGAAGTAAGGATGATAGTTTAGAGAAGATCATCTTGGCTTATGATTTAGAGGCTGTTGATTATACTGTTATCCATCGTTTGGATTCGCAGCCAGTAAGAGCTATTTACAAGTCAAGGAACAAATCTTACGACAAGCTAATAGTTGTTGACAAGGTAAACGGTGGTAAAGCCGACTCATTGAATGCCGGAATGAATGTAGCCTCAAAGGATTACTTTGTTGCTATTGATGTTGATTCCATTATTCAGTCGGATGCTTTGGTGAAGTTAGCGAAGCCATTTCTTGAAGAAAAAAGCGATAAGATTATTGCTACGGGGGGTGTTATCCGTATTGCTAATTCATGTATTATCAGAGAAGGACAAATTATACAGGTTAAGTTACCAAAGAAGTTTCTGCCTCGTATGCAGGTTCTTGAATATACCCGTGCCTTTTTGATGGGTAGAATGGCATGGAGTAATTTGGATGGCTTGCTGATTATTTCGGGTGCTTTGGGTATGTTCGATCGCGAAATTGCTATTAATTGTGGTGGATACTATGCCCATACTGTTGGGGAGGATATGGAGTTGGTGGTTCGTATGCGTATTTATATGATTGATAATAAGCTGAAATATAGGGTTGCTTACATCCCAGATCCTTTGTGTTGGACTGAGGCGCCTGATAGTATTAGGATTTTGAGTCGTCAACGAAATAGATGGACACGTGGTAACATAGACACTTTGTTAATGCACAAAAAACTATTTTTTAATCCCAAATATGGCAAAATGGGCTTAATTAGTTTCCCTTTCTGGTTCTTTTTTGAATGGCTAGCTCCAATTATTGAGTTCTTCGGATTGTTATTTTTCGCTTTTATGGCCGCTTTAGGACAGATTAACTGGCAGTTTTTCTTACTATTGCTTGGTTTGATAACCGTATTTGCCTTAACTTTCTCCACCTATTCCATTTTATTCGAGGAGTTAACCTATCATAGATACGAGAAAAAGAGAGAGATCTTCCGAATGCTTATTGCAGCTTGGGTAGAACCTTTTCTTTACCATCCTATGACTGTTTTCTTCTCAATAAGAGGTAATTTCGACTACTTTATTAACAAAAAGAAAGGTTGGGGTGATATGGCTAGAAGAGGCTTCGAAAAGCAATAAGTCTATACTATTATATATATTGTATAGATTTCTAAATTTAAGTTATCTAATTCCAAAAGATTGCATACCCTTTATATCTTCTTAATCCTTATGTTTGAGCTTTTAATAAGACTAGCATTTACTACAACCGCATGGTTTATATGTTTTTCGGGTATCTCTAAAGTTGCAGTCTCGTAACCTTCCACGTAAAAAGCACCTTCCGTTTTCCATTGCAGAGTTGATAAAGGGTAAGTCAGCAACAGCATTTCCTCGCTTATGTTGTTGAGCCGGCAATACAGACATTGCGATTCTTTGATGTCGAACATCTCATTGTTGAACCTCTTTAGCAAAACAACTTTCTCCATTGCCAAACCCTTTGGTGTAGTCTCCAAATTGATTCTCCTGGACTTAAGTAAACTAATGGTGTTGGTTATCATAATAACAAAACATAAAATATGCGTGCTTAGTTTTCAAATTGGATTGTTAGTTTTCATAAATAAGATGATATTACATATAAACATGTAATAATACTCTTCAATTATTTTCATAAGATAAAGAATTAATTAAACAGTAAACACTTATAACACCGTAGTGAACAATATTAGGGCGTTTATTTACCTTTTAGAAGTAATTATTTATATAATTGTAAATGTATATTATCTTATCTGAATTAATATTTATTTTAATGATAATATTATTGTTTATGATGTTTATTATTATAATATTATAGCACAAATTATATATTATAATGAAGAAAATATATAATACATATCATAAATATATATTTTTGATGAAAAAAGTATTTATGCCATTGCAAAAATTCAATGGCATAAATAATCTCTACAATACTATAAATAATCTTTGCAATGACATAAAACAATTTTGCAATGCCATAAATAATCTCTGCAATGTCATAAATAATCTATGCAATGCTATAAAATATATTTGTAATGGTATAAAATTACTTTACAATGCTATAAATAATCACTTCAATGCTAAGAATAAACTTTACAATGAAATAAACTAAGAAGATATTTATCATTTCTTTAAGATTATTTATAAATACAATAATTTTATTTAAAATAGATACCATTCTATTTCCATCTTTTTGAATGATATATTATATGGAAATCAAGTGATTTGAGTTAGTATATTTATTTATTATATATTTTATTAAAATAATTATGATTAAAGATAAGATATTTGAAATGGTATAAATCCTAATTAAGTTCATGGGGGAATATTTGGGAATAGGAAGTCTTGTTTTGCAGCTTATTTCCTTTCATTTGTAAATGGTGAAGGCTCTTATACCTGACAGGATGAAAAACCTGTCAGGAGATGTCTCATATATGGAAGTAATTGTTTTCTTTTCTCTTCATCTTAATTAAATATTGTATTCTATTATAATGAAGAAGAAGATTAATCGTATCATTATGGAGATAGTTGATTAATATATCTTAATCTTAAAAAAAAATTTGCCTTTCAAAACTAAAAAAGCCTTCATCAATCAAATGATGAAGGCTAGTAATTATATTGTGATAGGTTTAGAGTTTGCTCATCTTTACCTCTTTTTTTCGAGCTCGTCATAATAGGTGCTCAATATTCTCTTGACGATAGGTTCGTAGTAGTTCCAGTTAAAATATACCCTTTCGTTCAGCTTCTTGGGGTTGTAGGCGAACTTCTGGAACCAATCCGACCATTTAAAGTAGACCAGGTTTTGCTTAATATCGCTATCCACAAAATCGCCGGCAAAGTAGTAATACTTATATTCGCCTTCGTACTCAAAAAAAGCGGGAAAGACAGAAGGAATATGATAATGTCTTAGAATTGAATCGCCTCTAGCGTTTGGATATACATAGTAGGACGAAAGAGTCCTGTTAACGTTATCGGATGGAAAGGTGATGTCGAACCAATATGGGTAGTTGATTGAAGCTGGGATGTTGTATTTATTAACCCCATAATCAGTAGTTTTAACAATAGGGACAGGGAAGTCCATATCTTTCTTGTTCTCGAGGATGCAGATGGTATTGTTTTCGTGTACAAACACCAGCCCATCAATCTTAAAGGGCCACCTGCCGTTGTTTTGCTCCCGGTAGAGCCTGATAACCCATCTGGGCAACTCAGGGTTGGTGATGGTGTCCAAAGAATCGAAGTATCTGCCTGTCCAACCGGTCCATCTAAAATGAAATAAATCTTCGACAGACCGCCTGATAGCGTATGGTGTAGGCTCGTGAATGAAGTTAAACTCCGCAATAACGAGCTTTCCTTTTTCTTTCATTTTCCGTAAGAAAAGATAGTCGTTCCAGTCCAAACCACCATATATCTTAGGCGTATGTTCGGTATATTCGGTTTGCAGACCCCATTCGCCAACGTATATCCCGTATTGGTCAGCGTAATATGTCATGTCGTAGCTTCTACTTAAGGCTTCTATCTGACTATCATTATAAAGGTGGAGGTCATGAACCTCAAAGTTATCACTATCTTTTGGAAAGAAACCATAATAATCCTTATAGATTACATAAAACTTATGATCTGGCTTAACATATTTCTTGTTCTTTAAAATCCAGTTCAAGCCCCTGTGTTCAACACATTGTGTGTGCAGCACTGTTTTGTCCATTATTAGTACCGAAAGAGGTTTGCGTGGTGTGAACAGCCAAAGCAGCCACAAAAATAAAGGCAATAATATTATTCCGTAGAACAATACTAATACTATAATCTTCCTTATGTTGACATTTCTCATATATCTATTGTTTGTATTGTGAGTACCTTTTACTCTTTTCTCCTCGATTTGGTTTCGCTAAATTACTAATAAATATAATATGCCAAACAATTTATTAATTATTTTTATTGTAAGCGTTGATTATTCGACTCACTAACTTATGTCGGATAATATCTTTTTCTGTTAAGAAAATAAAGGAAACACCTTCGATGTTCTGCAATATTTTAGTAGCCTGCACTAAACCTGAAGATTGGTTGCGAGGCAAATCAATCTGAGTAATATCACCCGTTACAATAAACTTGGCTGATTTACCCATCCTTGTTAAAAACATTTTCAACTGGTTTTCGGTTGAGTTCTGAGCTTCGTCAAGAATAACAAATGCATTATCGAGTGTTCGGCCACGCATAAAAGCCAAAGGCGCAATCTCTATAGTGCCATCTTCCCAATAGCTAAGCAGTTTTTGAGTGGGTATCATATCCCGTAAGGCATCGTAAAGCGGCTGTAAATAGGGGTCGAGTTTATCGCGAAGATCGCCGGGCAGAAAACCAAGATTTTCGCCTGCTTCAACAGCCGGACGTGTAAGAATAATCCTCTTAACTTCTTTATTCTTAAGCGCTCTTACCGCAAGGGCAACAGCGGTGTACGTTTTGCCCGAACCGGCAGGTCCTATTGCGAAAAGCAAATCATTTTTCTGACATTCGTCCACCATCAGCTGTTGGTTGGCAGTACGCGCTTTTATCATCATACCATTGCGCCCATGCACCAGAATGTCTTCGTTAAGCTCCTGCTCCATTGACGATTTACCGTTGCCATTTTCTACAATATCTACAATATCTCTTTCGGTAAGCTTGCCAAGTTTGTCATAGTGCATCAAAATGGACTCAAACTTGCTTTCAAAAGCTGATAGTTCCTCTTTTTCTCCGCATATCTTTACGATTTCTCCTCTGGCAATTATCTTTATTTTGGGAAAATAGATTTTTAGTAGCTCAATGTTCCTATCATTAACTCCAAAGATGTCGACCGGATTGATTGATTCTAAATTAATTATTCGTTCTGTCATGTATTATTGTTTAGTCAAATAAATTTTTATCAAAATTATTAAAAAATATTAAACCAAAGCAATTTATTATTACTTTTGGATACTTAATTTATCAAAACAAAATGTCGATAATAACATTAACAAGTGACTGGGGTTTAAAGGATCATTATCTTTCTGTGATTAAAGCTTGTATTTATTCGCAGCTACCTGATGCAAATATTGTAGATATTTCGCATCTGGTGCCTCCATTTAATATTTCTCAAGCCTCTTACATCTTCAGAAATGCCTATCAGTATTTTCCCAAGGGTACTATTCATATTATTTCGGTTAACTCTATAGCATCTATTGATCATCCTCATGTTTTAATTAAACATAAGGACCAATATTTCATTGGTGCTGATAATGGTTTCTTCTCATTGATATTTGATGAGAAACCTGAATTAATAATTGAAATTGATGTGTTGCAGGATAGCAATTATTTTACTTTTCCCACAAGGGATATTTTTGTAAAAGTAGCCTGTCATGTAGCTAAAGGTGATAGTCTTGAAAGTATAGGCCAAGCTGTAGAAGAACTTCATATTAAAAATAATCTGGCTCCAATAGTCGAAGAAAATAGGATAAGGGGTATGGTGGTTTATGTTGATATTTACGAAAATGCTATTACTAATATTCATGAGTCTGCCTTTAAGATGCTTAATAAAGGACGTCCTTTCAGAATAGTTTTAAAACATGAAGTAATTACCAAACTATGCAGTTCGTATAGCGATGTTCCCGAAGGAGATTTGCTTGCTTTGTTTGATTCCAATGGTTATCTGCAGATAGCAATGAATCAGGATAAAGCAAAAAGCTTGATGGGACTTAATATTGATGAAAACGTTTATATAGAGTTTGATTAGTTCTATTATAGATAAGTATTAGAACGTATAAAAGAAAAAAGCACCTTTAAGAGATTAAGTTGTTAAGCAACAAAATCTCTTAAAGGTGCTTTCATTATTATGAGCCTAGTTCTTAATTATCTTGTGATAATTGATAGTCTTGCCATCATTCAGTTTTATAATGTAAATACCGGGAGCATAAGTGTTAGTTGGAATAACAATCTTATTGGTAAAACTACCTTTATTAACTACCTGTCCTAGTGCATTTGTAATGTCATAGTTGATAAGCTTATTATTGTCAGTTAATTCAATAGTAACCTTGTCGGTGATAGGATTAGGATAAATACGTGCGGCAGTTGTATTGTCTTGTTGATCAATACCGGTAAGATTAATGTTAAGATTATTAGAAGTGTCTGATGTACAACTAAAAACTGTAGAAGTTACATAATAAATTCCATTGTTAATGACGTTGTAATCCTGATTAGTAGCACCATTTATCACCCCATTTTGATTGTACCATTGATTGCCTGTAGGCATATTGGAATGCAAGAGCGAACCAACAGCTGTGATTACCGGTGTAACAGGCAAAGGATTAACAGTTAAAGCTAAGGAAGAGCCGACTCCAATACCACAAGAGTTCACACCTTTAACGATGATATTACCTGAAGAAGCAGTTGCACTAAAATCAATGATGATACTGTTAGTAGTACTTGTGCCGGTAGCTCCGGTAGGCAAGGTCCAGAAATAAGAAGATGCATTATTGATTAAAGGCACGTTATAAGTCTCCGAATGATCCTTCTGGCAAACAGAAGAGGCGCCTGTAATAGGGCCGGCGTTCGCAGGCAAAGGATTAACGGTAACCGTAATAATAGCAGTGTTACTGCAATTATTTGTTGTGCCTGTAACAGTATAAGTAGTGGTAGTAGTTGGACTTGCAGTAGGATTGGCAATATGAGAATCACTTAAACCTGTAGTAGGAATCCAGTTATAAGTAGTTCCACCGCTAGCTGATAGCGGCGTGTTAAGACCTTCGCAAATTGTAACAGTGCCTTCAGCTGAAATTGTAGGTATCGGATTAACAGTTACAGTAACATTGGCAGTATTGCTACAGCCATTTGTTGTACCTGTAACCGTGTAAGTAGTTGTAATGGTAGGATTAGCTGATGGATTAGCAGATGTTGTACTATTTAAGCCAGTTGCAGGTGTCCAGTTGTAGGTTGTTGCACCACTTGCAGCTATTGCAGTTGAAGAACCTTGGCATATTGCTGTAGTACCAGATGCTATTACACTTGGCATTTGGTTGACTGTAACCGTAACACTAGCTGTATTACTACAAGCGTTAGTTGTGCCTGTTACAATATAAGTAGTAGTTGTAGTTGGGTTTGCAGTTGGGTTAGCAATAAGTACATTACTTAAACCAACAGCCGGAGACCAGTTGTAAGTAGTTGCGCCACTCGCCAAAAGCGGAGTGCTGCTTCCTGCACAAATTGTTGTTGTTCCATTTGCAATTACTGTTGGTACAGGATTTACAGTTATGGTAACATTCGCAGTATTACTACAGCCATTTGTTGTACCTGTTACAGTATAAGTTGTTGTAGAAGATGGATTGGCAGTAGGGTTGGCTAAAGTTGTGCTGTTTAGACCTGTTGCAGGCAACCAGCTATAGGTAGTAGCGCCACTTGCTGAAATATTTATATTAGTCCCGTTGCAAATTGTTGTAGTTCCCGAAGCACTTACATTTGGTATAGGATTAACTGTTACTGTAACATTAGCAGTATTGCTACATCCATTCGTTGTACCTGTTACAGTATAAGTTGTAGTAGTAGTTGGATTAGCAACAGGATCAGATATAGCATTGTTATCTAAAGCTGTTGAAGGTGACCAGCTATATGATGAGGCTCCACTTGCTAATAAAAATGTTGTTGAACCTGAACATATAGTAGCAGCTCCATTAGCTGTTAAGGTTGGAATAGGGTTTACTGTTATTGTTACTGATGCAGTATTTCCACACCCATTGTTTGATCCTGTGACTGTGTATGTAGTTGTAGAAGTTGGATTAGCAGTAGGAGTGGCTGAAGTTGTGCTGCTCAAACCTGTAGCAGGAGACCAACTATAAGAAGTCGCTCCACTTGCTGATAATGCTGCACTGCTTCCGGCGCATATTGTTGTAGCTCCATTTGCAATTACATTAGGAACAGTACTTACTGTTAATGCTACAGATGCTGATTTACTACATCCATTTAATGTTCCTGTGACAGTATATGTTGTTGAAATAGTTGGACTGGCAATAGGGTTAGCAACATGAGGATCGCTTAAGCCTGTAGTTGGGAGCCAGTCGTAGCTTGTTGCTCCAGTTGCTGATAATTGCATTGAGCTACCCAAACATATTGTAGAAGGTGAAGATGTATTTAATGATATAGAGTTGACAGTTACTGTTACGTTTGCAGAATTGCTACATCCATTTGTAGTTCCAGTTACAGTATAGGTTGTAGTTGAAGTAGGACTTGCAATTGGATTAGATACGTGTGAATCATTTAAACCTGTAGCTGGTGACCAACTATAAGAAGTTGCTCCGGTAGCTGATAAAGATGTGTTATTTCCTTCGCAAATTGTAGCTGTTCCTCCTGCTGTTATTGTTGGTATAGGGTTAACTGTTACCGTTACATTAGCTGTATTGCTGCATCCATTAGTTGTACCTGTAACTGTATATGTAGTTGTGGAAGTTGGATTAGCTGATGGATTAGCTGAAGTAGTACTGTTTAAACCTGATGCAGGTGACCAACTATATGTAGTAGCACCACTTGCAGAAATACCTGTTCCATTTCCAGCACACATAGTTGTTGTACCTGTTGCTATTACATTAGGTATTTGGTTAACTGTTACCGTAACGCTTGCTGTATTACTACAGCCATTTGTTGTGCCTGTTACCGTATATGTAGTTGTTGTTGCAGGATTTGCTGTAGGATTAGCAATAAGATTATTACTTAATCCAACTGCCGGTGACCAACTGTAAGTGTTTGCACCACTTGCTAAAAGAGGGGCACTACTTCCTGCACATATTGTTGTAGTTCCACTCGCTGTTACTGCTGGTGCAGGGTTTACTGTAACTGTAACTGTTGCTGAGTTACTACAACCGTTTGCTGTTCCTGTTACCGTATAAGTTGTTGTGGTAGTTGGATTAGCTGTTGGATTAGTTGATGTTGTACTGTTAAGACCTGTTGAAGGTAACCAACTGTATGTTGAAGCACCACTTACTGATAGATTTGTTCCACTACCTGAGCATATTGTTGCAGCACCATTAGCTACAACATTAGGGATTGGATTAACTGTAACAGTAACGTTAGCAGTACTGCTACATCCGTTTGTTATACCTGTTACGGTGTAAGTTGTGGTTGAAGTAGGGTTAGCTGATGGATTTGCTATTGATACATTGCTTAACCCTGTTGCAGGGGACCAGCTATAAGTAGTGGCTCCACTAGCTATTAATGGAGTATTGGCTCCTGCACAGATAGTAGCAGCTCCATTAGCTGTTAAAGATGGAATTGGGTTAACAGTTATAGTTACCGTAGCAGTATTTCCGCAACCGTTATTTGACCCTGTTACAGTATAAGTTGTAGTTACTGTAGGATTAGCTGTAGGTGTGGCAGAAGTAGTACTACTCAAACCTGTTGCAGGTGACCAGCTATAAGAGTTAGCTCCGCTCGCAGAAATTAAAGTGCTGCTTCCGGCACAAATAGATGTTGAGCCAGTTGCTACAACATTAGGAACAGGACTAACTGTTAATGTAACAGAACTTGATTTACTACATCCATTTTTTGTACCTGTTACTGTATAAGTAGTTGTAGAAGTTGGGCTAGCTATTGGGTTTGCAATATGAGGATCACTTAAAGCTGTTACAGGTAACCATTCATAAGTTATAGCTCCGGTTGCTGATAATTGAGTTGAACCACCCAGGCATATTGTTGAAGGGTTAGATGTGCTTAACGTTATTGAATTTACAGTAACAATAACATCAGCTGTACTACTACACCCATTCGTTGTTCCGGTTACGGTGTAGGTTGTTGTAGTAGTTGGATTAGCAATTGGATTAGCAATGTGAGAGTCATTTAAACCGGTTGCCGGAGACCAACTATAAGAAGTAGCACCAGAAGCCGATAAGGAAGTGTTTGTTCCTTCACATATAGTTGCAGCACCGCCGGCTGTTATACTCGGAACCGGATTCACTGTTACTGTTACGTTCGCCGTTTTACTACATCCATTGATAACACCTGTAACAGTATAGGTAGTTGTAGTAGTTGGGCTAGCTGTCGGGCTAGCAGAGATAGTACTATTTAAACCGGTTGCAGGGAACCAACTGTATGTTGTAGCTCCACTTGCTGATAAGGTTGTTCCGCTTCCAGAACAAATTGTTGTTGTTCCGTTAGCGAGTACATTCGGGATTTGATTTACTGTAACCGTTACATTTGCAGTATTACTACATCCATTTGTTGTTCCAGTTACTATATAAGTAGTAGTTGTTGTTGGACTTGCTATAGGGTTTGCAATTAGATTGTTGCTTAAGCCTGTAGAAGGAGACCAGCTGTAAGAACTAGCTCCGCTTGCTGATATTGTTGTTCCATCTCCCGCACAAATAGTCGATGTGCCACTAGTTACTAAATTTATCAATTGATTTACAGTAATAGTGACATTAGAAGTACTACTACATCCGTTTGTTGTTCCGGTAACAGTATAGGTAGTATTTGTTGTTGGACTTGCAATAGGATTTGAAATAAGATTATTGCTTAAGCCTAATGATGGTGACCAACTATATGTAGTTGCTCCACTTGCAGATATTGATGTATTATTGCCTGAGCATATTGTTGCAGTTCCTGAAGCTGTAACATTAGGGATTGGGTTTACTGTAATGGTAACAGTAGCTGTGTTGCTACACCCATTTGTTGTGCCGGTTACAGTATAAGTTGTAGTAGTTGTTGGATTGGCTACTGGATTAGCAATTGATGTATTACTTAAGCCTGTTGCCGGCGACCAACTATATGTAGTACCTCCACTTGCAGTTATTGTAGTATTAGTCCCAGAGCAAATAGTTGCTGTGCCTGATGCTGTTACATTAGGTATTGGGTTTACTGTAACTATTACATTGGCAGTACTGCTACAACCATTTGTTGTACCGGTTACTGTATAAGTAGTGCTTGTTGTTGGACTAGCCACAGGGTTCGCTATTAGAGCATTGCTTAGTCCTGTAGTCGGTGACCAACTATAAGTTGTAGCACCACCGGAAGTTAGTTGTGTGTTAGATCCAGAACATATTGTAGTTGGGGCAGAAATTGTAAGATTTACATTGTTTTGTATTTCAAATACAGCATTACTAACGTCCCATATATTTGAATTAATGGCATCACTTACTTTAATTAAGCAATTAGTACTACTTGCAATATTAGCATTCCAGTTATAGTTGACTATTGTGGCATTAGATTGATAGTTGCTTGCTATTGTTGTCCATGTAGCCCCATTATTATAAGAGACATAAATGTTAAACACACCTGAAGTTCCATTATTATTCCATGATATATTATTATTAGAACATGCTTGTAAATGTTCACTCCCATTCGGATAAATAACTTGAATTGGATTGGGAAGCACAGGAATGGTCAAACTTGAAGTAGGCCCTGTACAACCATTGGATGTTAAGGAGCATAAATATACTCCGGAATTCAAGCTGTTTATATTGTTAAGGCTAGGGTTATACACGTTTGATGTGTAACTGTTAGGTCCTGTCCAATGATAACTAAAGGAACTACCATTGTTAGCAGTTAATTGTAATACTCCACCTTCATATACAGGAGAATTATAACTTAAAATAGGTGCTTCAGGAAGTGGAATGACATTTATATTTATGTATTGAGAAGAACTGGTGCAGCCATATTGATTAGCTACTATAACAGCATAGCTACCTGTTTGACTAACTGTGATTGTCTGAGTAGTCTCTCTGTTTGGAAACCATGTGTTAGAAATAGTACTACTAGACGTTAATAAAACAGATTGCCCTTGACAGATATTCAATAATCCACTTGCAGAGATAACCGGGACTGTAGGTCTTGGATTAACAGTTACAACTAATGAATTTGAAGTTGCCAAACAAGTTCCTTGCGTATTGTTTAAATAATATGTACCACTTGTACTTACTACAATAGAATCTAATTGACCTCCTGTATTCCAGATGTTACCTGTTGGATAGTTTGAGTGTAATACGATAGAATCTCCATTGCAAAATGTAAGAGAACCAGTAGTAGAAATAACAGGTGAAATTGTTGGAATGATTGTTAGCAGGTTATTGCTAACATCATAATAACTCGGATTGTTTGCATCAACAACTCTTATTAATAATTGGTTTGTTGATATATTAGGTATTGTCCAGTTATAGGTCGCTAATGCTGCATTAAGACTGGAGACTATAGTTGTCCATGAAGAGCCGCCATCTAAAGAGTAGTAGATGTTAACTGAAGTGACTCCTGTTCCGGCAGTAAAGTTAATATTAGTTTGACTACAGCCATTAAGATTGCCTGAATTTAAATTGTTTAATGTTACAGGACTAGTGCTAGCTGCAATTGAAAAAGGATTGTCTGAAGCATCTGTCTTGCATGATGAATTATAATCGCTTACTCTAACTTTACATAACGTACTTATATCATTCGGCACAGTCCAGTTATATGTTCCAGTTGTTGAATAGTAATTGGTTACTATATTTGTCCAACTTAGCCCATTGTTATTACTATAATCAAGTTTATAATAACTTGTAGTGTTATATGAAGTCCACTGAATTGGAACAATGCTACCTACTTGAACAACTCCACCGTAAGAAGGATAAGTTAAAGTAATGGCAGGAGAGACCGTAAAATAACTTTGACTAATATCAAAATAGTTAGCATTGTTTAAGTCTGAGACTCTTACTAGATAAGTTGTTGAAGGAATGCTAGGGACAGTCCAATTGTATACAACATAAGAGGTACTATTTGCATAATTAGCGTTTTCAGTTATCCAGGTTATTCCGTTATCAGTTGAATAGTCAATTTTATAGTTTGTAGAAATACCTGCATTCCATGTGATAGAAGATGATGTGCAAGCACCCCATAATCCATTATTGTTATTTGGTGAAATTAACTCAATAGCTGGTTTTAGAATGAATGTATTATCACTTATGTCATAAACTGAAGGCTTATTAACATCAGAAATACGTATTCTGGAACTGTTATAAGCTGTAGATACTGTCGGTACAACCCAATTATATGTGCCAGTATTAGTAGTGCTATTTACAATTACATCCCAGGATACTCCATTATCTTTGCTATACTCAATTTTCACAAGAGAAGTTAAGAAGGTTGGAGATATCCATGTTAGCTGCTTTGTTTGTAACGAAATTGCTGTTTCTCCTCCATTCAAAGATGATATAGTGATAAACGGTATTGCTGCTAAAATAGTAAAGTCTGCATTGCTTTGATCAACGATATTGTTGTTTTGATAATCAGTCACCCTGACCCTGCAATTAGTACTAGGTGTATTAGGAATCTGCCAAGCATAAGTACCTGTAGCAGTATAATAGTTGGTGGCAATATTAGTCCATGTAGAGCCACTGTTAGTAGAATAGTCAATATTAAAATAATTAGAAGTTCCCACTACAGCCCAGTTAATATTCTGAGTAGTGGTGCCCACACTTCTGATATAGGACTCCCATCCGGTGCTAATACCTGAAGGAGTAAACACAAACGTTAAAGAACCTGTAGCATGCGTTGAAGTATATGACCAGCTGCTTCCAGTAGTAGTTAAAGTTGCAACTAAAGAAGTAGTATTAGGCCCATCATATATTTTAAGGTTGCCACTACTTAATGACCAGTTTGAAAAAGAAATGCTCAGTTTGTTCAGCGGATTGTCAGGTGTGAGTGTCTGTGTATATCCGGTAGAAGTAAAGTTACCTGCTTGTCCACCATTATCATAATAATATCCAGTATTTAAAAGCAAAGGAGCATTACTCATGTTTATCATAGTACCCTGAGTACCCACATTCGCCTGATAATTTTCACCGCCATTAGGTTGTGTTACATTAACACTAGAAAGAATAGTGAAAGCAGCATCACTAACATCAGAATAGGAATAACAGCTTGCATGTGTTAAATTGGTGATACGAATCAGACACTGACTAGAAGGCACATTAGGGACAACCCATGCATACGAACCGGTAGTTGTTGTGCTACTGGTAATAGTATTCCATGTAGTGCCATTGTTGGCAGAGTATTCAATAGAAATACTGTTAACGCCAATAGCATAGGTATAAGTAATGTTTTGAGTAGTTCCTGCAATCCAGTTCTGTCCACCGTTAGGAGTTAGAACAGTCACTTGTATGTTAGGAGGATTCACAGTAAAAACATTATCACTTTGATCCATTCTTGTAGGCACATTAGAATCTTTAACCCTAACCCTGCATTGAGTAGAACTAAAATAAGGCACACTCCATGATAAACTGGAACTTGTTGTAGTACCTATGGTATTCCATGTAGTGCCATTATCAGCAGTATATTCTACAGTAAAATTACCTGAAGTACCACCATTAGTCCAGCTGATGGTAGTATTAGCACAACCAACAATTGTCTGTCCACCATTAGGAGCAGTCACAGTAATATGAGGCAGAATAGAGAACACAGAGTTGCTCACATCATAGTAAGCAGAATTCGAAGCATCTTTTACCTTAAGCAGTGTTTGAGTGCTAGGAGTATTAGGAATCGTCCATGCATAAATACCCTGATTAGGCACAACCCCACCATTATTATTAGGATAATTGCTTACTATATTATTCCATGTAGTGCCATTATCGATAGAGTAATCTAAAGTAACATTCTGGCTAACAAAAGCACTACTCCATGTTACATTTTGAGTAGTGGTAGGATAATAAGCTTCCCCACCATTAGGAGTGCTGATTACAAACAGAGGTATTGCCGCTAAAATAGTAAAGTCTGCATTGCTTTGATCAACGATATTGTTGTTTTGATAATCAGTCACCCTGACCCTGCAATTAGTACTAGGTGTATTAGGAATCTGCCAAGCATAAGTACCTGTAGCAGTATAATAGTTGGTGGCAATATTAGTCCATGTAGAGCCACTGTTAGTAGAATAGTCAATATTAAAATAATTAGAAGTTCCCACTACAGCCCAGTTAATATTCTGAGTAGTGGTGCCCACACTTCTGATATAGGACTCCCATCCGGTGCTAATACC
>TBL_comb47_HYPODRAFT_10004099_pt1 | contig 16862 bp, 24 predicted proteins | sample TroBogypolimnion_40_FD_10682 | JGI IMG/M metagenome (IMG submission 10682)
GATTGTATTTAAGACGCTGTCTTGGAAAAACTTTTTATCAACTGGGAATCAGCCAAACAAGTTAATACTTAACAGACAAACCACAACACTTATTATTGGTAAGAATGGTGAAGGTAAATCTACTTGTCTAGATGCTCTGTGTTTTGTGTTGTTTGGTAAACCTTTTAGAAACATCAATAAGAACCAGATGGTCAACTCCATCAATGGTAAGAACACAGTTGTTGAAATTGAATTTTCTATCGGTCAAAAAGAATACAAAATTATTCGTGGTATCAAACCAAACATTTTCGAGATCTATCTTGATGGTGTGTTGGTAAATCAAGATGCAGCAACTAGAGATTATCAAAAGATTCTTGAACAACAAATCCTTCGTTTAAACTACAAAACATTTACTCAAGTAGTTATTCTTGGAGCAGCATCGTTTGTTCCATTTATGCAGCTGTCTTCTAATCAGCGTAGAGAAGTTATTGAAGATATCCTCGACATTAAAATCTTTTCTACCATGAATCAGATTTTAAAAGAGAAACAAAATGCAACAAAAGATGAGATTGCACGAATCGAAACAGAAATTAAATCTGCTAAGGATAAAGTTGAGATGCAGCAAAACCTCATCAAAACAATTTCTTCAGCTAAAAAAGAAGCCATCGATAGTATTAAAACAAAGATATCTGCTAGCACTGCTGAAATACAACAGACAGAGAGCGAGATTGAAGGAATCTTGGAAGAGATCGCTACACTTAAATCTAGCATCTCAAACAAAGACACTATTGTTGAAGACATCGACAAAGCCAAATCTTTCAGATCAAAACTCTTACAGAAAATCGAAACTTGTGAACATCACACTAAGTTCTTTAACGAACATGATGTATGCCCATCATGTGACCAGAATATTCCAGAGGAACATAAATCGAAAATTGTCGAAGATCTTAATTCGAAATTGTTGGAACAAAACCAAAAAATTGGTGAACTTGAGAATATCCTCTCCAACCTTAATGAAGGGTTATCTGAAATTGCTAAAGTACAATCGCAGATTACCGACAAAAATATTGAACTATCTACAAGAAATTCAGCAATCACCTTACTCAATAAACAAGTTAAAGCGTTACAAGATGAAGCGGACAGCGCAAAAACTGATACGGCAACTATCGATGAGGAGAAATCCAAGTTAAAAGAGTTGGCAAAGGTAGCTCTTGATAATATTGGTCGTAAGGGTGAACTTGATTCTGAAAAAGATCTACAGTATGTAGCTTCTGCTCTGCTACGGGACACTGGTATTAAGACTGCGATTATTCGTGAGTATCTACCAATCATGAATAAGTTGATCAATCAATATCTAAACCAGATGGATTCTTACATTCATTTTGAGTTAGATGAGTCGTTTAACGAAACAATCAAGTCAAGATTCCGTGATGAATTTACCTATGCTTCTTTCTCTGAAGGTGAGAAGATGCGTATTGACTTGGCTATCCTGTTTACATGGAGACAAATCGCCAAGCTGAAGAACTCTGTCAATACAAACCTTTTAGTTCTTGATGAAATTTTTGATTCATCATTGGATGTGAATGGCACTGACTATTTCTTAAACCTGATGAATACTTTGGGTGAGAATTCTAATGTGTTTGTTATCTCCCACAAAGGCGACCAGCTATTTGACAAGTTTAGATCAGTCATAAAATTTGAAAAACGGAACGATTTTTCAGTTATTGTATAACCCTACAAGTTGTAGGGTATCCTGCAAGCCCCACTGGACGGGACTGAAAAAAATGCTTGCTTTTAATTCATAAATACCGTATAATTACTCTATAACTTGGAGAAAATTATATGATGAATTCTAAAGACCTGCTCGCAAAACTATTGGCGAACGAAAATCTGAATGTTATTCGTGCCAATGTTGCCACTGCATCTTTTGAAAGTTTTACTCGCACCTTGACTCTTCCGCAATGGAAGGATATGACAACCGAAGTTGAGGAAATGTTAATCGGTCACGAAGTTGGTCATGCTTTGTATACTACGACTGAACATATCGAGAAAGAGGACTTCCGTAAATTACAAGGTTATATGAATGTAATCGAGGATGTTCGTATCGAAAAGAAAATCAAAAACAAATATCCAGGTCTGCGTAAGGCATTTATTACAGCCTACAAAGAACTCAAAGAGAAAGATTTCTTTGGTATTCAAGACAAAGACCTGTCTGATATTCTGTTGATTGACCGTATTAATCTATACTACAAGTGTGGTTTTAACTGTGGTGTAAAATTCAACTCTGAAGAAATGAACTTGGTTCGCAAGGTAGATCGTTGCGATTCTATGGAAGATGTGTATAAATTGGCTCAAGAAATTTATTCTTATGCCAAAGATGAGCGTGATGCTAAACAACAACAACTTAAAGAACTCCGTGAGTTGAATGGGGAAGACGAGAAAGAAGAAGTAGAGTTTGATAACTTTATGGACGACCCTGATGATTTTGACGATTATCAACCAGACGAGGAAATAGAAGACGAAGATCAGAAAGCACCTAAGTCAAACAAGTCTGATCCCGAAGCTGAGAAGAAAGAAGAACAAGCACAGGAAGAAGAAGACTTAGAGTCTAAAACTCAGAAGTCTTTTGCTGAGCGTCTTAAAGATTTGGCTGATACCGAGACTATCGTTCAAAACTTTACACCAAAACTTGAGTCTACTCGTGATCCTATCGTTGGCTATAAAACAATTCTGTCTGAATTGAAAGAAGCCAAACCAGCTCTCTATCAAAGAATGGTAAATTACCACGATAAGGAACATGCTGATCGTTGGGTTGCTAAACAACAAGTAGACTTGTTGAAGTTTAAGACTGACTCAATGCGTGTTGTAAACTATCTTGTTAAAGAGTTTGAGATGCGTAAGTCAGCTACTGAGTATAAGCGTATTACAACTTCTAAGTCTGGTGATTTGGATATGCGTAAATTGTATGCTCATACTTTGACTGATGATATTTTCAAGAAACTTGATGTGTTGCCTGAAGATAAAAACCATGGTATGATTTTCTTATTAGACTGGTCAGGTTCTATGTCTGGTGTTATGGATGATACCATTAAACAGGTTATCAACCTTGCGATGTTCTGCCAACGAATTCAAATTCCATATCAGGTATTTGCCTTTACGACTGGTCGTTCATCTTCTCGCGATGAAGATATTCTTCGTAGAGCAGGTGCTAGTTCTGCTGCTGAAACAATGAGTGGGTTTGCTGACACTGGTTATCACCTACTTGAGTTCTTTAATAATAAGATGACCAACAGCGAATTTAATGCTATGATTGATTATTTGTTTAATCGTCCATGGGCTTACTCAAGGGATTATGATTTGAACAGCACTCCGCTGAACGAATCTCTCTTGTTCCTTTGCGACTATGTTGGAACTTTCATCAAGAAGAATACTGTTGAGAAAATGTCTTTGATTACTTTGACAGATGGATCTGGTCATGCGATTCATGGTGCTGGTCAAAGTTTGCGTAGCTACAAACACAGCGATGATTACAAAACTACATACAAGGTAAAGAATTTTATTCGCGACCCAATGACTAAGAAGGAATATCCTTTGTCTGACAATGGTGGTGAACAAACTCGTACCTTCTTGCGTATCATTAAGGATCGTTACGGTATCAAAACTGTTGGATTCCATGTGGCTCATAACAGTCGCCGTGATATTGGTTGCTTCATTCGTGATAATGTTGGTGGCGTATCAAATAGCCAAGAATATTACATGACTGAACAGATCCGCAAGGATATTCGCCAGAACGACTATGCTTTGATCCAAAACACAGGTCGTGATGAGATGTATCTGTTGTCAGCTTCCAAACAGAAAATTGAGGAGGGTGACCTTAAGATTGACTCTACAGCGAATGCCAAGTCTATTGCAAAACAATTCAGCAAATACCTCGGTGTAAAGAAGTCCAGCCGAGTAGTTCTGAGTCGTTTCGTGGGCATAGTTGCGTAAGTTATTGATTTTAAAGGAGAAAATAACCCTATAAAAAGTAGGGTTATTACTTGCTTTTAATTCGCAAATAGGGTATAATTATATTATGGAATTGATTATGGAGGTCGTTATGTGGGATGGATTTACTGATAATGAGTTGATCAACCTTGCTGTAGAATATGGCATTCAGGATCAATTAGTTGTGATTGGTGGGCGATTATTCAACCGAGAAGAAGTTGAAGCACACTTGACCGAAGTTGAATACGATCTTGCATTTCGTGCTTGACTTTAATTGTGAAAAGTTGTATAATTATTGTATATTATGAATGGAGTGAATGATGGCAGATGCTAACTATGTGAATGAGTTTGAAACAAAACTCTTTGAGTTGTTCCCCGATGTTAAAACAACATCCACAGTTTCCCGTAAACAGCTTCAAACTGTTATGGAGAAATTAAAATCTTCCAAGTATCCGACTTGGTTGATGCAAAATAAACTTGGTCGTGGTTTGTATGCCATTCCTGGTGGTAGCATAACAGCTCCAATCGCAGGCAATACTGCCCTTGCTCCGAAACAACCTGAGAGTGTTATTGTGGATTATACAAACCTTGATTCCCTTGTTCCAAAGTTGGATGCAAACTATGTTCCCTTTGGTAATTACAAAGACTTAGAACGAATCATTGCTTCTAAGCAGTTCTACCCAACTTATATTTCTGGTCCAACTGGTAATGGTAAATCTACTTCTATCGAGCAGATTTGTGCCAAGTTACATCGACCACTTATCCGTGTAAACCTAAACAAAATGACTGACGAAGATCAGTTGATTGGTTCTAAGACCCTTGTCGATGGTAATGTCGAGGTCGTTGAAGGTCCAGTAATGATTGCGATGCGTCTAGGCATCCCTCTTTTGCTCGATGAGATTGACGCTGGTGGTGCCAATACTTTGTTATGTCTCCAGCCAATCTTAGAGGGCAAACCTTTCTACTTCAAACTTAAGAACGAGATGGTTTATCCAGCTGTTGGGTTTAACTTGTTCGCAACTGCTAACACAAAGGGTAAGGGTAGCGATGATGGTCGTTACATCGGTACCAATGTTCTTAACGAAGCATTCTTAGAGCGTTTCGCAGTTACTTTCAATCAAGAATATCCTGATGCGAAAGTAGAGATTAAGATTGTTGAGAATCTTATGAAGTCTTTTGGTTGCCATGATGCTGATTTCGCAAGCAACCTAGTCAAGTGGGCTGAAGCAATTCGTCGCACCTTCGATGCTGGTGGTGTTGACGAAACAATTACCACTCGTCGTCTGGTTCACATCGTTCGAGCATTCTCGATCTTCAAGAATCAGAAGAAAGCAATTGAGTTGTGTACTAATCGTTTTGACGACGCAACTCGTCTTGCCTTTGTTGACTTATTCGACAAGGTATCCGCAGGTGAATTGGTTGTTGAAGAACCTGTTCATGCTGAGGAAGTCAAAACTGAAGAAAACATTCCATTTTAATTGAAGGAGTATTATATTATGTTGAAATTTAAAGATCTAACCAAGTCACAGAAGCAGTTTATCGTTCGTACTTTGGAAAACTTTCCTGAGTATTACAAAGAAAACACACTGGGCGCCAAGCAAATTCATGCATCTTATTACAAGATGAAAGCTGAGCGTGATAATTCTGGTGAGAAGTTGGGTTATCCTAACTGGTTGCAAACAAATAACCGAGTAGGTCGTGGGCAGTATCAAATGCCTTGGCCAACCGAAAGCGAATTGAAGTCCTTCTCAACTGTAAAAGTTGCAAAGGTTGATAAAGATGCAAGTAAACTTCAAGAAATTATTGACACAAGCGATGATTTCGAGGTAGAATATCAATCTGATGAAGACTTCATCAAGGAACTCCGCGATAACGGCATCTCCGTTTAAGCGAGTTTGAGGGATGGTTAATGCCATCGCCATCCCTCTTTTTTTATACGATGGTTATATTATGGAGTTATTACATGTCTAAGAAAGACTTATTGTTGAAGCATTTACAAGCAGGTAAGGTATTTACTGCTAAGCAAATTACAGCTTCTTTTGGTATTGCTAACCCAGCTCGTCATGTTCAAGTTTTGCGTGAACAAGGTTACTGTGTATACAGCAACCCAACTAAGTTGAGCAATGGCACAGTTGCTACCAAGTACCGTATCGGTGCTCCAAGTCGCAAGATCATTGCCTTGGCTAACGCAGTTGCTGGCGCAAAAGCATTTACTCGTGCTTAATTTGTGAGTACATATGAGTCTGGGATCTTACGAGTTCTCAGACTCATTTTCATTATGGAGTTTTAATGGGATGGTTCAAGTCTATGGCAACTAGAAAAGAGATTGAAGAAGTTGTAAGAGCATCGCAAAATGCCACAACTGGTGGTAGAAAATTTGATGGTGGTAAGCTACAGTATGGCTTGCTACCTCCACTTGCATTAAAAGCAACAGTCGAAATTTTAACATTTGGTGCGGAGAAATACGAACCAGATAATTGGAAACATGTTCCAGATTCTAAGCGTAGGTACTATGATGCAATGCAAAGACATTTATGGGCATGGAAAGAGGGAGAACAAAATGATCCCGAGACAGGTAAAAATCACTTGGCGCATGCAATGTGCTGCCTAATGTTCTTGTATGAACATGATGTAAAATATTCAAAGGAGTAATTATGTTTAAAGAAATCTCAGCAATCGTATTTGGTTGGGTAGCTTTAGTTGTTGTTGGTTTATTTGGCAGCTTTTATGCTTACCAATATTTCGCACCAAAATATCGTGCGGTAGATAATCAGGTCTTCAAACAATCTGAACAATATAATGATGGTATGATTCGCGACTTGGAAAATCTCCAAATGGATTATATCAACGCTGATAAAGACCACAAGGATGCGCTTCGTGCTATCGTCCTTCATCGTTTTTCTGTTTATCCAGAGGACAAGTTGCCACCAAACCTTCGTAACTTTTATAATGATTTGAAAGCAGGTAAGTAATATGAAAAAACTTTTATTAGTATTACCTTTTGTAGTTTTGTTGTCAGCTTGTGATGATCATCCAGACAGTCGTAGAATTGAAGCTGCGAAGCAGGAAGAAATGCAATTACAAGCTGTTCAGTCAGTTGGTATGCCAGCAATAACTAATTTTGCTGAAAAGCGTATGTTCAAAGACATTCTTGAATTGCGCGACCGTAGTGTACCTACTACAACCTATTTGGTCGGTATGAATAGCCAATTGACTAAAGTATGTGACTCAGTTGGTTATGGTTTACCTTACGCAACACAGTATACAAATCCACAGATGCGTGTTAGTGGACAGAATGGTAATGTAACACTACCACAAGCAGATCCAAACGGATTGTACAGCCCAGCTTCAGCTGAAGGTACTTGGATCTTGTGCGTGGATCACAAAGATGGCAAGGCTAAACCTGTTTACATTGAACCACGAATCATTGTAAGTCCTATTGCTTTACAATAAAAATATTTGACACACACCACATTTTTAGGTATAATGTTTTATACATATTATTATGTTTTTAATTTGGAGAAAAAATGAAACTAAGTAAAGCCACTATCGAACTTCTACAAAACTTTTCCAGCATTCATGGGAATCTTTTGTTGAAGAAAGGTACTAAGATTGCTACGATTTCTGAGCAGAAAAATATTATGGCATCCTCTGTTGTTGCCGAAGACTTTCCTCAGGAGTTTGGTATCTATGACCTGAACGAATTCCTCAACGCACTATCTTTGTTTGAAGATCCTGAGTTGAAGTTCCACGAGAAATATGTCACCATCAAACAAGGCGACAACCATATTCACTATTACGCAGCAGAAGCTGGTAACCTTACAGTACCACAGAAGGAAATCGTTTTCCCTGACGCTGAGATTAACTTTAAGTTGACAGCTGGTCAGTTGAACCTTATCCGTAAAACTTCAGGTGTGTTGGCTGCTCCCGACTTAACTATCTCTGGCGATGGTAAGAAAATTACTGCCGTAGTTGGTCAGAAGAAGAACGCAACTGGTAACAATTTTGAAGCACATCTTGGTGAAACCGACAAGAAATTTAAGGTAAATCTTAAAGTCGAAAATCTTAAAATGATCCCAGGAGAATTTGATGTGTCAATCTCAAGCAAGCGAATCTCAAGATTCCAACGAAGCGACCTCGTCTACTATGTCGCAGTTGAAGCAGACTCCACCTTCGACTTCTAATTATTATGTAATGCCAGAGCAGGGTGATGAAGATCGCCCTGTTAATCCTTATGGGCAACATTGATGGATGAAATAAATGATTTAATTACTTTGTTGAAAGATAACGAAGTATATCGTAAGAAATATGGATATAACCCTCACGATAATTATGCTTGGCGTGAGATTATGTCGTTCAATTATCTTAAACAATTTTATCCATCGATACAAAAAATCAAAGGTAGATACGGTGAAGATGGTAATTGTCCAGAACTACATTTAAATTACATCGAACATAAATCGGTAAATGTTGAATTTAGAACAAAGAAACAGTCGTATAACTTCGAAAAAGTTTTCTTTGAGTTTGATGTTTCTGAAAGTAGAATGAGACACATGGACGAAGTTGATGGATTTATTTTTGCTATGTATGATAGAAACAGTTTGGATCATCCAAATCCAGTAAGTGTTTTATTTGTATATGGCAATAATCTTAAACTGTTAGTTGATCTTATAAAAGAAGAACATAAGAGATTTTTTGAAGAAGGTATTAGAAAACGAGATACAATAGAAATATATTATCCTTTAATAGCACCTTTTGCTGAGAAGTTTGGGGTTCAACCAGAACCAATTGTTAATATTATGGAACTTATATTATGAATGAATTTTTGTGGGTTGAGAAGTATCGACCAAAAACTATTGATGAGTGTATCTTACCTGATTCTTTGAAGCAAACATTCAAAGAGTTTATTACTAGTGGTCAGTTACCAAACTTTTTGTTCTGCGGAACAGCAGGTGTTGGTAAAACTACAGTGGCTAAAGCACTATGTAATGAGATTGGTGCTGAGTATTTGTTAATCAACGGATCTGAAGAATCTGGTATCGATGTTCTACGAACAAAGATTAAGGGTTTCGCTTCGACTGTTTCGCTAACTGATGCCAAGAAAGTAGTTATCCTTGACGAAGCGGATTATCTTAATGCCAATTCTACCCAACCAGCGTTGCGTGGATTCATTGAGGAGTTCTCTAGCAATTGCCGATTTATCTTTACATGTAACTTCAAGAACCGAATCATCGAGCCTCTACATAGTAGATGTGCCGTTGTTGAGTTCAAGATCGACACGAAAGATAAACAATCTATCGCAGCAAATTTCTTTAAGCGTGCTTCAGGTATTCTTAAAGACGAGGGTATTGAGTTTGATCCAAAAGTTGTAGCAGAAGTTATTACAAGACACTTCCCAGATTATCGTAGAATCTTAAATGAATTGCAGCGATATTCTGTTACTGGTAAAATCGACAGTGGAATTCTTGTAAACTTGTCCGATGAATCTTATAAAGAACTTGTTGGTTATTTGAAGACTAAAGATTTCCCAGCAGTTCGTAAATGGGTTGCTAAGAATTCTGATATTGAAACAACACAGTTGTTCCGTGAGTTGTATGACAAGGCTGTAGATTTCCTTGAGACATCCACAGTACATCATCTTGTTTTGATTTTGGCAGACTATCAGTACAAAGCAGCGTTCGTTGCCGACCATGAATTAAACACAGTGGCAGCGATGACCGAGATTATGATTCAATGTAAATTTAAGTGAGGATGATATGGAAATTGTATTTTATGCTTCCGTCATTCTTTCTTTGATGTTTGTTTTCTTTCTTGGTGCTTTGTTTGGATGGACCAGACATCAGAATTTCCTTGAGCGTACTATGGGTAAAATGATTAGTCATGTTACAGAAGAAATTCGTAAAAATTCTATAGAGATTACTATTGAAAAACATGGTACTATGATCTACATTTATGACAAAAACACAAAGCAATTTATGGCACAAGGTTCTAGTCGTAATGAAATTGAAAACATTCTTCACAAGAAGTTTCCAGGGAAGAAATTTGTAGCTGACCAGAAGGAAATTGATGCGGGGTTTAGCGATGCCAAGTCCTTTTGATTTTATTAATGCTATAACTGTAACCAAAAAAGATTTACTCAGGGAAGATCCACTGAACGAAAAAGACTATTCCCCATTCATGGTAAACAGAGGACTATCTTATTTCTCTGATACAGTTATGATGGCGAATGAGATGAATCGACATGGTGGAATCCACAAGATATGGCAGAACGATTTTCTTCTGAATACAATATCCAAGAAGAAGCGTTTTTCGAAGTGGCATAAAAAAGAAGCCGAGGATAAGGTTGTTCTTCTAATTATGGAATATTATAAATATTCTACTAAGAGAGCAAGGGAAGTCTTAGACATTTTGACACCTGCTCAGATTAAGATTATAGAAGAAAAACTATTCAAAGGTGGAAAATAATGTCTGTCGAAATGATTTATTATGACTGGACTCCAGATTCAATGCTGGAAGTACTGTTACCAGAACCTGATAACTTTTTGAAAATCCGTGAAACTCTTACCCGAATCGGGATCGCTTCCAGAAAAGAACAAAAGTTATACCAATCATGCCATATTTTGCATAAACAAGGTAGGTATTTTATCGTTCATTTTAAGGAACTGTTCGCCCTCGATGGTAAGGAATCGAACATTACTTCCAACGATGTAGAGCGTAGAAATACTGTAGCTGGATTATTGCAAGATTGGGGTTTGCTTTCTATCGTACATCCAACGAAAGCAGAACCAAAAGTTTCTCTGTCACAGATTAAGGTTGTGGCATACAAAGAGAAAGACCAATGGGAATTAGTCCCTAAATATAATATCGGTAAGAAGGTTACCGTAACTAAATAATTTTAAACTTGGAGTGAATTGAAATGAATGATTCTATCATTAAACTTGAATTGAGTATCGACGAAGTAAATATGGTTCTTCGTGTATTGGGTAAGCATCCATTCGAAGAAGTTGTTACTTTGGTTACTAAAATTAAATCACAAGGTGATCCACAGGTAGACGCAATTGTGCAGGCTCAACAAGCTGCTCAAGCGCCAGCTACTCCTGAGGCACCAGCTGCCCCAGCAGCGTAATCTATTCACCTTAGGACCACTAAGTTACGAATCGTTGGTAAAGCTGTCAGTACGTTAAGCTGTCGCTGGAACCAGTAACCAGCAAAACACTATGCCCATTTGGGGTAGTGAATTTTATTTTAACTCGCTTAATAGGAGATATAACATGGGTAACAACAACCAATTTGCATTATTTGGTCCAGGATTCAAGGACTTCGACAAATTCTTTGTCGGTTTTGATGATACAGCAAAACAGCTGCAGGCAATGCATGCTGATCTAACTAAAAACATTCCCAACTATCCACCATATAACATTCGCAAGAATGATGAGAACTCATACACAATTGAAATCGCAGTAGCTGGTTTCGGTGAGTCTGAGATCGACATCACTATCGATGGTGGTAAGTTAATTGTTAAAGGAAATGTTGAAGCTGAAACAGATGAGTCTTATGACTATTTGTTTAAGGGTATCGCAACTCGTGCGTTTACTCGTGCGTTCGCTATCGATGATCACATTGAAGTAAAGAACGCAGAACTATTCAATGGTATGCTTAAGATTGCTCTGGAGCGTCTTATCCCTGAGGAAAAGAAACCAAAGAAAGTTCCAGTAAAGACAACTGGGAAAAAAGAGTTCTTGACTGAGGCAGAATAACATGACTAACATTCTAAAATCCATTAAGGGTTTTGTTATGGAAGTTGTGAGTTGCATACAAGAAGCAAAAAGAATGCAAGCAGAGGAGCATACAAAATGGCACTCTTAAAATTCTTTTCTTTTTTGTTTAAACAATCTTCGCCTTTAGAAGATTACATTGTAAGTAAAAATCCTCAGACATCATCTGATGTTGAACACTGGACTCGTAGATACTACGATGGTCAAGCGAGGGGTCTATAATGTGTAACTGGATCCCTATGACTGATGATGATTGGGATTGGGTAAATGGAAAGATTCCGCCAAACCCACAGAAGTAATAACAAGGGAGCTTCGGCTCCCTACTTCTTCTGCTTCATAAATAGAAGTATGAAGAAAAGAGCAAGCGTATTTCCAAACATGGTAACTTATGTACCCATCCGAAGAAGAGATTGGGTATTAAAGATCTCAATCTTTAAAGATCACTCTATATTGATTGTTGGTTATAATGTTTATACCTTCTCTACAGTAGTGAAACAATTTGACAATGCAGATCTCGCTGCATCTTTTGTAGATTTTTTAGTTGAACAGGAAGAGTTATAATGAGTAATGATATTAAAGTTTTTAAAATGATTAATGGTGAAGAAATTATTGGTCAAGTTTTTATTGCATTCGGCGACCATTTTGAGATTAAAGAACCAGCCCAGATCGTCCTTCAAAGAGATCCAAAATCTGGTGGTGTTGGAGTCGCAATCGCTCCATATATGCCCTATGCTGATGGTAATGTAGACATCTATAAGTCTGCCATTGGATCTTCTTGCATTCCTTCCAAAGATCTTGTAAACGAATACAACCGAATCTTTGGAGCAGGGATTATAGTTCCCCCAGCCCAAAGCATTATCGCCCCCGTATAATCCTTGCAAGGACTGAAAAAGTCCTTGACATTTATTCAATAATCAGGTATAATATATGAATACCTGAGGAGTTTTTATTATGTTTATGTTCGATATTGAAACACTGGACGCTGAGTCAACTGCCGTTGTCTTATCTGCGTCCATCATTCATTTTGAAATTGGAGAACAAGTAACATACCAACAACTGCTTGAGCGAGCATTATTTGTAAAATTCAATGCGCAAGAGCAGGTTGATCTTGGTCGTTCAGTTGACAAAGGCACAGTTGAATGGTGGTCACAACAACACGAATATGTTCGCAAGATTTCTCTTGCTCGACTCAAAGATGATTTGACAATCCTAGATGGAATCAATAAAATAAAAGAATATATCGCACAATATCCAGAGAAAGACCAAACCTTTTGGGCTCGTGGTTCTCTAGATCAAATGTGTATTGATAGTCTTTGTAAATCAATCAAGGTTGATTTGATTGCTCCGTATAATGTTTGGCGTGATGTTCGAACTGCTGTTGATTTGCTTTGTGAAACAGGTAAGAATGGTTACGCAACAGTAGAAGCACCTGGATTTGAGCGACACAATGTGATTAAACATCACCCAACTCACGATTGTGCTCTTGATATTATGATGTTACTTTATGGAAAATAATTATGTTAGAATGTTTAATTATGGGAGACAGTATAGCTGTCGGAACACATGTATTTAAACCTAGTTGTGAGTATTACGCTGAGAGTGGTATAAACAGTTATCAATGGGTCAATCGAAACATTGGTAAAGCTCCATACGAAGCAAAAACTATTATCATCAGTTTAGGTAGCAACGACCACAAGTATGTTAAGACTGAAGAAGAATTAAGAACAATCCGAACAATGACGAAAGCGGATAGAGTTTATTGGATTCTACCTGCTATCAAACCAAACATTCAAGAGATTGTTAAAAAAGTTGCTGCCGAATATGGCGACACTGTTTTACCAATTACTAGATTACAACCAGATGGTATTCACCCAAGCTGGGCAGGTTATAAAGAAATCGTTAAGGAAACAAATTGAATTTTTACACCAATGTAGTGCAATATGGTAGTAAAATGCTTGTTCGTGGCTATGATGAGAATGGTCAGTTCAAGCATCGTGTCGACTTTCAACCAACGATCTATGTTCCATCAAAAACACCAACCGATTATAAAACTCTAGAGGGCAAATATGTTGCTCCTCTGAATCCAGGAACGATCCGAGACACTCGAGATTATATTGATCGATATAAAGATGTTTCTGGTTTCGAGATTTATGGTAACAATAATTTCGTTGCTCAATACATAAGCGACAACTATCGTGGCGAGATTATCGGCGACACCGATAAGATTAAAGTATTCACAATCGATATTGAAACAGCAACCGAGTTTGGCTTTCCTAATATTGAACAAGCCAATGAGGAAATGCTTCTCATTACTATTCAAGATAACAAAACAAAAGACATTACAACTTGGGGTCGTAAACCTATCGGCAACTCAGGCGATGTTGAGTATCGTTGTTTTGAATCTGAGTCGGCAATGCTTCAAGACTTTCTAGTCTGGTGGCAGATGAACTGTCCTGATGTTGTTACTGGTTGGAATATCAACTTCTTCGATATTCCATACTTGGCTCGAAGAATTGAGAATCTTCTTGGTGAGTCCTTCGCTAAGAAACTATCACCATGGGATTTAATAAATCAACGCAAAGTTGCCATGAAAGGTAGCGAGGAATTAACATACGATATTCAAGGTGTTGCTATGTTGGATTACCTTGACCTTTACAAGAAATACACATACACAACACAAGAGTCTTATCGTTTGGACCATATCGCTTCGGTTGAGTTGGGTGATAAGAAACTTGACTACAGCGAATATGGTTCGTTCAAAGATTTCTATGAACAGAACTGGAAGAAGTTCGTTGCTTATAACATTCACGATGTGCAGATTGTCGACAAACTTGAAGACAAAATGAAACTGATTGAACTTCAGTTGGTTATGGCGTATAACGCAAAGATCAACTATGAAGATGTATTCTCGCAAGTTAGAATGTGGGATGCAATTATCTATAATCATCTTCGCGATCAAGGTATTGTTATTCCAGGCAACTCTGGTAACAAGAAGTGGGATAAGTTTGAAGGTGCTTATGTTAAAGATCCATTGGTTGGACTTCACAAGTGGGTAGCTTCCTTCGACTTGAACAGTCTATATCCTCACTTGATTATGCAGTATAACATCTCGCCTGAGACAATGCTTGAGGGTCGCGAAACTGTCAATGTGGATTATCTTCTTGATAGAAAGTTCGACACATCTGAAGTTAAAGCCAAGGGTGTTTCTATGACTGCGAATGGTGTTTGTTATCGCAAAGATAAGCAAGGGTTCATGCCTGAACTTATGGAGAAGATGTATAAAGACCGAAGCAAGTATAAGAAACAAATGCTTGGCGTTCAACAACAGTATGAGAAAGACAAGTCTAAGAAAGAACTGCTGAAGGAAATCTCTCGACTCAATAACCTGCAGATGGCAATGAAGATTGCTCTGAACTCAGCTTATGGTGCGATGGGTAATCAGTATTTCCGTTACTTCGACTTACGAATGGCAGAGGGTATTACGACTTCTGGTCAGTTGAGTATTCGTTGGATGGCAAACAAGTTGAACGAGTTTATGAATAAAACTCTNAAGACTACCAAGAAAGATTATGTNATTGCGATTGATACCGATTCAATCTATCTTACNCTTGAAACTTTGGTTGAATCAACTTGCGCAGGNAAANCTGACGAACAGAAGATTCAGTTTATGGATAAAATCTGTGAAGAAGTTTTCCAACCATTTATNGACAAAGGATATAAAGAACTTGCCGACTACATGAATGCGTTCGATCAAAAGATGCAGATGAAGNGAGAAGTTCTTGCCGACAAAGGTATTTGGACTGCNAAGAAACGATACATATTAAATGTGCATAATTCTGANGGAGTACAATTTGCTGAACCTAAGATTAAGGTTATGGGTTTGGAGATGGTCAAGTCATCTACGCCAGCAGTTATTCGTGACAAACTTAAAGATTCGATCAATGTTATTCTGGAAGGTGACGAGAAGAAACTACATAGATACATTGAAGAATTCCGTGACACATTTAATAAGCTGAGTATCGAGGAGATTGCCTTTCCTCGTGGTATTAATGGTATCAAAGAATATGCTGCCAGTTCTACAATCTATCGTAAGTCTACACCGATTCATGTTCGTGGTGCTTTGTTGTTTAATCATCAGTTGAAAGAACTAAACTTAACACACAAGTATCAACCTCTAAAGGATGGCGACAAGATTAAGTTTGTGTATCTGAAAACACCTAACAGGATTCAGGAAGATGTTATCTCTTTCTCGCAGACACTTCCACCTGAGTTTGACCTACATAGATATATTGACTATGAGAAACAATTTCAGAAAGTTTTCCTTGATGCGCTTCAGATTGTTATTGAACCATTAAAGTGGAATGTAGAGGAACAGTCTTCCTTGGAGGATTTCTTTGGATAATATTAGAGTAATTAAAACTGGTATTAATGTTTCAAAAATATTAAACCAGTTGAAGCAGTACCCACAAGATTGGGGAGGTCAGAAACGCATGGAAGGTTCTATGAATGTCCATGATGAGTTTGGCTTTCCTGATGTTGAGGCAAGCGTTCTACAACTTGTCATTGGTGCTGTTAAGAGTAAGGATGATTATGTTGGAGATACAGAACTTTGCGTTCCAACACCAGCATATAATCATCATACGGAAGTTATTGGATTCTTGAAGCGACACTTCCATACCTTTTCTCGATGCGGATTTCTATCGTTGCCTGTTGGCGGACAAGTAGGAAGACATATCGACATCGGTACATATTATGAAACAAGAGATCGTTACCATTTATCTATACAAGGAAGATATAGATATTATGTTGGTGATGAACATTATGATGTAGAGCCAGGAACTTTATTTTGGTTTAACAATAAACTGGAGCATGGAACCGAAAACATTGGTAACGAAGTCAGGATAACTTTTGTATTTGATGTCCCACATCACAAAGGTAATCCTTGACCTGCAAACATATACATAGTATACTATAAGAAAGAATGGAGAAATATATGGGCATTTTAGATAAACTCAAAAAGAATACAACAATCAAAGACTCTTCGGTTTTGTCACAATCGAAATTCTTTACGAAGAAGGATATGATTCCGACTTCTGTTCCAGCAATTAACATCGCATTGTC
>TBL_comb47_HYPODRAFT_10004100_pt1 | contig 16862 bp, 16 predicted proteins | sample TroBogypolimnion_40_FD_10682 | JGI IMG/M metagenome (IMG submission 10682)
CCGGGATCTGGGTGATGCCGTTGAGCACGTACTCCACCGGGTCCTCGATGGTGATGATCTTCTCCTCGCCGGTGTGGATCTCGGTGAGCGCGCCGTACAGGGTCGTGGTCTTGCCGCTTCCGGTCGGGCCGGTCACCAGCACCATGCCGTAGGGCTCCTTGATCATCTTGCGGAAGCGCTTGATCTCGTGCGCCTCCATGCCGAGGGTCTCCAGGGTGAGACCGCGCAGGTCGCTCGCGATGCTCTCCTTGTCGAGGATACGGATGACCGCGTCCTCGCCGAAGGCGCTCGGCATGATGGAGACCCGGAAGTCGATGGACTTGGAGCCGATGCGCACCTTGAAGCGGCCGTCCTGGGGGATGCGCCGCTCCGAGATGTCCAGCTCGCTCATGACCTTCAGGCGCGAGATGAGCGGCCCCTGGAAGTGGCCGTCGATCGGGTCGGTCGCCTTGTAGAGCACCCCGTCGATGCGGTACTTGATGATGACCCCCTCCTGGGCGGTCTCGATATGGATGTCGGAGGCCCGCCTGGTGAGGGCGTCCAGGATGGTGGAGTTGACCAGCTTGATGATCGGGCTGGTGTCGGCCGAGACGTTCTCGACGGAGAGGACTTCCTCCCCCTTCTCGGTCTCGGTGACGAGCTGCAGCATGAAGTCCTCGGAGACCTCCTTCAGGACCCGGCTGGCCCCCTCGCCGCGCTTCAGGTGGAAGGCGATCTCCGACTCGGCCGCGACCTTGAAGGAGAGCGGCCGCTCCAGCAGGAGCGACATCTCGTCCAGCCTGAGCACCGCCGTGGGGTCCGCGATGGCCGCCACCAGGAGGTCACCCTGCAGTTCCAGCGGGATGAAGTGGTAGCGGTACATGGTCTCGGGGGGGATCGCGGTGAAGATCGCCTCGTCGGGCCGGAACCCCTTGAGGTCGATGTACTCGAGGCCGAACTGCTCGGCGAGCGACTTGGCGAGCGCGATGTCGCTGATCAGGCCGTCGGCGAGACAGATGGCCCCCAGGCGCTCCCTGGTGGTCTGCTGCTTGTCCAGCGCGTAGGCGAGCTGATCGGTCGTGATCTCGCCCAGCTCCAGGAGGATGTCGCCGAGTTTTTTCCTGCGAAACGGTTTTAACATGGAGCCTCTAACCGACGGTGTTCGCGATCTTGAAGATCGGAAGGTACATGGCAATGATGATGACCCCGATGACCACCCCCATGACGATCATGATGGCGGGCTCGATGGCGGTGGTCAGCACCGCGAGGTTGCGCTCGATCTCCTCCTCGAAGTAGTCCGAAATGTCGGCGAGCATCTCCTCCAGGCTCCCGGTGCTCTCCCCGACCGAGAGCATGCGCAGGGCGAGCGGCGGCATGAGTTTGATGCTCTCCAGGGCGCTGGAGAGCTTGCTCCCCTCCTCCACCCGGACCACCGCGGCCAGCAGGCCGCGCTCCAGCACCTTGTTGTTCAGGGTGCCGACCGACATCCTGAGCGCCTCCACGATCGGTATGCCGCTGCCGAGCACGGTCGCCAGGGTGCGGGTGAAACCGGCCACGGCGTAGCGGGTCAGGAGGGATCCGAAGAAGGGGGTCCTGATCTTCAGCTCGTCGACCGCGAAGCGCCCGGTCTCGGTATCCTTCCAGCGCCGGAAGAAGGTCGCCGCGGCGACCGCGAGGCCGATGAAGAGCAACAGGTAGTGCCTGAGGAAACTGGTGAAGCTGATCAGCATCTGGGTCGGCAGCGGCAGCACCGAGCCGGAGTCCGCGTAAATCTTGCTGAAGGTCGGCACGACGTAGATGAGGAGCACGGTCACGGCGACGCCGGCGACCGAAACCAGGATGGCGGGATAGAAGAGCGCCGCGATGATCTTCCCCCGGAACCCCTCGGTCCGCTTCAGAAAAGCGATGTAGCGCCTAATGGTCTGCGGCAGGTCGCCGGTCCGCTCGCCGGCCTGGATGGAGGCGATGTACAGGTGCGGGAAGACCCTTGGGTACTTCTCGAAGGCGGTGGAGAACGCCATGCCCCCCTTGACATCCTCGCGGATGGCGGAGAGGATGTCGTTCAGCTTGCCGCCGCCCGACTCCAGGATGGTGTCCAGCGCCTGCAGGATGGGGAGCCCGGCCTTCAGGAGCACCAGGAGCTCCTGGTTGAACATCAGCAGATCCTTGTTGCCGATCCGCTTGCGCCCGAGGCCGCCCTCCATGAGGAACTGCAGCGGCTTCTTGCGCAGCTCGAAGACGACGAACCCCTGGTCCTCCAGGCTTTGCCTGAGGATGCCGGAATTGAGCGCGTCGAACTCCTTCACCACAATCCTGCCGTCCGAAGAACCTATTTTGCACGTGAATATGGACATAATCCACTATCAGTACCACAAAAAAAGCAGAATGAAAACAGTAAAGCACACCGGAATCCAGCCTCCGGAGGCCCTGCAGGGACGGGCGCGCGGCGCGCCGCGGACGCTTCCGGGGGGCCGGACCGGAAGCACCCGGGTGGCCGGACCAGGAGGCCGGTCAAGGAGCGCTCAGGCGTGGGCCATCCCGATCATCCAGGCGAGGAAGCACAATAGCAGGGCGGCCCCCCACCTGAGGCAGGGGCGCCCGGCCAGCACGCCCCGGGCGGGGAAGCCCTGCAGGATCAGGCCGACCGCGCAGAGCACGAAGCCCCAAAGGCCGGCGAGGCAGACCATGGACCAGGACAGGCTCATCAGGACCTCCCCTTGGGGAGCAGCCGCCCGGCCAGCGAGCCGAGCTTCAGCTTCCAGACCATAAGGACCGCCTCCCTGACGATGCGCTTGGACATCTTGGAGGACCCGGCGTGCCGGTCGATGAAGATGATCGGCACCTCGGAGACCCGAAAGCCCCGTTCCACGCAGCGGTAGTTCATCTCGATCTGGAAGGAGTAGCCGTCCGAGCGGACCCGCCCCAGGTCGATCGCCTCCAGCGCGCCCCTCCTGAAGCACTTGAAGCCGCTGGTGCAGTCCGAGATGGTCAGGCCGGTGATGACCCGGGTATAGACGGAGGCGAAGTAGCTCAGCATCAGGCGGCGCAGCGGCCAGTTGACGACGCTCACCCCGTTCAGGTAGCGCGAGCCGATCACCAGGTCGCACTCCCGCATCTTGTCGAAGAAGACCGGCAGGATGGACGGGTCGTGGGAGAAGTCGGCGTCCATCTGCACCACGAAGTCGGCGCCCTGGTCCAGCGCCACCCGGAACCCTTCGCGATAGGCCGAGCCGAGGCCGAGCTTTCCGGCGCGGTGCAGCACCCTGACCCGGTCGGAATCCGCGGCGAGCCGGTCTGCCAGTGCCCCGGTGCCGTCCGGGGAGTTGTCATCAACCACCAGCAGGTGGATCGCGGGGTCCTGGTCCAGGATCTGTCTGGCCAGTCGTTCCAGGTTGTCACGTTCGTTGTAGGTTGGGATCACCACGACAGCTTTCAAGAGGAGCTCACTTTATACATTACGTTTGAGTTGCGCTTACGGCGGAAAAAAGTCGGGAGAGACGCCGGATTCGGGCGCCGGCCGGGCCGCCGGGGAGCGGGAACCGGGCAGGGTGAGGATAAACGATTACCAGCCATCAAGTCAAGCTAAAGGGGAGCCGACGGGCGGAGCGCCCCGCGCGGGAAATCAAAAAAGGAAAGGCCGTCCAGATGGGCGGCCTTTCCTTTGGTATGGCGGGGTTGACGGGGCTCGAACCCGCGACTTCTAGCGTGACAGGCTAGCACTCTAACCGACTGAGCTACAACCCCAGGAAACTGTTCTACGTTCTATGTTCTACGTTTTTGAAGAACCCAAAACTGTTCTAGCTTCTACGTTTTTGGTTAACTTAGAACCTGGAACGTAGAACTTAGAACTGTTGTATGAGGTTATTTCGGCGGCGCACCTTAAATAATGGTGGGCCAAACAGGGATCGAACCTGTGACATCCAGCTTGTAAGGCTGGCGCTCTCCCAGCTGAGCTATTGGCCCATTATTTAAATGGCGGGGTTGACGGGGCTCGAACCCGCGACTTCTAGCGTGACAGGCTAGCACTCTAACCGACTGAGCTACAACCCCGCATGTGCTACCGCTTTGCTACTCTTTGCTGCTAGCTGTTAACCAGGGCCTTGAGGGTGTTCCCTGCTTTGAACTTGGGGGCTACCGAGGCGGGAATCTCGATCTTCTTCCCGGTCTGAGGATTCTGCCCGCTGCGCGCTCCGCGCTCCGCGACGCTGAAGGTTCCGAAACCGACCAGGGTCAGTTTGTCGCCATCGGCCAGGCAATCGGTCAGTGCGTCGAGGATCCCTTTCAGGGCCTTGTCAGCGTCAACCTTCGTTAATTCTGCCGCATCAGCAATGGCGCTTACCAGCTCAGCCTTATTCATCTATCCCTCCTGGATCTGCATCGCAAAGTCGAAGACACCTTATATCAGAGCGCGTTCGGAACTGTCAACAATTTTCTAGTGGGTCGCCACACAATTATCGAGACCGGCCGGCGCGTCCTCGCTCAGCAGCGCGGAGGCGGCCAGAGGCTCGGCGCCCAGCAGCGCGTAGCCGAGCACCTCGTCCATGTGCGAGACCGGGTGCACCGTGAGCCCTGCCTTGATCTCCGCGGGGACTTCGGCCAGGTCCTTCTCGTTCTCCTTGGGGATCAGCACGACCCGGATGCCGCCGCGACCGGCCGCCAGGAGCTTCTCCTTGAGCCCTCCGATCGGGAGCACGGTCCCGCGCAGGGTGATCTCGCCGGTCATGGCGATGTCACGGCGCACCGGCCTCCTGGTGAGCGCAGAGGTGAGGGCGCAGGCCATGGTGATGCCGGCCGACGGGCCGTCCTTGGGGATCGCCCCCTCCGGGACGTGGATGTGGATGTCGAGGTGCTGGTAGAAGTCGCGGTTGAAGCCCAAGAGTTCGCCACGGCTCCTCACGTAGGTCATGGCGGCCTGGGCCGACTCCTGCATGACCTCGCCCAGCTTGCCGGTGACGGTGAGCTTCCCCTTGCCCGGCAGGGAGACCACCTCGATGTTCAAAAGCTCCCCCCCGACCTCGGTCCAGGCAAGCCCGGTGACCAGGCCGACCGCGTCCTCGCCCGGAGCGGTCCCGAACTTGTAGCGCGGCGCCCCCAGGTAGCCCACCAGGGCCCCCGGCAGCACGGACTTCTTCGCCTTGGCGCCACCGGCCAGGGCGAAGGCGATCTTGCGGCAGACCGCGCCGATCTCGCGCTCCAGGGAGCGCACCCCCGCCTCCCGGGTGTAGTGGCGGATCAGCTCCAGAAGGGCCTTGTCCGAGAAGCTCCCGCCGCGCCCCTGCACGCCGTTGGCCTTGGCCTGCTTGGGGACCAGGTACTCCCGGGCGATGGCGAGCTTCTCGAGTTCCGTGTACCCCTCCAGCCTGACGATCTCCATGCGGTCCAGAAGCGGCCGCGGTATGGAGTGGCTGGAGTTGGCCGTCGTGATGAACATGACCCGGGAGAGGTCGTAGTCCAGGTCCAGGAAGTGGTCGTTAAAGGAGCCGTTTTGCTCCGGGTCCAGCACCTCCAGGAGGGCCGAGGCCGGGTCGCCCCGGAAATCGGCCGTCATCTTGTCGATCTCGTCCAGCAGGAACACCGGGTTCGAGGAGCCGCACTTCTTGAGGCTCTGGATGATGCGGCCCGGCATGGCGCCCACGTAAGTGCGCCGGTGCCCCCTGATCTCCGCCTCGTCGCGCACCCCGCCCAGGGAAACCTTGACGAAGCTCCTACCGGTCGCCTCGGCGACGGAGCGGGCCAGCGAGGTCTTGCCGACCCCCGGGGGTCCCACCAGGCAGAGGATGGGACCCTTCATCCCCGGCACCAGGGCGTTGACGCAGAGATACTCCAGGATGCGCAGCTTCACCTTCTCAAGACCGTAGTGGTCGGCGTCCAGGCGCGCCCGGGCCGCCGCCAGGTCCCCGTTCTCCTCGGAGTAGCTCCCCCAGGGAAGCGACAGCAGCCAGTCCACGTAGTTCCTTAACACCGACGCCTCGGCGGACATGGGCGACATCATCTTCAGTTTCTTGATCTCGGAGAGCGCCTTTTCCCGCGCGGCGGCGGGGAGCGGCAGCTTGGCGGCCTTCGCCTCCAGGGCGCGCAGCTCCTGCTTGAACTCGTCCTTCCCCCCGAGCTCCTTCTGGATCGCCCTGATCTGCTCGTTCAGGTAGTAATCCTTCTGGGTCTTCTCCATCTGCTTCTTGACCCGGGCGTGGATCTTCTTCTCGATCTGCAGGATCTCGATCTCGGCGCCCATCAGCGCCAGCAGCCGCTCCAGGCGCTTGGCCGGCGCGGCCAGGGCGAGCAGCTCCTGCTTCTGGGCCACCTTCAGGTTCAGGTGCGGCGCGACCGTGTCGGCCAGCCGGGAGGCGTCGGCGAGCGCCGTCACGCTTTGCAGCACCTCGGCGGGGATGGAGCTGGTGAGCCCCACGTAGTTCTCGAAGCTGGCGAGCACCCCGCGCTTGAGCGCCTCGAGCTCGCTCCCCTTCACGCCGGGCTCGGCGAGTTCCTGCACCTCGACCTCGAAAAAGTCGCTCTCCCGGCTGAAGCCGACGATCGCCCCGCGCTTTTTCCCCTCCACCAGCACCTTGACGGTGCCGTCGGGGAGCTTCAGGAGCTGGATGATCTGGCATAGGGTCCCCACCGGGTAGATGTCGTCCGGCCCGGGCTCCTCCGTCTTGGCGTCCATCTGGGTCGCCAGCAGGATCCGCTTGTCGTGGTCCGCCATGGCCGCCTCCAGGGCGAGCACCGACTTCTCGCGCCCCACGAAGAGCGGTATCACCATGTGCGGAAAGATCACGATGTCCCGTAATGGAAAGAGAGGGAACCTTTCCGGATTCCCCCTCTTTGTGCGTCTGGTACTAGGCTGTTTGGTCATGGTGTCCTGTTTGTTCAAGCGCTTTCCGCCACGCTTTCATAGACGACGATCGGTTTTTCCTTGCTGTAGATGACCTCTTCGGAGATGACGACTTCCTTCACCATGGTCTGGGAAGGTATCTCGTACATGATGTCCAGCATGGCGTTCTCCAGGATGGACCTGAGGCCGCGCGCGCCGGTCTTGCGCTTCAGGGCCTCCCGCGCGATGGCGACCAGGGAGCCGTCGGTGAACTTGAGCTTCACGTGCTCCATCTCGAAGAGCTTCTGGTACTGCTTGATCAGGGCGTTCTTGGGCTCCTTGAGGATCTGCACCATGGCCTCCTCGTCCAGCTCGGCGAGCGAGGCGAGCATCGGGAGGCGCCCGACGAACTCGGGGATGAAGCCGAACTTCAAGAGGTCCTCCGGCGTGACGCCAGCCAGGAGCTCCCCGGACTTCTTCTCCACCTTGCGCTTCACGTCGGCCCCGAAACCGAGCGTCTTGATCCCGATCCTTTGCTGGATGATGTTGTCCAGCCCCGGGAAGGCGCCGCCGCAGATGAAGAGGATGTTGGTGGTGTCGACCTTCAGGAACTCCTGCTGCGGGTGCTTGCGACCCCCCTTGGGCGGCACGCTCGCCACGGTCCCCTCGATGATCTTCAGCAGGGCCTGCTGCACCCCCTCGCCGGAAACGTCCCGGGTGATGGAGGGGGAGTCGGACTTGCGGGCGATCTTGTCGATCTCGTCGATGTAGATGATCCCCTTCTGGGCCTTCTCTACGTCGTAGTCCGCCGCCTGCAGCAGCGTCAGGATGATGTTCTCCACGTCCTCGCCGACGTAGCCCGCTTCGGTCAGGTTGGTGGCGTCCGCCATGGCGAAGGGGACCTTCAGGATGCGCGCCAGGGTCTGCGCCAGGAGCGTCTTACCGGAGCCGGTCGGGCCCAAAAGCAGGATGTTGCTCTTCTGCATCTCCACTTCGCCGGGCTTGGTCATCGCCTCGACGCGCTTATAGTGGTTGTAAACGGCGACGGCGAGCACCTTCTTCGCCCTCCCCTGCCCGATGACGTACTCGTCGAGCACGTCCTTGATCTCCTGGGGCTTGGGAAGCTTCCTCACATCGGTGCCCGAGGCGTCCTCCAGCTTGGACTCCTCCGCGATGATGTCATTGCAAAGCTCGATGCACTCGTCGCAGATGTAGACCGTGGGCCCGGCAATAAGCTTCTTAACCTCTTCCTGGCTCTTGCCGCAAAAAGAACAGATCAGGGTGTCGGAACGGTCGTCTCTTCTGCTCACTTGGCACCTCCCATGACGTTTCTGGTCACTATGGAATCAATGATACCATAGGTGCGCGCCTCTTCGCCCGACATAAAATAGTCGCGCTCGGTGTCGGCCTCCACCTTTTCCACGGTCTGGCCGGTGTGCTCGGCCAGGAGTTCGTTCAGCTGCACCTTCATCCGGAGGATTTCCTTGGCGTGGATGTGGATGTCCGACGCCTGCCCCTGGAAGCCGCCGATCGGCTGATGGATCATGATGCGCGCGTTGGTGAGCGAGAAACGCTTCCCCTTCTCGCCGCCGGAGAGCAGGAACGCCCCCATGGAGGCGGCCTGCCCGATGCAGATGGTGGAGACCGGCGCCTTGATGTAGCGCATGGTGTCGTAGATCGCCATCCCGGCGGTCACCACGCCGCCGGGCGAGTTGATGTAGAGGTGGATATCCTTGTCCGGGTCCTCGGCTTCGAGGAAGAGGAGCTGGGCGATGACCAGGTTCGAGACGTTGTCGTCGATCGGGCCGCCCAGGAAGATGATCCTGTCCTTCAAGAGGCGCGAATAGATGTCATAGGACCTCTCGCCCCGGCCGGTCTGCTCCACTACTATCGGTACAAGCATGGTACGCTCCTAGTATTTCCTAGTGTTGAATTTCTTCCTTGGGCAGTTCGGTGACCTTGGCGTGCTCCAGCAGGAACTGTACCGCCTTGTCCTCTCTCAGCTGGGCCACCAGGTTCTCCTTGGCCCGCTCGTTGGTCCGGTACAGGTTCGCCACCGTCGCCGGGTCCTGCTTGGTCCCCGCCGCGATCTCACCGACCTGCTGGGCGATGTCGGCGTCAGTCACCTCTAGTTTCTCTTTATCGGCAACCGCGTCCAAAAGTAAAGAGCCCTTTACCTGCTCGCGCGCAACTTCCCTGAACTGGACCTTGTAGCCGTCGTCGGTGAGCCCCATCATCTCCAGGGAAAGCCTCTGGGAGGCGAGCCGCTGCTTGGAGTTCTCCAGCATCATGGCCACCTGGCGGTCCACCATAACCTCGGGGACTTCCAGGTCGTTCTTCGCGACCAGGCTCTTAATGAGGCGCTCGCGCAGCTCGGTTTCCACCCGGCGCTCCTCCTGGGCCTGCTGGAGTTCGCCCAGTTTCTGCTTCAGCTCGTCGAGCGTTTCGAATTCGCCGAATTCCTTGGCGAACTCATCGTTCAGCTCGGGGAGTTCCTTGATTTTGATCTCCTTGATGGTGACGGCGAACTCGGCGGGCTTTCCTGCCAGAAGTTCGGAGCCGTAACCTTCGGGGAAGGTGACCTTGATCGTCCCCTGGCTGCCGGCGTCCATGCCTACCAGCTGCTCCTCGAAGCCCGGGATGAAGCGTCCGCTCCCCAGCTCGAGCTGGAAGTCCTCGGACTGGCCGCCCTCGAAGGGGACCCCGTCCAGGGTTCCCAGGAAGTCGAAGGTGACGAAATCGCCCAGGGCGGCCGCGTGCCCTTCGGGGGCCGGCGCCAGCTGGGAGAGGCTTTCCTGCATTTCCTTCAGGCGGCCGGCGACGGCAGCGTCGTCCAGCACCAGCTTTTCCTTGACGACTTCCAGGCCGAGGTAGTCGTTGACCGCCACCTCCGGGAAGACCTCAACCGTGGCGGAATAGCTGAAGGGCTCGCCCGGCTTCAGGGGATCGCTCTCGATGGTCGGATAGGAAACCGGGTTCAGCCCCTGCTCGGTGAGCGCCTTGAAGTAGGTGTCGTTTACCAGGCTTTTCAGCACGTCGTCAGCCATCTTGTCGCCGTAGTGCTTCTCGATCAGTCCCATGGGGACCTTCCCTTTGCGAAACCCCTTGATGGCGGCGTGCTTCCTTATTTCGGCGTAAGCCTTGTCGACCTCGGCTGAGACCTGCTGCGCGGGGATCTTGAAGTTCAGCTTCTTCTTGATGGAGCTTAACGATTCGACGTTGATCTGCATGGAAAATCCTCTCTTTTGTTCGCTTTATATGGCAGGCTCACTGCCGCTATGCTTCCTGCATGTGTGTCAGGGGAAGAAATCGAGTGACGGGTTTTCGGGGCATGCGGTGGCAAAAGCTGCATCCCGAGTGGCGCCTTGGGACCCGGCGCCCTGCTACACGGCACGCAACAAAGGGGTAAAGTAGCAAAGGGGGGGCGAGCTTGTCAACAGGGAATTTCCTCACCCCTTTTCCGGCGCTGTGGCTAACAGGCTGAATCGCCGAGGGCCCCGAGCGTTGCCAGCGCCTCGCCTGGATCAACAGGACACTGCCAACCATGAGTCGTTAGGGGACCAAGCGACCAGGAAAAATGCTGCCAGAGTATATACCAATATCACCAAAAAGAACAGGCGCAGGGTTTAATTCCTGCGCCTGTTGGTTCGAGGCGGCGCCCTGCCAGTTACAGCAGGTCGGCTTTGTTAAGGACGACGATGGCACTTTTGTACGAGACAGACAGCACCAGCAACCAGCTAACTAACAAAATGGTATTCATCGGCATTCTCCTTTTGGTTAATTTTCAATACATTTTCTTCGAATCTTCGCCGGCGAGTTCCGCCAGGCTCAGCTGCTTTGAATCCATCACCCTCCAGACATAGGCAACATATGCCAGTACGAAGGGGACGCCAATGGCCACATAACTCATGACCGTGAGAGTAAACTTGCTGCTTGACGCATTGTAGATAGTAAGGCTTGACTGCAGATCAGTCAAGGACGGATAAAAGGCGGTGTTGCCGTAGCCCGCCAGCGAGAAGATTGCGAGCCCCACCAGCACGGTGCCCAGCCCCCCGAACCAGATGCCGCATTTCTTGCCCAAAAAGCTCGTGGCGACGACTCCGTAGATTACCGAAACCAGTCCCGCCAGGAGGAGCGCCAGCACGGCGGGCATCCCCAGCAGGTTGTGCAGGTATTTCCCCTGTTCCAGGGTGACTTTGCCGGTCGCCGGGTCGACGGCAAAACCGTCCATGGTCACCAGGCCGTAGAGGATCGCCAGCAGGAACGGGAGCGCCCAAAGCAGGTTGATGAGGGTCGCCTTGCGCGCCTGCCGGACCAGCGCCTCGTGGTCCACGTGGCTCACCAGGTACATGGCCCCCAGGGTCCGCGCCAGAAACACAAGGAAGAGGCCGAAGGCCAGGTTGAATACGTTGAGCGCCGCCTCCAGCCCGTGGAACGGGGTGGCCCAGGTGACCTGGTTGTACAGGTTCAGGGTGAAGCGCGACCCGGTGAAGAAGGTCCCGACCGCGGCTCCGATCAGGAGGATGCCGACGCTGCCGTTCACGAACATGAAGATTTCATAGGTGCGCGCGCCCAGCACGTTGTTGGGCTTCTTGCGGTACTCGTAGCTCACCGCCTGCATGACGAAGGTGAAGAGGATGAGCATCCAGACCCAGTAGGCCCCGCCGAAGCTGGTGGCGTAGAAGAGCGGGAAGGCCGCGAAGAGCGCGCCCCCGAAGAGCACCAGGGTCGTGAAGGTGAGCTCCCACTTGCGCCCCATGGCGTTGATGATGAGCGATTTCTCCTCCTCGTTCTTCGCCGTGGTGAAGATCAGGGTCTGGCCGCCCTGCACGAAGGTCAGCATGAGAAAGAGCGATCCGACGACGGAGGCGATCAGCCACCAGAGCTGCTGCAGAATTGCGATATCCAGGTTTCCTATCATGGTCTATGCCTCCGGTCCGATCTTGATTTGCTTCACCATGATGCCGATCTCCGCGACCAGCAGGGCGGTGAAGAGGGCAAGGAAAATGAAAAAGGTCGCCTGCACGCTGCCCGCGGCGATGTTGGTGCTGGCCACCCCCACCGGCAGGAGCCCCTGGATGGCCCAGGGCTGGCGCCCGCCCTCCGCCACGACCCAGCCCGCCTGGCTCGCCACGTATCCCAGGAAGAGGCCGGCGAAACAGACCCACCAAAGCCAGCGCTGGGAGTCGAGGGTCCCCTTGAAGGCGAAGTAGAGCACCGCCAGGAAGATGATCGGGAACAGGGTGCCGAGCGCGATCATGATGTGGAAGGCGTAGAAGGTGAGCGCGACGGGCGGCGCGGCCTGCTCCGGGGTGCTCAGGTAGCCGTAGCCCAGGTCGTCCTTGTTCTGGTTGAAGAGCGCCAGCGCCGCGGCGGCGCCCGCGGTGTCACCGCTCTTTTTGGCTTCCTTGTAGCGGGAAAGCTCGGCCACGGCGATCTTGCCGCTGATCATGCGCTGCTGCGCGCCGACGATGGCGCGCTGCGGGTTGCCGTACACCAGGTCGTTGATCCCGGGGACATAGCTATTGAGGTCGCGGTTCGCCAGGAGCGAAAGCACGCCGGGGATCTTGATCTCCTGATGGAAGGCGGGGAGGTCGTCGCCCGGCTTCTTGGCCAGGTTGATAAGCCCCATGGCAACGACCGGGGCCTTCTCCTGCCCGGTGTAGAGCCCTTCCATGGCGGCGAGCTTCATCGGCTGGCGGTGGGCGATGTGGAAGGCGGACTCATCCCCGTTGAAGGCGACGAAGACGGAGGCGACCAGGCCGAGGGTCGCGGCGACCACCATGGAGCGCTGCGCCATGAGCTGGTGCCTTTTTTGCAGCAGGAAGAGCCCCGAGATCCCCATGACGAAAAGCGAGGCGAGCAGGAAGGCCGAGCTGGTCGTGTGGGTGAACTTGTGGACCGCGTTGGGCGAAAGCGCGATGTCCGCGAAGTTCTGCATCTCGAAGCGCGCCTTGTCCGGGTTGAAGGCCATGGCGGTCGGGGTCTGCATCCAGGCGTTGGCGACCAGGATCCAGACCGCCGAGAGGTTGGAGCCGATCGCGACCATCCAGGTGGAGAAGAGGTGGAACCCCTTGGAGGCGCGCTGCCAGCCGAAGAACATGACGGCGAAGAAGGTCGCCTCCAGGAAGAAGGCGAAGATCCCCTCGACGGCGAGCGGCGCCCCGAAGATGTCCCCCACCATCCAGGAATAGTTGGACCAGTTGGTGCCGAACTGGAACTCCATGATGATGCCGGTGGCGACGCCGATGGCGAAGTTGATGCCGAAGAGCGTCATCCAGAACTTGGTGAGCTTTTTCCAGCTCTCGTCGCCGGTCTTCACGTAGATGGACTCGAAAAAGGCGATCAGAAAGGACAGCCCCAGAGTAAGCGGCACGAAAATCCAGTGGTACATGGCGGTCAGCGCGAATTGCGCCCGGGACCAGTTCACCGTCGCAAGCAGATCATTTCCCACGGTTACCCTCCTTGTGTGTGGCTATTTCGGCAAGCGGATGCCTGCCGGATTGAAAAGTGTCAAGCGCTAAAGGCGAATTGTTTATGCGTACGGGGGCACTCAGGTGTCAGGGGGGGCCCGGCGGCCTGGTCAGATTGTCCAGGACGTGCGCGCTCCGCTCGGCGTCGCTGCGGAAATTTTTTTCCAGATAGTTTGAGAAGAAGAAGAGCTTGAGCACTGCGAAGATGAGGAACAGTTTCAGGACGATCAGTTTCCAGAGGGTCCGACCCAGCACCATGGAGCGGAAGCCGTCCAGATAGAAGCCGTACAGGCGCTTGGGCAGGGTCGTCATAGCTCCCCTCCTGCCGACGGGCGGCACGGGTCCTGAGGGCTGGGCAAGGCGCGGGAAAGTACCAGGTTTTTTAGTGGATTCATGGTAGCCATCGGCAGATTCCTTCATAGCATCGAATAACAGTCAGTTTTTACAACGATGTTTTACAGACCAGATCAACAGGACCTTTTAGATCCTCTTGGCGGGCAAATTTTTTTTCGGCTACTCCCGGTTGCGCGCCAGGGTCTCGATGGTCACTCCGTCCAGGATATTGACCACCTCGGTTTGCACCGTTTTCCAGATGCCGTGCACCAGGCAGGGGCCGCCCCGGTCGCAGGAACTCCCGAGCAGGCAGCGGTTGGGGACGATGGGACCCTCCACCGCCTCGACGACCTCGCGCAAGGTGATGGCGGAGGCCGGACGGGCCAGCACGAACCCGCCGCCAGTGCCGCGCGACGAGCTGACCAGGCCGAGCTTGGCGAAGCTCTGGAAAATCTTCGCCAGGAAGGTCTGCGGCACGTCCGAGGCAGCAGCAATCTCGCTGATGAGCGAGACCCGCCCGGCCGGCTGCTGGGCCAGGTAGATGATGCCCCGTATTGCGTACTCTCCCTTGCGGGTCAACTCCATCATAAGAACACCTTTAGGACCAAATTTATCCCTTTATAACGAAGAGCTCCCGAACTGTCAAGCTTTATCGGCGGATTGCCCACAAAAAAAGGGACCGCGCCGCGGTCCCCATTTTTTTAAGTAGCTGGTAAAGGTTTGCTTGTTGTCAGCCAAGCAGGTTGTTGAAGTTCCTGGCCCGGTTGGCCAGGATGGTGGGATCGAGCACCTCGCCGCAGCAGGTGCACTTCCAAGCGTCGAAGGAACGGACGAAGTCGTAGTATTTTTCAGCAAACATCCTACCTTTGCATTTTGGGCATTTCATGATGTTACCTCCCCACAGAGAATTGATTAAAGACCTTCATGTGAGATAAGTATTATACATCTTGCGTGCCAAAAACTCAGAACAGGAGGATATGCCGGGCACCCGGACGCGGGCCGGCAGATAAGCTTCGATAATAAAGGCCGTTACGCAGCATTAAAAATACCTCCGGATCAGCGCCAGTTTGCCGGGGCCGATCCCCGGCACCCTGAGCACCCCAGCCAGGGAGCCAAAACCGCCATTTTTATGACGGTCTTCGGCAATTCTGGCGGCGAGCACCGGTCCGATCCCCGGCAGCAGGGCCCACTCTTCGGGCCCCAGCAGATCGGGGTCGAGCGCGATGCCGAGCAGCATGCGCTCCCGGGTCGGCATACTCCCCATCGCTAAAACAGCGGGTTGCCCTCCGGAGCGCCTAAGCGTCAGGATATCCCCGGAGACCAGCGGCCTCTCCGCCCCTGCCGGAAGGGGCGCGGGAAGTGCGATTCCCGGCAGCGTCATTTTTATGGCGCTCCACGGCAGGGTCCCGACAGGAAAACGGTACAGGCCGGGGCGGGGGAACTCGCCGGCCAGCCGCACCGTGACGGAGCCGGCCTTCCCGGACGAAAAAAAGGCCGCGACCTCACCTTTTCCGGTGGGTACGCGGCCTTTAACGAGCAGGGAGGCGGAGAGCAGCAGTGCGAGGCAGAGAAGCGCGAGCCGGCTGCCCCGTGGCATCACCTCTTGGGTGACCCTGCCTCGTCGTCCTTGTGCAGCTTGTATTCGATAGAGTCGATCAGGGCCTGGTAGGAGGCCTCAATGACGTTGGAGGAGACGCCGACGGTGCCCCAGCGGCTTTCCTTGTCCCCGGACTCGATGAGCACCCGGATGGAGGAAGCGGTCCCCTGCCCTGCGGGAAGCACCCGGACCTTGTAGTCCAAAAGCTTCACGTCCTTAAGCTTCGGGTAGAACTTTTCCAGCGCCTTCCTGAGGGCGTTGTCCAGGGCGTTGACCGGGCCGGTCCCCTCGGCGGCGGTGTGCTCCACCTTGCCGCCGACCTTCACCATGACGGTCGCCTCGGAGAGCGGCTGCTCCTCCTCGTGGCGCTTCTCGTCGATGACCCGGAAGCCGACCACGGAGAAGAACTTGCGGTGCGTGCCGAGGGCCCGCTTCATGAGGAGCTCGAAGGAAGCCTCGGCCCCCTCGAACTGGTAGCCCCGGTTCTCCATGGCCTTGATGTCTTCCAGGATCTCCAGGGTCACCGGGTCCTTGGAGTCCAGGTTGATGGAGAATTCGGTCGCCTTGGCGAGGATGTTGGCGCGCCCGGAGAGGTCCGAGATCAGCACGCGCGTGTTGTTGCCGACCAGCTCGGGCCTCATGTGCTCGTAGGTTTCCGGGTGGCGCTGGATGGCCGAGACGTGCACGCCTCCCTTGTGGGCGAAGGCGGAGTTCCCCACGTAGGGCTGGTGCTTGTCGGGGGCGAGGTTGGCGAGCTCGAACACATAGCGCGACAGCTCGCGCATGCCGCGCAACTGGAGGTCGGAGATGCAGTCGATCCCCATCTTCACCTTGAGGGCCGGGATGATGGAGCAGAGGTTCGCGTTGCCGCAGCGCTCGCCGAAGCCGTTCACCGTCCCCTGCACCTGGACGATCCCCTGTTCCACGGCGATCAGGGTGTTGGCGACGGCGCACTCCGAGTCGTTATGGGTGTGGATGCCGAGCGGGGTCGCGACCGCGGCCTTCACCTGGGCGATGATGCGCGCCATCTCGTAGGGCATGGTGCCGCCGTTGGTGTCGCACAGGATGATGCAGGCGGCACCCCCCTGCTCCGCGGCCTGGAGCGTCTTGATGGCGTATTCGGGGTTCGCCTTGTAGCCGTCGAAGAAGTGCTCGGCGTCGTAGAAGACCTCAGGCATGCGACCCTTCAGGTACACCAGGGAGTCGTAGATCATCTCCAGGTTTTCCTCAAGCGGGATGCGCAGCGCCTCGTGGACCTGGAAGTCCCAGCTCTTGCCGAAGATGGTGACCGCGTCGGCCTCGGACTGCACCAGGGTGCGCAGGTTCTGGTCCTTGTCCGGGGTGATCTTGGCGCGGCGGGTGGAGCCGAAGGCGGCGATCTTGGCCTGGGAGAGCTTTTCCTTCTTGATGTCCTTGAAGAAGGCCACATCCTTGGGGTTGCTACCCGGCCAGCCCCCCTCGATGTAGTGCATGCCGCACTCGTCAAGCTTGTGGGCGATGCGGATCTTGTCCTCCATCTGGAAGGAGATGTCCTCCGCCTGCGTCCCGTCCCTCAGCGTCGTATCGTACAGTTTTACCAGGCTCATGTTCCCACCTTTTAACGCCGGGGCGGCGCGGGGTCAGATCCGACCGATCGGTCTGACCCGACGGATCCGACTGATCTGACCCC
>TBL_comb47_HYPODRAFT_10004101_pt1 | contig 16859 bp, 15 predicted proteins | sample TroBogypolimnion_40_FD_10682 | JGI IMG/M metagenome (IMG submission 10682)
GATATGAATATCGCCGGAAGGAGGAGCGGAAAAATACAACCGCAAGACATTCACCGCAAAGCGGTTGCGATCTTTCGAGTTTGGATTCGCACTCTTCGAGGCCTTCGATACCCCGGTATCGGCCGCCTCTCAGAATACGAACCAATTCTCAAAATCTTCGCAATCGATAGTTTAATTTTCAGCCGTGCAGAGTATAGATAAACTTATCAAGGACAAAGATGAATTCGGGTGCTACGGGCTGGCTGCTGCCGATACTGGGTTCCGCTATCGGCCTCGGCTTTTATGATTTGTGCAAAAAACACGCGGTACGCGATAATTCGGTGATGCCGGTACTCTTCTTCGCGACGTTGTCGGGAGCGGTCTTCTTCCTGTCCGGCGCGGTGGTTTCCGGACAGGTGATGGATATTGCGCGCTGCGGCGGAGTGCACTGGTGGCTGATTCTGCTGAAATCGCTGCTGGTCGGCTCCAGCTGGATCTGCGTCTACTACGCCATGCGCGAACTGCCGATCTCCATCGCTTCGCCGGTCCGGTCCAGCGCCCCGCTGTGGACATTTATCGGCAGCCTGTTTCTCTTCAATGAATTTCCCAATCTGATCCAGGCGATTGCGATGGTCAGCATTTTCGGCGGCTACTATCTCTTTTCAGTAATGGGCAAAATGGAGGGGATTTCCTTCCGGAGCCACCGGGGCGTGCATCTGATTCTGCTCGGCACGCTGCTGGGGGCGGCCTCGGCGCTTTACGACAAGTATCTGCTCGGCGTGCTTCACATCCCCCGCAATACGGTGCAGTTCTGGTTTTCGGTTGATCTGGTGCTGATACTGGGGGCGGCCTGGCAGATTCGCCGGAAGGCGTTCGCGGACGGACGGAAATTTATCTGGCGCTGGTCGATTCCGCTGACCGGGGTGCTGCTGATTCTGGCCGACTGGCTTTATTTCTATGCCTTGAGCATCCCGGATACCAGGATTTCGATCCTGTCGCTGGTCCGGCGGTGCAGCTGCCTGGTCACTTTCGCGGTCGGGGTTTATTACTTCCGCGATCTTAACATCAGGGGCAAAGCGCTGGCAATGCTCCTGATTTTAATCGGCCTGCTCCTGTTCGCATTATCCAAAGGCTGACATTGACCAGTGCTTTTCAGGTTTTAGGTTTTAAATCTTATTCTGACTCCTGACTTCTGACTCCCGGCTGTTCTCCCGCTTTGCGGGATCCCGCAGGGCGGGACGGGTTATTGGAAATTCCTGTCTTGAGCAGTGCGGTTTTGCCAAAACCGCCTTTTGAGCCAGTTTCGGCGAAACTGGCCTACTTGGCTTCCGGCTTTTATTTTTTTACTTGGATATTGGATATTTCCCGCCTTGCGGGACGGGATATTGGATATTCAGTTGTTCATTCCTGTTCTCTGTCCCATTCTGACTCCTGCTTCCAGGCTGTTAAAACTTGGACATTGGATATTCCTTGTTGGATATTGGATATTGAATTAGGTTTTATTCTGACTCCTGACTTCTGACTCCTGACTCCCTGTCTTTCGGGTTGCGGGCAAAGCCCGCCTTATGATCATTCCTGCTGGACTACTTTCAAGGCTTCGGCATCGCCGCCCTTGGCGGCCTGCGTCATCCACTTACTGCCTAGAACAGCGTCTTTTTTAGTGCCAATGCCCTTGAAATAACAGATTGCCAGACGGCGCTGGGCGCGGGGATCGCCGCGAAGCGCTGATTCTCTGAACCAGTAGAACGCCGCCCCGTAGTCCACGGGAATGACGTCGCCCTTTTCAAAATAACATCCCAGATTAAACTGCGCCTGCGCATTGCCTCTGTTCGCGGCCTGGTAAAAATAGTCAACCCCGGCTTTTATGTCCTGCGGCATGCCGATGCCTTCCACCGAAAACACGCCTAGTTTAAACATTGCCTGGGAACTGCCCATTTTGGCCGCTTTGCGCAGCAGATCCACGGCTATCGAAACATTCTGTTTGACATACTGTCCGCTGGTGTAATATTCGGCCATTTTCACCAGGGCCATCGGCAGGCTGGCATCGGCGGCTTCCTGAATCAGGTCGAACGCTTTTTTGGGGTCCGCTTTGACGCCGATGCCGTTCTCGTAGCAATAGGCCAGTTTACCTTTGGATTCAGCATCTCCGGCGGCGACGGCTTTGTTCAGCCAGAAGACCATCCGTTCCTCGTCTTTGACGCCGCCGATGCCGCCGAAGTAACAGTCCGCCAGGCGGCGCATGGCCGGAATATCACCGGCTTCGGCGGCGCGCTTGAACATATTGAACGCGTTCAGCTCGTCTTCCGGTTTTTTGTCTTTGGCCTCTTTCTTGAGATAAAGATTGGCCAGTTCCCGGACCGCGGGCATAAAACCGGCATCGCCGAGCCCGGTCAGAATTTCTTCGGCTTTGGCGAAATCGGCAAAAACTGCGGGAGTGCGGTCGTCGGTGGAGTTGTCAGGCGGAATTCCTTCGGAGTAGCATAATGCCAGATTGAATTTAGCTTCTTTAACGTCCTGTTCAGCCGCCATCTTATAATAGCGGAACGCGTGGTAGCGGCTTTTTCTGACGCCGATGCCGCGCTCATAGCAGATCGCCAGATTGAATTCGGCGGCGGCGTTGCCCCCTTTTGCCGCCCGGCGGTACCAGTGCACCGCAATGGCGTAATCCTGAGGGCGACCTTTGCCGTAAAAATATTCGTCGGCCAGTTTCAACTGCGCTTTGACATTGCCTTTTTTGGCCAGTACGCGCAGGCTGTCGTCTTCCGGATCAATAGAGGCGGACTCTTCGCGCTCCGCCGGTTCCTGCGCAAACTCCTGCGCCCGGCAGATGCCGGAGACAATCAGCAGCGACATGAAAAAAGACAGTTTTAAGAACAGTTTAAACATGCTTCTGCCTGACTTTCGCAGTTTAGCCTCTTTGTTTCAGACTTCCAGTGTTTAAGTTTTAGGCTTTAGCCTGAATAATTCATAAATTTATGGCAAAATACTGCAATCTGCTCAAAGTAAAGCCTTTGCCGATGTCCTCGCCGTAGCGCTGCTACGACTGCGGCATCGTCAAAATCTTTCTTTTTGAGCATATTTTCGTCTTTCATCCATTTTTTATGAATAATCCAGGTTAGGCTCCAAGTTTTATTCTGGCTCCTGACTCCTGACTTCCGGCTTGCGGGCAAAGCCCGCCTTGGAAGATAGCGGCACCAGACCGTCAGCCTTTGAGCTCTTTCAGCTTGTTTTCCAGTTCTTCGATTTTCTTCGAGAGCTTTTCGACTTTCTTGGGCAGAGTCCATCTGGTCATGAATTCCCGCTGGCTTTCCGCCGGGGTTCCCAGCGCAATTGCGCCGGCGGGGAGACTCTTGACCACGCCGGAAGTGCCGGCCACCTGAACTCCGTCACCCAGTGTAATATGACCGTTGACGCCGGATTTGGCGGCCAGAATGACGCCGCGTCCGAGTTCGGCGCTGCCGGCAATGCCGGACTGCGCGACCAGCAGCGAACATTCGCCGACGACCACGTTGTGCGCGATCATGACCTGATTGTCAATTTTGACGCCGGTCTTGATCCAGGTCTTGCCGAATCTGGCGCGGTCAAGCGTGGTGTTGGCGCCGATTTCAACGTCGTCGTCAATCTGCACAATGCCGGTCTGCGGTATTTTGATAATGCCCCTGGGGCCGGGCACGAAGCCGAAACCGTCACCGCCGACGACTACGCCGGGATGCAGGATGACGCGGTTGCCGATAAAGCAGCGGTACATGATAGTAACATTCGGGCTGATAAAGCAGCCGGCGCCGATCTTCGACTCGTGTCCAACATAAGTACCGGCGCCGATAACAGTGTTGTCGCCGATGACGGCCTGGTCACAAATGACGGCGCAGGGGCCGATGTGGACATTGCCGCCGATGACGGCGGAAATGGAAACGACGGCGGACGGATGAATTCCGGCGGGATATACCGGGGCCGGCGGCGCAAAAACCATGATCACTTTGGAAAACGCCAGGTCAACGCATTCGCAGACGATAAAAGTTCTGCCGTTAAGCGGTTCGTTTTCGAGTTCTTCGCAAACCAGCACCACCTGGGCTTTCGTGGTTTCAAGCTGGCTCTGGTATTTTTTGTTGCCGACAAAAGAAACCTGATCTGCTGTGGCGTCCTTCAGGGATGAAACCCCGGAAACCGTTTTTGTTTCATCGCCAAGCAGTTTTCCGCCGACTAATTCTGCAAGTTGTTTTGCGCTGACGCTTTTCATGAGTTTTCCCCGTGTTATTTTTTTGACTTCTATGTTTTAGGTTTTAGATTTTAGGTTTCGGCTGTTCCACGTTGGTTATTGGAAATTCTCCCGCCTTGCGGGATCCCTGCGGGACGGGATATTGGATATTCTCCCCCGGCTGTTCATTCTGTCTACTGTCTACTGTCTACTGTCTACTTGTCTCCCGGCTTTTATTTTTTACTTGAATATTGGATATTCCTTGTTGGATATTGGTTATTGATCTCTGGTTTTAGGTTTTAGGTTTTAGGCTGTTCCCCTTGGACATTGGATATTCTCCCGCCTTGCGGGATCCCTGCGGGACGGGATATTGGATATTCTCCCCCGGCTGTTCATTCTGACTCCTGACTCCTGACTTCTGACTCCCTGTATTTCGGGTTGCGGGCAAAGCCCGTAAGGTTATTTAGCGATTTCGGCGGCGGGCTTCTGGCTGTCCGGATTGCCGCGGTTCAGCTCGGTAAGCACCGGTTCTGTGATGTCGGCCGACGGACTGAAATAGATGATGGATGGAATTCCGTTCAGGGTTTTGCCGGATTTGTCCACGACCAGCGTGTAACCTTCCAGAGTTGCCCGGCGTTTTACTTCTTTAGTGATTTCCACCAGAATGTCATCGCGTTTCTGCGTTTCCAGTTGTTTGTACTGCTGAGTTTTTTCGGCGGTATACTGTTCCAGCTCAACCTGTTTTTCGCGGATTTCACGGTATTTCTTCTGGGCTTCGAAACGTTTGGTCTCGCGTTCTGAAGCGGAAAGCGCGATATTCTGCGAAGCGTCTCTGACTACCTTGAATTCCTCTTCCAGCTTCGTCAGCGATTCGTTCAGTTTCTTGATCCAGGCTTTATAAATCTCCGCCTGCTGTTTCAAGGTGGAATCGGCAATCTTAGTCTTGTAATACCCCTGGAATATCAGGTCCATATCCAGTACGGCGATTTTAGTCTCTCCGGCATAAATATTACAGAACAAAGCAGACAAAACGAGACATAACGCGATCTTTTTCATTATCATTTCCTTGGTATATGTACTTTACAAATTATATTCTTGCTGAATTTATGGTCTTCCATGTCGCTCCGACGGAGCTAAATTTTAAATCCGGAAATACCGGTTATGACGGAGCATAACCCTCCCAAAAGCCGTAAAACCAGTTCTAAAATTCTAAAGTTCTAAAGTTCTAAAGTTCTTACCAGTCACCAGTCACTTTTTTTGACTCCTGACTTCTCTCTTTCAGCCTTCCGCTTTCAGCCTTACCTTCGTCTGTTGGATATTTCCCGCCTTGCGGGATCCCGCTTTGCGGGACGGGATATTGGATATTCAGTTTTTTATTCCTGTCTTCTGTCTTCCGGCTGTTTCCCTTGGACATTGGATATTCCGTGTTGGTTATTGGATATTGAATTAGGTTTCAGGTTTTATCCTAACTCCTAACTCCTAACTCCTAACTCCTAACTCCTAACTTCCTGTTCCCTGTCCCATCCTGACTCCTGACTCCTGACTCCTGACTTCTCCCTTCCTCTTATTCCTCGGCAGACTTGTTCTTCAACACGGCCTGCCGCGCAAGTTCGACGATTTCAATCAACTTTTTATTTTTCAGTTCCGGCGACAGTTCGGCAAATGCGTCGAGCAGGATTTTCTCGTCAATGCTGAGCAAAGTGTGTTTATGGTCGATCTTTACCGCCGCAGTTTCTGCCGGGATTCTGGATTCTTTCACCAGCGGCTTGGTTTCGCCGTTTTTGGGCAGATACGGTTTTAACAGCGGGTACAGTTTCTCCCAGGTCTCCTGCTTGATGGACTGGGATTTGCGGCTCAAATATTTGCTGAGAGTCTCAATATTGACATTGGACTGCTGAGAAAACTCATTGATAGAACCGATTCCATGAATACAGTTTTGTAACGCTTTTAGAATATCTTCAGTTATTTTCATTTTCCAGAACCCGCCATAATTGTTGTATTACTGGCTGTTAATATATTCGTCTTTTTAAAATTCGCAATTGCGGAACTTTAAGTTTAATGTTCATCGGGGAAATTCCCTGTCCCTGTCCGGCTTTGATTTTTATGTATATTACTCAAAAATTATCTCGCACAAAGACGCAAGGCACAAAGTAAATCTTGTCATTGTCTTCGAGCCACGCCTCCGGCGGGTAAATCTCTATGACTTCGTACAAAAAAAGGTCAATTTTTTAGAAATACGCCCATTGCACAATTTCGCACGGAATCTGCCCCGCGGCAATTTAGTATCTTTGTTTTAGACTTCTATGTTTTAAACGTTTTTAAAATTGACACCATGAACTGACTGTTTATCAGGTAGTTGCGTTAATAAACGCCCTCCATTTTTTAATTCAGTTCCAATGTCTTCTGAATTTCCGGTTCCCATTCTGGCTCATGGCTGTTCCGCTTGGATATTGGATATTCCGTGTTGGTTATTGGATATTCTCCCCACGGCTGTTCATTCTGACTCCTGAATTCTGACTCCTGACTCCCTGTCTTTTGGGTTGCGGGCAAAGCCCGCCTTAATCCTTGAACCGCGCGAACATTGATTCAAATGAACTCATCAATTCGTCTTTGCTCATAGTCTTGATCAGTTCACCCGGCTGGTGTTTGTCCACAATGCCGTCCGGCAGATGCTGCAAAAATTTTGACGCGGTCTGACTGAGGTTCATGCCGCGGTACATCCGGTAGTCGGCATGGGTGATCAGCAGATTTTGCCGGGCTCTGGTCAGCGCCACATAAAACAGCCGCAGCTCCTCGTCAGTCTTGCCTTCCATTTCCGAACGTTCATGCGGAAAGATATTGCGTTCCATGGCAATGACAAAAACATACGGGAATTCCAGCCCTTTGGCGGCGTGAACCGTGGTCAGCGTCACGCTGTTGCCGTCATCATTGTTCTCTTCCACTTTGTCATTTTCCTCCAGCAGCGCGTAACTTTCAAGATAATTTTCCAGCGTTACCGGTTCCGGCGCCTTCTTTTCATAACTCGCGACGGCGCTGATAAATTCATAGACGTTCTCCTGCCGTTTCACGGAGTCTTCGATATCCTTGTAGATCTTCTGCAGGCCTTCCAGATAGCCGCATGCTTTCAGAAATTCCTGGACTTTCGCCGCCAGGCTGCCGGGTTCGGCAAATTCCTGCCGGTATTTTTTCAGACAGGCATCCAGTTCCCGCACGCTGGAAGCGGCTTTTGAACTAAGCCCCTCCAGATAATCTGCATTCCCGATAATCTCGGTCATCGGCAGAAAGACAGTGTTTTTTAAAGATTTCAGGCGGTCCACGGCTTTATCGCCGACCCCGCGCGGCGGCAGATTTAAAATCCGCAGCAGACTCTGGTCCTCCTTCGGATTGACCAGCAGTTTCAGATAGGCCACCGCGTCTTTGATTTCTTTCCGTTTGAAAAACTCCTGTCCGCCGACCAGCCGGTATGGCACATTGGCCTTGCGCAGCGACTGTTCAAGCAGCCGGGAAAGATGGTTGGAACGGAAAAGAATCGCGAAATGGCTGTAGTCGATTTCGGGGTGTTCCGCAACTTCCTGGACGATGACGTCGGCGATGAAATCCGCTTCGCCTTCGCCGTCCATCGCTTTGACCAGCCGGATATTTTCGCCTTCGCCGTTATTCGACCAGAGATTCTTGGCGTAGCGGTCGCTGTTGCCGGCAATCACCTTGTTCGCGGCAGTCAGAATCTTATTGGTGGAACGGTAGTTCTGCTCAAGTTTAATCTGTTTGGTGCCTTTGAACATGCTGGGGAATTCGAGAATATTGCTGATGTTGGCGCCGCGCCAGCCGTAAATGCTCTGGTCGTCATCGCCGACGACGCAGAGATTGCAGCGGTGGCCGCAGAGCTGTTTGATCAGGGTGAACTGCGCGTCATTGGTGTCCTGATATTCATCCACCAGAATATATTGATAGATTTCCTGATATTTTTTAAGCACTTCAGGGCGCTCTTCAAATATCCGGTAAACCAGAAAGAGCATGTCGTCAAAATCTATCATGTTCTGGTTGCATAAGATCTGCTGGTATTCGTCGTAAACATGCGCCATCTGCACCTGAAAATCATTATCGGCGCTGTTTTTCGCGGTGCGGCTGTCAATCAGCCGGTTTTTCTGCGCGCTGATGTAAGCGCTGATTTCCGGCACCGGCGCATCGCCCTTGACATAGCCGAGCACGGCGGCGGCCTGCTTGATGATCCCGGCCTGGTCGCTTTCGTCAGCGATGGTGAAGTTCGGCAGATAGTTCAGCGCACGGATTTCCTTGCGCAGTATCCTGACACAGAAGGAATGAAATGTCCCGAGCGTGACCTTCTGCGCCTTCTCCGGCGAAACCAGCACGGCCAGACGCTCCTTCATCTCTTTCGCGGCTTTGTTGGTAAAGGTGAGACCGAGAATGCTTTCCGGCGGAATGCCTTTCGCCAGCATATAGGCGATACGGTAAGTGATGACGCGGGTCTTGCCGGTTCCGGCCCCGGCCAGCACCAGCACCGGGCCGTCAATCGTTTCCACCGCTTTACGCTGTTCCGGATTCAGTTCCCGGAGTATTTTATCCATATTGCTCATATAATTAAATCCTAAAAAAAATTAAATCCAGAAGTCAGGAGTCAGAAGTCAGGAGTCAGAATAAAAAACTTAAATCCGGAAAACAGAAGTCAAAACAACGAAAGCTTTCCGGCTTTATTCTGAATCCGGGAATCCAGGTTATGACGGAGCATAACCCTCCCAAAAACCATAAAACCAGTTCTAAAATTCTAAAGTTCTAAAGTTCTAAAGTTCTAAAGTTCTAAAGTTCTAAAGTTCTAAAGTTCTTACCAGTCACCAGTCACCAGTCACCAGTCACCAGTCACCAGTCACCAGTCACCAGTCACTTTTTTCTGGCTCCTGACTTCTCTCTCCCTCAAACCCCCACCGTCGCTATTTCAAAACTGCCGCCGGCGGCTACTACCGCGGCAGAGGTCACCGGAAGTTCGAAATCCGCGAAAACACCGCCTTTAATTACATAATCACAGGCCGCCGCCGCGGTGTCAGCGTTAAATCCGGCATCCACCTGACACTTGCAGGGAGCATTCTTTTCGTAAGTGGAAACATACCAGGCCTTTCCGGCTTCCAGCGCAAATTCCCTGACTAGCAGCGCATCCTTCCGGATGACGCCGAGAAATCCAACCGGCAGCTTACGGCTGACCACGGCAATGATCCGCGGTGTATTGTAATCGTCCTTTTCAAAGTCCATCGCCAGCAGTCCCAGTGAAATGGCGTCGCGCGGCGACATGCCGGAAGCGATCTTTTCGGCAATGGGGTCGGTATGGGAGCCGTTGCTGACCACCGCGTATTCGCCGGCGATACGGACGCAGTTGTAGGCAATGTACGGGCTCTTTTTCAGGTCGCTTTCAAAACCGGCGCGCGGCATGATGGAGACGGTTTCGCCTTTCTTCACCGCTTCGCGGTTCGGAAACGACCTGGATGAGACGCGATACATGGCGGCGGCATTCCCCTGCGGGGTCATGCCGATGGCGACGATTCTGCCGATATACATATTATCAAAGCTCCTTATTAATTTAATGCATTATAAACTGCAACTCCTAAAAAGAGCAATATTTCCGGATTAATTCAAGTCCAGTTAAAAATAATTTCGCGTTTTAAATTGGCCAAAAGCAGCATTTAAATACCCTTTAACCACGAAAAGCACAGCGGGCATAGCCGCAACCAAAAAATACACCTTAACCACGAACCACACGAAAAGCACGAAAAAAATCCAAGACACGAAAATATTATCCACAGATGACACAGATGGACGCAGATGAAAGGCATGAAGATTTAACAGGGATGGACAGGATATACAGGATAAAAAATAAAACTAAATCAATATAATCGTCTTAAGAAATAGCTCTAAGCATGATTTTACATCTTTATACACAAAAATATGAGTTTTGGGGGGGGCAGGCCCTGCACTGACCCAAGATTTGACCCTGATTAAACAATTAGGATGAGTAAGTAATTTCCTATTGACAATACGATGTATCTGCCTTATATTATATAGTATAAATACAAGGATTCAATTATACCAAGAAGCAATTATGTGTGAATCGTTTTAGAGTTTAATACATTCATAATAGATTAATTATATTTCCCTTGGTAAAAATGATTTTTGAAGATATTTTTTAATCAATGCTATTTATAAAGTATTAAGCAATTTGATAAACAGTGGTTATTCAGTGAATTAGTCGCTGAACCCGCAAAACAATATTTAGGTAGACAATTATTTTGAGTACAAAACGCCTTATTTCTGGACAAAAACTTCGCGGGGGATATTACACCCCAAGAGAAATTGCTATGGCCATTTCCCAATGGGCTATTTCAGCTTCAGGGCTAAATGTTCTTGAACCGAGCTTTGGCGACGGTGAATTCATAAAATCTATTATTGAATCTAAATTACATATTGGAGAGAGTCCCCAAAACATAGGTAATCACATATTTGGTTGCGAATTGAATGAAGATGAATTTTATAAGTGCAAATCTTTTGCCAAAGATAATGTCGGCATAAAATTGCATAACTTATATTTAGGTGATTTCTTTGACTGGTATCAAGGCAACTCTGAAAATTTTGACGTAGTGGTAGGAAACCCTCCTTTTATTCGTTATCAGAATTTCCCTGAGCCTTCACGGACAAAAGCAATGATTCATTCTAAACAGAATGGTGTTAGCTTGAATAAATTGACAAATATGTGGGTTCCTTTTCTTGTGAATTCTGCTGCGCTTTTAAAAACAAAAGGCAAATTGGGAATGGTTATTCCTGCTGAATTACTGCAAGTAACTTATGCGGGGCCATTGCGCAAATATCTAATTGATTCTTTTAGAAGTATTTCAATACTAACATGTAATGAGTTACTTTTTGAAAATGCAGAACAAGAAGTTGTTGTTATTTTGGCAGACGGCAAAAGACAAGTTAATGACGCAGATGGCAATATTGAGTTAATCGCAACTAAATCCAAAATTGAACTTATTGATGCTATAAAAAAATATAAGCCGGCAAAACAGAATAGACAAATCAATCACTCAAGTGAAAAATGGACTAAATATTTCCTTGAGCAAAATGAAATTGAGTTCATCCGTAGTTTAAAAGAAAATAAAAAAATCTTACGGTTTGGAGATTATTTTAAAGTTGATGTCGGGGTTGTGACAGGGAAAAATGATTTTTTCGTTATAAATCAATATATTGCAAATGAATTTAATCTGAATAAATATGTAAAACCAGCGATAGGGAGATCGTATCAGCTAAAAGATGAAGCAATTAGCATTGAAGACTGGGAAAAACATTGGGTTAATGGCGAATCTGTAGGCCTTTTGGACTTTTCAAAACTAAACGGAAATATCCCAAATTCAATTGCAAAATATTTAACTCTAGGATTAGAGCGAAAAGTCAATGAAGGCTATAAATGCTCCATCAGAAAGGAATGGTACAAAGTACCATCCATTTGGATTCCGGATGCATTTATGTTCAGACAAATTCACGATTTTCCACATCTTGTTTTAAATAATGCAGAGGCAGTTTCAACAGATACTATTCACCGCGTAAAAAAGATTGTCGGGAAGGAATTCCCGCAAGTACTGTTTTACACTTATCTTACTGCAGCTTCTGCTGAAATCGAAGGCCGAAGCTATGGAGGTGGAGTTTTAGAACTTGAGCCAACCGAAGCAGAAAAGCTATTAATTCCTAATCCAGAGTTTATTGATTTTGAAAAATTAAATTATCTTGTTTCAAGAAAAGAAAACGGCAAATTCTTAAAACGTAACTCCGAATTTATACTTGGTGAGTTACTGAATTTTTCAGTGGATGAATATTCACTACTTGAAAGCATTTATCAAAAGTTGTTCTCAAGAAGAAAAGCTAGAAAAAAAATTAATCGTGCGGCGGAAGACCTTTATATCTGTCAAGATAAATTCCCTCAACTATTTTAGGGATGTTATTAATATGCAAGTCGGAGTCCATGGAAGGCACGACATCATCAACTTTACCTGTTTCAGGATTCCAAACTATCATCGAAATAGCTTCTGCTAAATGATGCTGATCAAGTACGCTTCGACGCGTAGCTAAGCGCTCAAGTGTTCTTATTATGTCTTTTTGTTGTTTAGTATTCAATGCAGGCTTGGGTAATACTATTATAAAAACAACTAATGAATATGGGAATCGAGTGTGAACTGTTGTTGCTTCGGTCGCAAGGTCATTAATCATATTCTGCCAGTTTTTCCCGATGCTTTTTTTATCATTCAACGTTTTGCTATCAAACACAATTCTAGGCCCATCAGGTCTATATGCAGCATCAAAATTTTGAGACCGCACACCGCCTACAATTCTAACAGGTCCTACTTCAACAATATCAGGTTGCGATGGCAGCAACGAATTGCCTTTTGGTGTAATTACTGGAATTCCTCCAAGCATAGCTGAAATTGATTCCCCAAATGCCCGATCAATAAATGATGCAAAGTTTACCGACTGTTGCTTATCAAAACTAGATATAGCTTTTGCTTGTTCATTGCTATCATTCCGGTTAGATAACCATCGTTCTCCCCACATTTTCAATTCTGCTTCATCTATTGTAATTTGTGGCATCTGTTTTAGTTCAGCCATATTATATCCTTGCCCAACTCAATTTGAACTTTTTTAAATTGCTTTGCGACTTTATGTAATTTAACTTAACACCATACAGGCGTACATTTAGAAAAGAATTTAATCTGAATTCTTATTAGAATTTATTCTTCTAAATGTTTTATCCGTAAATTACATTGTAGCATGTAAAAAGCAAGAAAAATACCAAAATACTTTTGTTCGTAGAGTACGCACTTCGGGGTTGCTTCCAAAATTAACATTAAGTACAAGATAGTGAAAAATTGATCAATGAAATATCATTTATCTCAATGGGATAATGTTGTTCTCTCAGTTTGTTCCCTATCGTTAATGCGAAACCAAGTGTATTGAACCATATTTTTCAATAAAAGAATCGCGAGTACTATGCGATTTATACTGTTCAAGGAGTAAGCGATACCCGTAATCATATTTTGTTGGAGGAAATAAACTTTGAATTGAAAGTAGTCCGTCATGTCCAATCCATCCAAACCCGTTTTCAACTTGGACTGCTGCTATTCCAATAATCAAATCACTATAGTCATCGGGAATTCCATCCGTCTTTTTTATCATTAAACCATGTTGCGCATGTGGACGTATAAAAAATGACGGACATGCTTTGCGTAAATCGGTCACAATCGTTTTTACTCCTTTATATATTCCAGGGTTTTCTTCATTTATCGCATCAGCCAAAATGAGAAAAATATATGCATATCCAGATGTTTGTTCAAAAATATGAATGTGTTCATGTTCATTGATTATAATTGATGATGTATCATGAAGTCCAAACCAAAGCGCAACCCATAGATTATCGACAATATCAAGCCATGCTGTTTTTATTCCATAATGCTGTAATAATGGATGTAGCTTATTATTTTCCATCCCTTCTAAGTCTCTTGCCATGCGGCTTGATTCTTTTATAAAGCCTTGATATCGCGACATCTTTTTCTGTGGAAATTCAACATTGCGCAAAGCTGAAGGAACAAGTTTAGGACCAAAAAGTTGTGACTGTCCTCGCAAAAAGACATTTCCTGAATTTTGATTGGCATATTTAGCATAACCAACAAACTGCGTTAGAACATGGAACGAATCGATTATATAAATAGGAATATTAACACCAGTTGTTGTTTTATAAAAGTTTTTGGGCGGGGGAACTCCGACCTCTTTCTCGAATTGTTTTATGATTTTATACATCTTTATTGCCTTTTTGCATTTTATTTTGATAGCAATCCATTATTTAATTTCTTCGTAATTCTAAACTCCATGGGATTATCACGCTCGCAAATTAACTCCATCTTATTAAGAAATAGGTAACACTTTTTCCCCTTTGATAATTTTAAAAACATGATTTGAGCAACCATAATTGGCGTACTTAATTATGTCATTATTGATCATTAACATAGCTAACATCGTCGGCAATGCAATAATATAGACTATAACTTCCTTATACAGTAGTGTTCTTTCTTATTTATTCCATGTTACGCTATTGCTATTGTGTGTAAAGATATGACTCCTCAAATTTAACATTTTCCAGTTAAAGAATCGATTTAAAGACCGGAATTAAAGCTCTTTTTTAAAGCGATTTTATTGATTTAAACTTCATGTCTTATCTTGTATATCCTGCGTATCACTGAATAATCCGTTGTAAAATAATGATTTTACTTGATTGTTTACAAAAGTCTCCTTATATTTTACCGTCAATTGCAATGATATACATAAAACATCAAATAGTTTGTTAGCTTTGGGAGAAAATAACGATGGCAAAAGAGATATCCCGTTCACGCGCATTGGCGGCCAAGGTGATTTTTGCGGCATTGCAGATTCTTAGCAAAAGAGGTGGTCAAGCACCGGGCAGAGAGGTAACGTCTGAGATCGAAAAACAGGTGACATTTGACGCTTGGGCCATCGCTACCTACAAAAAGACTGGCTATATTCGCTGGCATTCAATGCTTCACTTCTACAGTATTTACTGCATTAAGGCTGGATTTCTCGTAAAGAATAAAGGCGTTTGGTATATAACGCCTGAAGGCGAAAAAGCGCTCAAGCTCGGAGAAATCGGGTTGCTAAATGCTGCGATTGCAGAATATAAAATCTGGAGAATTAAGAACCAACCAACTGCAATAATTGATGATGAGCAGGATATCAGCGAAGAAGGACAGCAAGGGCAGGAGGCGACCATCTCCGAAATCGAGCAGTTGGCAATTGAGGGCTTTCAGAAACAGATAAATAGTAAAAATCCATATGAGTTTCAAGACCTCGTAGCCGCGCTGTTACGCGGTATGGGTTACTACACCCCTTTTGTAGCGCCGAAAGGCAAGGATGGCGGGATTGACGTGATTGCCTATCGCGACCCGCTAGGAACTGTAACTCCACACATCAAAGTTCAGATTAAACACCGGGATACGTCTGCCACCGTGCAAGAGATACGCCAACTCCAGGGTTTGTTGCATAAGGATAGCGAAGTAGGAATGTTTGTGTCATCAGGGGGCTTTACTTCAGATGCAAAGTCTGCTGCTCGCAGTTCGCATGTTCACGTGGAACTCATTGACCTGGACCGTTTTATTGCCTTATGGCAGGAGTTTTACCCGAAACTTGCAGACGAAGACAAAGTGCTTCTTCCAATTATGCCGATATACTTCTATGCTCCCACGATATAAGATGATATATGAAAAGCGTCATAGTTGATAATATAAAAATACTTTACAATAATGCGGGCAAGTCATCAGTAGATTTATTTACTGATGCTAGCAGAAAAAGCATTCCGGTGATTTATGAAACGTGGGGCTTGAAAACACCGGCTAAGTGCAAAGTCTATATTATGACTTCCTGGGTGACATTCATACTTCACGGCTTTTCATTTCTTCAAAAGTTTTTACTTCTCGTATTGTTTCTTATTCTTTATATCATGTTTCCTTACGCGATTCCTGTCGTATTTCTTATTGTGTTTCTGGAAATAAGAAAGAGATGGTCTAAAATTGCAGGTTTGACAGTTCAAAATCATACAACTTGCGGAATAAAATCTCCAGACTTGGTTGACCCGGCAGGAGGAAAGCTTAGCAGGAGAATATACATTGAATATGCAAATTCCGACAGCTTGGTACAGGCCGCTATCTGTCATGAATTAACACATGCGTTTTCAATTCATCTTAATTTGCCGTTGTGGTTGAATGAAGGTATTGCAATGTATGCCGTTGATAAATTTACCGAAAAGACAACTGTTAAGACGGAAACTCTTGAATTTATTGAAAACTATCCGCATAAAAAGCCGTTAACTAACTATTCCAACCTAATGAGCGGAAACGATGACCGTATTGTCTATACTTATGCCCGCGCCTATTGGCTGACACGATATCTTGAACATAACTATCCGGGTTTTATAAGAGATTTGCTGGATAAACGCCAGAGCAAGTGTAAGATTGAACAGCAATTAAGTCTCAAGACTGGTATTCCGGTAAAAGATTTCTGGAATGAGATCGACAAAAAAATAGTAGCTCAATTTGCTTCGTAACAATCGTCGAGAGGCTTATTTCAGTTTTGAAGTCATTAAAGATATGATGCCGGAATGATAAATATGATGCCGGAGTTAAAAATATGAACGAAATAAATAAAATAGAAATTAGCAATAATTAGACTTGATACCAAAAGGAAACGTTATTAATATAACATATATAAAGCAACTGGAGTAGAGGTAAAATGAAATACGAGATAAAGCCATTACCGCCCGACGTTGATCTTGAAACCAAAGAAATATTAAAAAAATTGGCTTCTGCCCACCGCTATTTGGCTGAATTAAAAGGTAAGGCGGCCACCATACCCAACGAAAACATTCTGATTAACACTCTGGTATTGCAGGAGGCGAAAGACAGTTCTGCTATTGAAAATATCATTACAACCCATGATGAATTATCATTATAATCCCATAATTGTTTAAAACCATATTCCCTTGAGCATATTCTTGCTCAAGCCAATCCATTTTCTAAACTACCCATTCCCGACTCTCAGCATGTTTGAAGCTAACTGAAAGCCACTGCTT
>TBL_comb47_HYPODRAFT_10004108_pt1 | contig 16852 bp, 12 predicted proteins | sample TroBogypolimnion_40_FD_10682 | JGI IMG/M metagenome (IMG submission 10682)
GCAAAGATGTCGTGGTTGGCAAAGATGTCGTGGTTGGCAAAGATGTCGTGGTTGGCAAAGATGTCGTGGTTGGCAAAGATGTCGTGGTTGGCAAAGATGTCGTGGTTGGCAAAGATGTCGTGGTTGGTCCGGATGTCGTGGTTGGTCCGGATGTCGTGGTTGGTCCGGATGTCGTGGTTGCTGCCATAGGTGTGGTTGTATTATTATTATCAATATAATCAACCCCATTTAAGTAGGCAATCAAACTATCCGGTATCAAAAAGTCCAACAAATCCACTGCCAAAATATATTTGAAAAAATCCAGCAACATAACCGACGCCAAAAATACCCATAATTTCGCCTCTATAAACGAAACGGTGATCGGTTTTGTTTCTAAAGACATCGGCACGCGGCCCACATAAATCAACGTATACAGCAAAAATATACAGACCACAGTTTCCACTAATAAATTAGGATCATTGAAAAAGTCTTTGCACCATTGGAAGAACCATCCCAAAATAGTAGTATTCGGATTTTGGATTACGTTTGTATAAAAATACGCCCCGCCAATGAAAAGCGCCAATGTCAATATAACAAAATCGATGGATCTACTCAAAAATAGTTGCGAGTTCGCCGGATTTCCGTGATCATTATGAAACAGACTAACGAAAGCATATATAATACCATATGCGACTAAAAAAGCAAACAGATAAACAATATTGGTTTGTGAGAATAAATCCGTTACTTGACCATAATAATCAGATGAACTGCCGCTTTGTATTTCCATTGTATATTATATATTATTTCTATAATATACAATTATAATTATATTTACATTTACGTTTACATTTACATTTACGTTTACATTTACGTTTACACATATGAAATGTGATGGATCACTGTGCTCTATAAAACAGACAATACGCCGCCGGACTCACAATCTGACCTTCCGCAATTTCCACCACATTCGTATCATTACAGTCCAGCCATTTCGCATCCGCGTTTTTCACATAAGCCGTATAGTGCCCCCCTTGAACACCGCCCCAATGATTACAGACGCCGAATAGTTCGTATTTGAACTGCTGCGCGTTATATCCGCTGACATACTGTGTCAGATCCAACTCTGTCAGTGGGAAATCTACTAAATCATCCCGTTTGTGTTCGCCACACGGCGAGAATCGTTTCAAAGAAATCACCAATACTTTGGGGAAATTCCAAAACGTGAAGCGTTTCTTGACGTCCTCTTTTCTGTCCGTATTTTCGTTATACCACGCGTTTTCGCCCTCCATCGTTTCGTATTTCGTGAATTCGGCGAAACAGTCATATATTGTTAACTGGGACCCCCGGGTTGTGCCTGCTGGCGACTTTGAAAACATCCTCGGGCCAGTTCCGTCTTCGTCCACCGTCGGAAGCGGCAAATCCAGCGTGAAATAGCACTCGGGTTTCACGGAATGAATTGCGGAACCAGTCTTGGACGAGATCTCCGATACATAGATCGCATAATACAGGTCCATGATCTCCGAGTATTCTTTGGAATATATTTGTTTCAACATTTTATAGCATTCCGTCGCCATTTTGTCCGTCGTGTTTTCGATGTTACCCATGATGCGCATATTCATTGGACGCGAGATGCTGACGTGCATACACTGAATCATAAACAGCATAAACTCCGACATATCGTTTTGCGCCCATCCAGTGAACATATCGCGGTCTTTTTCGCGCGCCACCATCTGGACCTGGTGGACAAACCGGTTCGGCGAAACGACGCCGCTGTTTTTCCACATCACCTCCCGCAAATTGTTCCACTCATTGATAATCACGGTATCGGATATTCCCGGCTTTGCGTGCTTTCGGACTTGCGGTGAATCCAGGATCTCGTTTAATTCATATGTATGGTGGAGAACCTGTAGACACGAATTCAGGAAACAGGTATTGCCTAAATTGGCGAGTCCAGTATATCCGCGATTTTGATATTTCGATATATCGGGGACTATTTTAGTCGTGGTTGCCGCTTCCGCAGCACTATTCGTGCTTTTCGTGCTTTTCACACTTTTCATTATATCAGACGTGACTTGTATTAGTTAGTATTCGTAAATCGATATAAAGTATGGTAACTATGGTAAATATAATACAGTATATCTTTATATCTTTATATTCAATTTTATGAATCATCGTCACAATCACCATCCTCGTCGTCATAGCAGCAATAATACCAGCAACAATAACAGCAATAACAGCAATAACAGCAATAACAGCAATAACAGCAATAACAGCAATAACAGCAATAACAGCAATAACAGCAATAACAGCAATAACAGCAATAACAGCAACAATAATACCAGCAATTTCATCGGAACCCGACCGACAATTCCCGTCTCGCATTTCTATCAGAGGACAAACGTCCCATATCAAATAGAGCAGATAACGAATCGCCACGCGGATCTGATAGATGATTTGTCATATGAATATAGCAGAAATATGCGGACTTATAGTCAAAGTATGACGGATTTGATCGACTGTTTGCGGTCATCTCAGAGTATATTGAATAACACATTATTGGCTGATAGTATGAGAATTAGTAGGGATGCTTCGCACCTCCCGACTAATAATCACTATAATCATACCAGCAGTCCTGTCCCACCTCTTATATCGAGACAGTCTGCGAATCGTGCGTCGAATATCAATACCACACGAAATGTGAATGCGACCACGACCACGGCTACGAATGCCAATCCGAACAATATGCTGTTTTCGTATTTCTTCTATCCGCACGATAACAATACCATTAATAATGTCGATCCGAATACGCCGACAGTTATGACGGCGCACCAAATCCAGCGGGCGACGCGAACAATTCGGTATACAAATAATATTATTGCGAATTCGTGTCCGATTTCTTTGGAGGATTTTACGATCGACGAATCGATCGTTCAGATAAATTATTGCGGTCACGTATTCAAAACCCAGCCGCTCATGAACTGGTTTCGTCGGGATCATCGATGCCCCGTTTGTCGCGCGAATTTGATTACGTCGCCGAATGTTCGCAGCCGAAATGCCGAAAATCGAGATATTAACAACAATAACAGTAACAATAATAGCAGTAATATAAGTAACAATAATAGCAGTAATATAAGTAACAATAATAGCAGTAATATAAGTAACAGTAACAATAACAATAATATAAGTAACAGTAACAATAATATAAGTAACAATACTGAAAATGTAAATGTAAATGTAAATGTGCCACCATTAATATCACCAATAAATACAACTTTTGACCCAGTTCAAACTATACCATCGGCACCAAATACAACCGATTCAAATGAACTATTTACGAACTTGTCGCGCGAATTGTTGACCAATATATCGCGGAATTTTGGCCGCGTTCTTGGAACCGATATTCAGACATCGATCAACACACTTGCGAATAATCCCGATATCGTCGATCTGATTTATTCGTTCGAAATACCACTCACCGATCTTTCGAACAATTATGTGTAACCAAATATTCAAACATAAAAACCATATAAAATATACGATGTAAACAATAATAATATTGACATCGTATCAAACGTCGGATTTTATAATATGAATCCACAACAGCAACCACAGCAACTATTAAATGAGTTCAACCAGCTCCAAAATCATCTCCTGAAAAACCCCGATTGTATTAACGCCGAACTCACCGCCAAACTATACGCTTTCAAAAATGCGATCCTGTCTCTGCCAAACATCGAGCTCCCCATCAAAGAAGACGTCATGACCAAGATCGTCATCCTGTTTCCCAAAGATATCGACCTATATATCCAAGCCGCCGGTCTGTTCACGACGATATATGTTCAGCGCGCCATTTTCTGGCACAAAATCGCATACAACGTCGATCCCACCCACGCCGATAACGTCGTCGCCCTAATGAAAATCTACCTGGAATCGAATATACCGAAGAATGCCGTGGAAATGAACAAGGCCGGCGAACTCGAACAGTTCGTCGAAAATCCGCGATTCCTGCGTTATTATGTCCGCTGTCTATTACAAGAGCTCCGGTTCAAGAATGGGCTCGTGTATCTGAAGAAACTCATCAAACTGACGTCGTCGACGACGACGACGAAGAAGCTGACCACCGACGAAAAGCGCGAGAAATGGCAGGATCACCACGATATCGGCTATGTGTATTGTTTTCTAGGAGAGGTGTTTAAATCGCTGCTATATACCGAGCGGGCATATGAACTCGCCGTCAAATATAAATTGGAGCTCAAAGAAATCAATCTGTCGTTTAGTAACACGCTGTTTATACACAATTATGAATATGCCGATAATGCGCGCATCTTTGAATTCGCTCAGAAAATTCACAATCATTATCCGAACATAACCACGCAATATTCTTTCGCAAGACGGAAAGATGCGATGACCAAATTATATAATTATGTTCCAAAGAATAAAACGTCTGATAAATCTTGTCTCGATAAATCTTGTCTCGATAAATCTTGTATCGATAAATCTTGTCCAAAGATCAAACTCGGATATTTATCCAGCGATTTCGAGTTCCATCCCATCACCAATTTTCTAATGCCCATCCTGCGAAATCACAACCGATCCCAGTTCGAAATCGTGCTTTTCGCGAACCAACAAGAAGTCATCGATTGCTATAAAACCGTTGGCGCAAAGATCGTGATTATCTTTGGTAAGGACACCAAAGAATCCGCCGACCTCATTTATGCGGAAAATGTCGATATTCTCTTTGAAATGAACGGGCATTCCGTCAAGAATCGGTTGGACGTGTTCGCGCTAAATCCGGCGCCGATCCAGATCGCCTATTTAGGCTACCCCAACACGACGGGTATGAAATCAGTCCAGTGGCGCATTACCGACTCCGTCGCGGATCACCCCGATTCGACGCAGCAATACACCGAAACCCTGTTGCGAATGCCTAAATGCTTCCTGTTATTTGAGCCGAATTTCCAGCAAAACGCCATCCAACCGCGGATCACTAATCCGCGGGAAATCATCCTGGGCTCGATCAACAAAGAAAACAAAGTGTCGGAACATGTATTGGCAGTCTGGCGGCAGATCTTGGACCGATTTCCCACGGGAGTCAAGATACTCATCAAACTGGAAACGTTTGATAATACAGAAGAACGGATGAAATATTACGTGGAGAAGCTGGGCGAGAGTAACCGCGGCAAGATCGAAATCGTCAATAAATTACAGAACGAGGATTATTACAAGGTTTTCGGCAAATTCGATATATTGCTGGATACATTTCCGTATTCGGGGACGACGACCACGGGGAATGCGTTGTATAATTCTTTGCCAGTTATAACGATGTATAACAAAGACCACCATTGCCATAATGTTTCGGCGTCGATTTTGCGAAACGCGGGGCTGAATGAATTGGTCGCGCATTCCAAAGAAGAGTATATTAATATTGTGGTGTTTTTGATCAATAATCCGGATAAATTGGACTATTATAAGAAGAACGTGAATCCGATGTTTATGCGGTCGATGGATATTAAGACATATATGAGTTCATATGAAAGACTATTAGTGGATACATATAAACACGTGGTTTTGGGAACGGACAAAAAAGACAGTGTTGATAAATATATTACGGTTCCAAATAAAAAGAGGGAAGAAGATCTCAAAAAAGCTACAAAAGAATCGATAAGAGAATCGATAAGAGAAATTATCAAAGAAACGAATAATGACAACCAAATTGTTATTAATTTTTAGTGTTCACTATTAGATTCAAATGGATCAACATTTAATTTTTGTTTAAACAATTCATTTTCAGTAGGGGTTGATTCTGCTAGGTTATCAGTATATGTTACTGTAAAAACTCTTGAACGTCCACTGCGGCTTTCCGTTTCTGGCATAACGATTTTTTCGATAACATCTATTTTTTCTAAATATTCTGTTGTAAGCATTGATTTTGTAAAATCATTTGGATTTTGGGTTGATAATTTATTTACGTTTACTCCAACTTCTCCAACTTCTTGTTCACCATTAGCGGCAGCAATAGTAACAGTTGTAGTTGTATATACGTATTGTGTTGCTGCGTATCCTGCTTCTTCATTATTTACAGTGCGATCACTTGTAACGTGATATTGATTGAGCGAACGGTCATATAACAATAATGTTTTAGTCGGACCATTTTGGTATCGGAGGAACGTCGGCCTCGGTATTTTGTAAACAATGGAGTCATTTATTATAGGATCGCTTGTAAACTTTTTTTGTTGTTCGCGAGTATCTTGTTGAACCGGCTGATCTTGTTGAACCGACGGATATTGTTGAACCGGCGGATCTTGTTGATCCTGCGGATCTTGTTGAACAGTCGAACCTTGGGACCATGGCTAAATAATACCCCCCCTCATTGACTTACTATTTCTCATTTTTTTATTATTCTTCTTTGAACGAGTAATACTCTTTCGTCTTTTACCCCCATATTTGTTTATGTTTCTTCTGGTTCCGCGTCTTTTGCTAAACTTTGGCATTATAATATATATATACTTTTTCCTATTCTCTTCGCTTCTATCGCTTCGCTTCTATCGCTTCGCTTCTATCGCTTCGCTTCTATCGCTTCGCTTCTATCGCTTCGTTCTTGAAAACACTGTATCCAGCGTCTGAATACAGTGTTTCATAAACACGTGGTTTTGGGAACGGACAAAAAAGACAGTGTTGATAAATATATTACGGTTCCAAGTAAAAAAAATGTATTAAGAGAATCGATAAGAGAATCGGTAAGAGAATCGATAAGAGAATCGATAAGAGAATCGGTAAAAGAAATTATCAAAGAAACGAATAATGACAACCAAATCGTTATTAATTTTAGCGGTTATTGGATACCGATGAAAATTAAAATGTATTCATATAATAATATTGGTGTATTATGATATACAATACAGTTATAATTGGTTCTGGTATTTCCGGAATATTCACGTTAAAACATTTGATCGAAGATGGTATAACAAACGTGATTATTTTAGACAAAAATCCAGAACCATTCGGTGTATGGAACATAAATAACAAACCGAGTGTGTTCAAAGATACATACACAGTGTCCTCAAAATTATACATGACAATAAGCGATTTTCCAATACCCGAAAACACACCTGAATTTCCACATCATAGTTTGATATTACACCGAACGAAAAGAAAACTGATACTTTGTATCAGTTTTCTATCGGTAGGAGGCCTCCACCAAAAAGAAAAATGTCTCATTTTTCTTTTCGGTTGGTGTAAATTATTACAAAGAATACATGAAACATTTTAACTTGTATTCATATGTTAAACAAAATTGCAGAGTTAAAACTATAGTAAAAAAGGATAATGTTTGGACAATAAATACAGATAATGAAATCTATCACACTACTAATTTGGTGATTGCTACAGGAACCGTAAATGACTGTCCAAATATTCCGGATGACGATTTTTATAATAATTTTACTGGTGACAAATATCATAGTAATGAATTTGAAAAAGTAATAAATATAAAAAACAAGAAAATATTACACCAACCGAAAAGAAAAATGAGACATTTTTCTTTTTGGTGGAGGCCTCCTACCGATAGAAAACTGATACAAAGTATCAGTTTTCTTTTCGTTCGGTGTAATTGTTGGTGGTAGTGATACGGCAGTGGATTGCGCTATGAGTTTAAAGAATAATAATAAAATAACAATCTCTATGAAAAATGGAGCATGGTTTCAAAGCCGAAATTTGGGTGCTTATGAACCTGCTGATATGTTGTATAACAGAGTCTTAGACTATTTTATAAAAAACGTTTTTTCAAAAAATATTTTACACGAAATTGATGAGTATAAACACACAACTGTCGCGTTTTGGTTTGGATATGGCGGTTCGGGAATTGACATTTGGAAACCAAAATGCGGCTATCTAAATTCATATTACATTAAATCCAGAGAAATAATAGAGCAAATATCAAAGGGTGTTGTCATGCCGGAAAACGGAATTGTCAATATTACGAATAAAACCGTTACATTTGAAACACAAAACAGTGAAGAATTTGATATCATACTATTCTGTACTGGTTATAAAGCTATAAACTGTATGAATTTTTTGGACGACAAAATTGTTTTATCGAATAAATATAAACATATTTTTTATACCGATGATCCTACTATAATGTTTATAGGATTTATTCGTCCATATTTAACGTCCATTCCAATGATTACCGAATTACAATCCAGATGGATTTCAAAAGTAGTTTGCGGGAAAATAAAATTACCATCAGTTGAACAAATGGAAATTGAAAACCAAATCGATGATAAAAAACAACAACTGGAATTTCCGTGTTCTTACGACAGATTAAAAACAATAGTTGATCCATATAACTATTGTAACACAATAGCCGAAAATATAAATGTTCAAATAAATATGTTAAGTGTTATATTACACCGAACGAAAAGAAAACTGATACAAAGTATCAGTTTTCTATCGGTAGGAGGCCTCCACCAAAAAGAAAAATGTCTCATTTTTCTTTTCGGTTGGTGTAAAAGACCCGAAATTTGCGTATAAAGTATTATTTGGATCTTGGAATCATCATGTGTATAGACTGAATGATGAAAGTCCTGAAAAACGAATAATCGCAATCAAAAATATAAACGATGTTTATAACGAACAAATATCAAAAAAAATTAAAAGTTTTGTGTATTATCAAATATATGATTATGTTGGTAAACTTTTGATTATAGTTATTATATTTGTTTATGTATCATATCTTGTTTACAACTATATTACAACAAACAGAATAAACAATTTTATAAAATATTATAAAAAATACATTAAACCAACGAAGCATTCCAAAAATCTTCGTGGTCAGTGACCGATAAATAGATGAATCCGCACGCAAAAGGCGTGCTATTTATATAAATCTTAATCGGCGTATAATCGGCGTATAATCGGCGTATAATCGGCGTATAATCGGCGTATAATCGGCGTATAATCGGCGTATAATCGGCGTCGCATTTTTTATTTATTTTTTCACCCTTCCAAACACTGTATCCAGCGTCTGTATACCGTGTTTTTTATTATATATCTTCTCCAGCGTCGAATCGAACAACAACTGTTTCACTTTCGCCGCGCAATACTTCTCCTTCTTCTTCATAAACGTTTCCAAGTCATCGCCGTATTCTTCGGCCAGTTTCGCCATCTCCTTCTTATACGCATTGATCGATGTCCGCTTGTTCTGCTTCGCCCATATATCTTCCAGCGCCAACCCGAACAACTGCTGTAGCGGTTTCATCAGCTGATTCGTAATATAATATGTATAATCCAGTGTCATTTTGTTTTGTACAATATACTCCGGTGTCTCGATCTTTTCGCCGAGCAACGCCTTCGGCTTCGGGTTCACTATAAACGCGAATTTCATCCGATCCCCCGGTTTCGGTTTGTTCCCCGGATCGCGCTGTCCGATGCGGTCTGCCAACACCGAGTGCGCAATCGTCTGCGGATTTTTGTAATATCCCCGCAGCGCCTTCGTGAGCGTCAGTTTGTCCATCGGCACATTCCCCGCGACGAGGTCGCCCATCGCCCCCGTTAAATACTGTATCGCCTTGTCCACATTGTGTTCTTTCATCAATATATTGAGAATCTCGCCATATGTGTCTTTCAAATAGTCGCACGAATCGCGGCGTTTGATCGACAAGCCCATATATTTCATCTTGCCCTTGTTCGCATCGGTCTCATAGAGCATCCCGACATAGCGCTTTTTCGACAATAATATAAACGGCATCATCGTCTTTTCATATGCGAGTTCCATCGGGGCTTTCAGGAATTTGGTGCATAAGTGCGCGGCGTCTTGTGCGATTTCGATCGTGATTTCCAGGGCTTTCTTGCCGCGAATCGGTTCATTGGACGCGGGATCGACCAGATTAAATGTGAAGAATACAGAATCCGTGTTATGGACGATTAGATTGCCCACCCCCGCTGCGAAATGGTGGTTTTCTGTGGTCAGGTCATAGACATAGCCTTCATATGGAATCGTCTCCATTTGTTGAATGGTATTGTCTGATTTAATGTTTGGATTATGAACAAGCTCATTATCATTAAGTATATACACATAAATTTTGGACTTGTAATACGATATCACATTTATGATATTTTGTCGGTTTAGGCAGTATATATATTTTGCTGCGTCTATCATTGTTTTGAACCCACGAAACGAAGTATTCGGTCTACTGTTAATATATTCCGCGTATTCACCACACGAATGGTGTAGCAATTCCGTGCCAACCGAAACATCTTTCGGTGAAACTTCCGTTCCGTCGGCCCTGACGAGCGAATGGTCATCCGTTACATCAACCAATCCAGTATGTGTCAATACGCGAATCATCTTTTTATGTGGAGCCAATGTGTGTCTTATCACGCGATACAACCGGGTCCAACCGGATTCGGTCCACGACTCGACGCCGACGAGTTCGCAGAATTCCTTTTCTTGGCGGGCTTCGTCCATACACCTCATCCAATGATTTCCGCCATATTTTGTGGCCAATTCTTCAATAGTTATTATCACGATTTCGCTTGTGTTTGTAACGCGGACTATAACCGGCGTATAATTCGCCACACTATCCCCATACACATATTCCGCCTTCGTTAGCACTGGACCGTGCGATTTCGTCTCATACTCCAAATCGCCATATACATTTTCGATGATTTTTTTCGCGTAAATGATCATCGCGCGCCCCGTCGCAGTCGTCGATGCTGCCACATCCTTCTCATAAAACGTCGATGTTCTGGCCCCACATTGACCATATAGCGAGTTCGCAGTGACTTTATAACCTAATTGGCGCTTATCCAGGATATTCTGCATAAACGGATCCTTCTCGGTTTTCGCCATTTTCCGCGTCGCCGCGCGGGCCTTTAGCAATTCTTCCAGGATCGCCGGCATGATCGATTTCTGGTCGTTCGGTAACTGCGCCCAGCGGCAGATCGTCCACCCCACTTTCGTCTTCTCCGCTTTCGCGGCGGGTTTCGCAGGATTGCGCATATATTTATACGCGTCGAACTTGACATCGATATATTGATATTCCGGCAAATTGTCGTAAATGTATTGCCCCGCACGATCCTTTTCGCCCGTCTCTTTTACAAGCACGCCCTCTAAATCATATTCTTTGGTCCACACCTTACTATCGTGCGAATAATTCTGGCTGATCATCGACGATGGATATAGCGACGCATAATCGACACAGGCCACGGGATTATCCATATACATCGAACATTTCGGGGGCAGCACGATCGCGCCTTCATATCCGTCGAAATCGTTCGATCGATCCAGGTCGGGCATCAGCGTGTTCTTTTCCCGGCATTTTTTCGCCACATAGCTCGTGAGTTTGATGCCCTGTCCGCGGAATACCAAGAACGATATCGGCACACTACAGATTTTCGACATTTCGATATAGCCCGTGAGAACGTCGATTTTGTTCATCAGATGGTGGACGAGGTTACAATCCTGAATACAGTATTTCGCAACACGCGCGCGGTCCGCCGACGATCCCACGGTCAACCGAAAGATGTCTTGTGGGGATACGTCGTCTTTCGCCATACCCCATTTGACGTGTTTTGTCATATCGAGTTCCTCGTGTCCCGCAATACAGATTATATTGTATTTCGTCGTTTGTTCGACGCCTTTGACCATTTCGACGACTTCGCGACCGCGGATGATATCGAGCACGGGATATTTGTGTCCATCGCGCAAATAGTTCGACGTGAATGTGGTGATTTCGAGATGGATGAAATCCCCCACGTGGAGACCCATGATGTTCTGCGTATATAGTTCGGTAATGGGATTCAAATCTTCTATATTATCATATGTATGTTTCATCATCTTTATATCGTCGCTAATGAGCTGCCCGGCAACGTCATCGAGTTTATACGACGAGAAGTTGAAATCGCGGCGGAAATAGGTATACATATCGATCTGTAATCGTCCGGACATTTTCGGATATCGCAGCTCGTATTCGCCCGTCGCCAACACGACTTTGCTGGTTTCGATCGATATGTCTCCGGTGTCTTTGTGGGTATTTACGCAGGGTTCGCCGATTTTCCGCGACAGTTGGAAGAACTCGTCCACGCAATAATTCTCTTGTGCGCGCCGGAACAGGAACTCATAATCGAACCCGAATATATTATATCCAATAATAATATCGGGGTTTTCGGCCTGGATCAAGGCAGTCCATCGCACGAGCAGTTCGCGTTCTGTTGCCACCGATTCGATTACCGCCCCGGCGACGGGATCGCACGTGTCCAATACAATACAGTGATTCAAATACGGCTCGGGTTCGCCGTAACGCATAAATGTGGATCCGATGAATGTCGCTTTGTCGCCTTCTAGTCGCGGCAAAACGATCGACAATAGGCGCTCATTGATGAGTTGGACTTTTTTATCGCGGTCCAGTTCGGTGTGTGCTAATATTTCCATTAGCCCGTTCTTCTGTTTTTTCAGCTTGGATGGGACGTTTTTCGGGGATGTTTTGCGTTTATAAAAGGTCGCGTGTGATTCGTCTGCGACGTCGGCACCATCGTCCGCGTCATCATTGGCTTCGATTTCGGCATAATTCATCTGATTCTCTTTCATCTGTTCGAATATATTCTCGATTGTCAGGATCTTGGCGATTTCGCTAACGCTTGTGTCTGATTCGCCGTTGTCATCTTTTAGAGAGTCCAGCGATTTCTCCAACAAAACCTGGATTAGATCCGCGACACATTCTTTCGATGGCTGGGATTTAGGATAAACGCGATCAATATCGGGGTTTTTCCAATATCCGAATGCGGCTTTAATCGCATTGGTCACGAATGATTCACACGGTGATCCAGATCCAGATCCAATAGTGATTGTGGTTCCATACTGTCGCGCATACGCATCCACCAAATTCGCCGCCAGACGTTTATACGTCTTCACTGGGACGGGGAAATCACCGTGACTACTACCCGCCTCAATATCAAAACTACAGATTTTATACGGCACACGCGTTTCTTTCGTGTTTTGCGGTATAATATCGCTACATACGCAAACGTATTCATAGGAACACGTGGTCGTCTTTAGCAGGGGCTGTTTCGCCGTTTTGGTGGCAACGAACACCCACCCCGATGGACTGATGTTTTTAATGTGGAAATAACGGAGAAGCGGCGGGATCTTCGATTCGTATAATTCGAGGGTCGTGCCGGAGAATACCATCTTCTTAGAGGGGGCGCCATTGTGCGAGTATGGCAATATCAAATTCTTCGTTTTATTGAACACCGCCATATTGACGAATTCGAACCGGACGAACTTGTCCTGTTTGCCCGCGGTGAACCCGTATAGTTTATTATATTCTACGAGAGTGGCGGAGAGAATGCCCTTGGCAAAATACCTCCCGACTTCGCTGCGCAGATGGGTGTGTAATTGCTGGACGAGTTCCGCTGTCCATTTCGCCGAAACGCGGACATAGAAGAAGGGTTTGAAATCTTGGGCGAAGATGGAGCACGTTTCGCCGCGTTCGTTGATGCCGAACATCTGTAATATGAAATTGTTGGTTTCGATGTCTCCGGCGCCGTATGATTTCGCTTTCGTGGAGCTTTCGTCGGATATGTGTGATGCGTCGTCATCGGCCACCGGTTTGTAGCTCGCACTATTACGATCGAAAATTTGGAAATCGAACAGCCGGAATGACTTGCCACTAATGGCGAGTTTTTTTTTGCGGATAATTATAGGGGGTGTAGAATCAGTCGCGGACATGCTAATGAATAATATCAAGGAAGGTTTAAATGGATTATATTGTGGTTGTTGTTATAATATAATTCGATTCGTATTTATTTTGGTCAATTTTATGCGCATTTGACCAAAACGGGGGTATTTTACCAAAACCATCCAGTGTTCTTTCGCGACCGGTTCTTTCGCGACCGGTTCTTTCGCGATTTCTTGCCCCCCATATGAAACATACTATACAAACTCCCGTTCCTGTTCCCGTTCTCATTCCGGTTTGCCGGGCCTTTTAGTGGCAGTTTGGGTTCGTCTTTTTCCGATTCATTGACATTGCCTTCGTTGTTCGAAAACCATTTCGTCATTGATCCCGCCTGTCGTTCCCCCCCATAATAGTCCAGTTTGCCCCCGTGAATTTTAAACAGCGTTGGATATCCCCCCTGTATTTCGACTTTTTTGGATGAATTAGCTAAATGCGTGCTGTTAATCTTTGGCAGCTTGTGTTTCTCCTGCGACTGTTCGATTTCCGCAAATACGAGTTGATATTTATTTCCGAGCAGTTTTTTCAGTTCGGATTTCATTTTGTTCCATTCCGGAACTAACGCGACACAATGACCACACCATTTAGCGTGAATTTTCCCAATAACAAGCGTTGGTTTCGTCTCTTTACTGTTCTTATTTGAGTATGTCTTTTGTGTCTTTTGTGTCTTTTGTGTCTTGTGAGTATTATGGGTCTCAGACGTTGTGTTCTTAGTCATGCGATATTGGTATATGATATATTGGTATAATATATATTTGTAAATATATAATATAATATAACAGTATGGTTAAGACATCGAACACCAAATCGACGATACAACTTATATTTATAATATTTCTGTTGGTTGTATTTGTGTCTGGTATATTCGTCTGTTTAAATGGCAGTATTACGAGTTATTGTTCTACGTGTAACCACACCGGAATGCGCGAATATATGGACGGAACTACCACTGGAATCCCTGGAACCACCGGAATCCCCGGAACCACTGGAATCCCCGGAACAATGAGTCCCAATAATTCTGCCCCTGGTGCCATCGACAAATCCTGCGCGAATATGCTGGTGAAGCGCGATAATTCATATTTATTATACAACAACAATTTGCCCGAAAAGGAGGGCGAAAATCCGAGAATGTTCAAATCTTTGGACGAATATATTAAATTCCTAGATGGGCAAAAGGCGAAAGGGCTGAACTGTCCTGTGCTGTATATGCAGCAGGAAAGCGATGTTCAAGGTAACGACGTGTTCCGTGTGCGTCCGAGTCCGTTTTTGATGGACGGCGGCTTACAGCCAATGCCAATGTTCGATATGGACAAAGTGACACCCGTCAAAATGATCGATGCGACCGTGGAAGATCCGAATTATAATCAGGGACAATATCCCGCATTCGATCCAACGAGTCAATATATTGGGCAAATAACCGATGTGGACGTGATCCACTATTCGACGACGAAACAGGACGGGGGAATTAGCGATAATGCGATGGACAATAATTGGGGCGGCGTGATGTATACGCAGGATTCTTTGGGGACGGGCAAGTATGATGAGAATAATGTTTATAAAGTGCTGTATCCTAGTATGGGTCGCTGAATATCTAATTGTGTTTCTCTGAAATGTATTCCACAATATTTTTTATCACGGTTTTGCTGATTTTCCGCGTTTTCCCGCTCGATTCCACAGTCATATCTTTCATACATTCCGAATTGGTCTGAAGTTCGGCGACAAAATGCGGGAAACTGCGGAATTTGGCCAAAATAGTTTGCGCCACGTTCGGGCTAACTCCGGGGATCTGACTGAGCATTATTTCGCCGATATTTTGCGGTGTAATATTGTCGCGTTTCACCTTTTTCACGAAATTATTATATGCGGGAACCCTGGTCTCGATCGTTTCTAAATCTTCGATAGCATTTGTGATAGGAGGTAAAGAATTCGACGGCAAAGAATTCGACGGCAAAGAATTCGACGGCAAAGAATTCGACGGCAAAGAATTCGACGGCAAAGAATTCGACGGCAAAGAATTCGACGGCAAAGAAATTGTATGATTGGAAACAGGTTTTGCCATTTCGCGCCCGATTTTATCCACCATTGCTAAAATCAATTCCGCCGTTTCGTTGACAGAACTCGTCCGAAATACGCTAAATCCTTTGAAATAGTTCAAAGATGTCATTGCCGAAAACACGATGCGTTTTTCCGCCGGAGTAATTTGCGATAAAAGTCCTTCGATAACATAATATATCTTATGCGCGGGCAGTCCACTGCTGTGGATTAACCGATGCGACTGCTCATCATAGCGTCCATCTTTGATACTGGATAACAGATCTGCCAAAGATTTGCGCTCGATTATCAGAATTTCTTTGGAAGAATCATCTTGGATTGAAATATCTCCTAAATCCAATGCGGATTGCGAAATGTCAATCTTGGTTTTGAAGTTTTGATTGAATATTGTGCTGTTTATTTTCTCTATCAAAGAATGTTCACGGACATCGATTATTATACGCATTTTCAAAGATCGAAATCGCGAAAATACAATACTATACGTTAAATCTTTGGAATTATATGATATAAATGGTAATATATTTATATCAGTATCGGAAACTATTTGTCAAATAATATACTTGAAATTACTGTGGGTTATAAGCATTTGGACTTGGGCTTATTCCAATAGGACGCGACTGCTTGACATTCATCTTTCCAACTGGTGTAATCGCCCAAGCGGACAATGGTTGGTTCATTTTGTTTAGTTCAGCAACACTGTAAATTCTGCCGATCATATATGGAAATCCGGCCTTCTTTGGTCCACCACCCTGATTTTGTGTTGTGTTTACGTTACTTCCCATGGTTGAGCCACGCATTGCGCTTGTGCTGAACATTCTAGCCGAAGACTTGTTAGATGATGGCATCTTTTATATTATACCTAAATATTATTATACCAACGAATAACAGATATAACCGATATAATACACATTATTATTATTATTATTTATGAAACAATATAAAACTTTGGTAATATAACTATATAACCTGTTTCAAAGAATCAACTTCATTTTATTGACCCGTTAATAAAATGAACCATCTGTCGCATAACATTCCTAAACCGCAGGTGCCGTTGGCTAAACCGCAGGTGCCGTTGGCTAAACCGCAGG
>TBL_comb47_HYPODRAFT_10004109_pt1 | contig 16850 bp, 21 predicted proteins | sample TroBogypolimnion_40_FD_10682 | JGI IMG/M metagenome (IMG submission 10682)
AATTGGTCTGCGAACGGCTTACTGGCAAGCCAGCCGAGTCATTTAGCAACGCAGCTATGCAATGGGGTACAGAAACAGAACCACTAGCAAGGGCAGCGTATGAAGCAAAAATGAATGTCTTGGTTGATGAAGTTGGGTTCATCGATCACCCAAGTATTGTCAATAGCGGCGCTTCTCCTGATGGATTGGTGGGTGCTGACGGACTTATTGAAATAAAGTGTCCCAACACAGCAACGCACATTGATACGTTACTCAGCCAAACAGTACCTAAAAAGTATGCAGATCAAATTTTCTGGCAGATGGCTTGCACTAATCGTGATTGGTGTGACTTTGTATCTTACGACCCACGCCTCCCTCCAGACTTACAGCTATTTATTAAGCGTATTCCTAGAGACGATAAATACATTCAGCTCTTGGAAGCCGAAGTAATAGAATTTTTGACCGAAACGGCGCACAAAGTGGCGCAATTACTTAACTTGAAAGCATAAAATGAGCAGAACCATCAAAGAAATTACCATTGTTAGCGGCAAATACACCAACAAAGACGGTCAAGAAAAGTCACGCTATCAGCGCATTGGCTCTATGATTGAAACCAAAAATGGCCCAATGCTTAAAATTGACAGCATCCCAGTAGTAGAGGGCGGCTGGTCTGGTTGGGCTTACTTAAACGACCCAAAGCCGCAAGAAGGTTTTAAACAGTTAAGCAAATCGTTTGACGAAGACGTGCCTTTTTGATATGATGCCTATATGGGCAATACAGATTACTGGCAAATTTTTGATTACATAGACGGCAATCTTTTTTGGAAGATTAAGCCGTCTTTAGCTGTAAAAATTGGTGACAAAGCTGGCACGATCACTTCTAATGGATATGTTGTGGTTCGGTATCAAAACAAAAAAACAATGGTTCATAGAATCATTTTTTCTATGTTTCATGGGTTTGTTCCTAAAGAAGTTGACCACATCAATCGAATCAAAACAGACAATCGTATTGAAAATTTGCGCCCTGCAACACGATCTGAGAACAATTTAAACAAGATTGCTCAAAAAAACAGCAAATCAGGAATCAAGAATGTTTCATGGCACAAAGCATCAAACAAATGGGTTGTGCAATACAAAGGTAAACATCATGGTTGTTTTGTTGATCTAGAAGAAGCAAAAAAAATTGCTTTGCAAATTAGTGAAATTTCGGTATGATGTTTGAACCATCTACCTTGCAAGGAAATAAAAATGGGTTACTTTGGAAAAGAAAAAACGCCTTCTGGCGTTACAGCTTCTGACCGTTCTGGTGAGAAAAAAGGCTCCGAAAAGGGCGTTAACAGCACCAAGTTTATGGCTGGTGCTTCTGGTGAAAAAATGCCCAAGGGCGCTACTGCCTCTGACGCTACTGGCGAACGCCGAGCCAAGCTGGTTGGTGGTGTTGCTATGGGCAAGGCTGACAGCATTGGCGACCGTGTTGACGGTCACATGGGCAAGGTTGATGGTCGTTTGGGCGAGTTCAAGGGCGGTAGCCGTGAACACGTTGCTTACGAACACAAACGTGCCGATCACGTCCAAGATAAAATGTAAATAGCGAAAGCCCCAAAGGTGTGATGACCAAAGGGGCTTTCTAACCAGAACAAGGATAGTTGTTATGGCTAAGACAGATTCTAGAGAAGTTTGCGAAAACTGCAAATTTTGGGAATATACGGGTCACGCTGGTGAGTGCCATCGTTATCCAACCGCAGTAGTGAAGTACCAATCACATTGGTGCGGTGAATTCAGTATCTCCTTGTCGGATTGCACCGACTTAACTCCTGCTCCGGCAGGGGTCTTTTTATCCTTGCCCGTTGTTGACGTTATGACACCAGAAAAGAAAAAGCCTGGTCGTCCTAAGAAGGAGCAACAATGAAGCTGCAACCACTTAAAGACAAGATTCTTGTCAAGCCAGAGCCACGCATCCAATCGACATTGTGGATAAAAACAGCCGAGGCTGATACTATCGGCACAGTTGTAGCGGTTGGGCCAGGACGCTGGCTAGATGATGGCACGTTCGAGGAAAACCCGCTAAAAGGCGGTGAGCGTGTTACTTTTGGCACATTGGCTAAAGATTACAAAGACGAATACTTGAAGTTTCAAGAATGGATGGAAGATGGTGAACGCTATCTTCTAATGTCGTGGCAAGACGTTTGTGGAGTAATGGATGCTGAAGAAATCAACTAGCCCCAAGGCTTTTAAAGAAAACATCAAAACGGAAGTGAAAGCAGGAAAACCTGTTAAACAGGCCGTTGCAATTGCGTATTCAGAAAAGCGTGAGGCTGAGAAAGCCAAAAAAGGAAAGAAATAATGTTTAACTTTTTACACACCGAACATGAAATGCGTGACATCATCCAAGCTCTGGAAGCTCGGATTGCATCGTTGCAGCAGCACCTGCAAAAGCTGTTGGCAGAAGCTAACGCCCAAGCCGTGGCTATGGCTACACCAAAAGTAGAAGCACAAACAGACGAAACCGCTGTAAACTGAAGCAGTAAGAACTGTTAAGCCAGCATTTGAGGATGGTGACGCACAGAATTTTCTGGCTTTCTTCTGTGCCATGTTGAAGCCCAAATCAAGGTTCTTACACAAATTCATGAGGCACATCTATGGCAACGAAACACGATAAACCAATCCCGCATAAAACAACGGGTAAGGGTAAGACATACAACCCCACAGAAAAAGGGGCTGGTATGACTGCCAAAGGTCGTGCGGAATACAACGCTAAGAACAACGCTAATCTGAAGCCGCCAGCGCCAAATCCAAAGACGAAGAAAGACGAAGGACGCAAGGCTAGTTTCTGCGCCCGCATGGAAGGCGTAGTAAAAAACGCCAAAGGGCCAGCAGAACGTGCTAAAGCATCATTGAAAAACTGGAACTGCTAATGGCTACTAAACCTGGCTTGTATGCCAATATCCACGCTAAACAGGAACGCATAGCCCGTGAAAAGGCTGAAGGCAAACCTGTCGAGAAGATGCGCAAGCCTGGCACTAAGGGCGCACCTACTGCAAAAGCATTTAAAGAGTCGGCTAAGACAGCAAAGAAATGATATGCCAAGCCTAGCAGACATATACAGTTTTTTAGATAGCCAAAAGCGCCGTTTAAGCGACACTATGGCTAATCCTGGGGCAAGTCTCCAGCAGATGCTTGGCATGGCTAACGATCAAGCTAGGAACTTTAACCAAGCCCAACAAGCGGCGGCTAACGAATGGCAGCAGACCAGACAATTGAACGGCCCTGCCACGCAAAATGTCGATCAAATGATGGCTCAGTCTATGGCTCCTACGGGAATGACTGCAAGTTATAAAGGCGCACACATTGCACCTAATGCAAAAGTGTATGGAGCCACTTTAGACAACTTAGAAGGAATCATGCCAATTGACGTGTATTCCTCTAAAGGCAAAAACTTGTATGGACACGGCGACCCACAAATTGACAATGAATGGTGGAAAGCTGCATATCTTGCTAAAGACAATCCAACACGACCAACAAGAATTTATCGTGCTGTTCCTAAAGGCGTGACTGACATCAATTCTGGTGATTGGGTAACAACAAGCAAAACCTATGCTCAGAATCATGGTGAAAGTGCTTTGAATGGAGATTACGACATAATTTCAAAAACAGTCAAAGCCAATCAGCTTTCGTCTGAAGGCTATCCTTATGAATTTGGCTATAACGAAGACTAATAATGACCGAAACAAAACGACCTGTTGGTAGACCAAGTCTTTATGACTCTGCTTATTGTGAGCAGGTAATAGAGTTGGGTAAGCTCGGCAAGTCGACTGAATCTATCGGTGCGATATTAGGTGTTGGTACAGCCACAATATACCGTTGGCGTGATGATTTTCCCGATTTTCGAGAAGCCTTGGAGATTGCCAAGGATTTTGAGTTGCATTGGTGGGAAGAACAAGCCGCAGCATATATGGTTGAGACTAAAGATGGCCCAAAATTAAACTCTAGTATCTGGTCACGTTCTATGGCGGCAAGATTCCCTAAGAAGTATCGTGAGCAAACTAAGACTGAAATTACTGGTGCTGATGGTGCACCGCTATTAACTGGTATTCAAGTTACTTTTGTGAAGCCTGATGACGCCGATAATTCAGAACGCTGAATTTCCTGTCAAGCTGCAATGCTTGTTCGTGCCGGAATATGCACGTTATCGTGTTTTATACGGTGGTCGAGGCGGCGGTAAGTCTCATTCAATAGCAAAAGCCCTGCTAATCAAAGCGGCTAAAGAGCCACATCGAGTATTGTGCGCCCGTGAATATATGACTTCCATGAAGGATTCTGTTCACAAGCTGCTGTGCGACCAGATTGAATTACTAAATCTGCATGGGTTCTACGAAATCACCCAATCACAGATCAGAGGAAAGAACGGCTCTGAGTTTAATTTTGTGGGCCTAAAGAACAACGTAGCCAACGTAAAGAGTAACGAAGGCTCAACAATTTGTTGGGTAGAAGAAGCCAACACGGTTTCTAAGTTCAGTTGGGATGTGCTGATTCCTACTATTCGTAAAGAAAAGTCTGAGATTTGGATTAGTTTTAACCCAGAGCTAGAGTCAGACGAAACTTATCAGCGGTTTGTTCTGAGTCCTCCGGCTGGCTCTGTTGTCCAGAAAATTAACTGGTCTGATAACCCTTGGTTTCCCGAAACGCTGGTGCTGGAGAAAGATTCTCTCAAGGCAAGGGATATTGAGGCGTATAACACAGTCTGGGAAGGTTTGTGCCGCCAAACTGTGGACGGGGCTATCTTTGCCCGTGAGATGCAGATGGCAGACCTAGAAGGCCGGATAACAAAGGTTAACTATGACCCAAATAAACCAGTTCATGCTGTCTTTGATTTGGGTTGGTCTGACGCTACTGCTATTTGGTTTGTGCAGTTTATTGGCATGGAGACTCGGCTTATCCGATATGTGGAGGACAGTCAAAAGACTATCTCTGAGTATCTGGCAAAGATGCAGACGTTTGGTTATGTGTATGACACGCTATGGCTGCCACATGACGCTGAGAACAGAACGCTTGCAGCTAATGGACGGTCAATTGAGCAGATTGTGCGTGCGGCTGGATATAAGACCAAAATCATCCCAAAAACGCCCATAGTTGACAGTATTAACGCAGCCCGTACACTATTCAGGAACTGCTGGTTTGATAGGGAAAATTGCTACGATGGGCTACAATGCTTACGGCATTACCGCTACGAAGTTGACCCAGATACCAAAGCATTTAGCAAAACGCCTGTTCACGACCAATACAGCCACGGGGCTGATGCGTTTCGGATGCTTGGTTTGATGGTGAATGAACCTCGGCAGCGCAAACCAGTTAGAACGCAGCCACAGGGCTACGGTCAACCTTTAGGATGGATGAACTAATGGCACAAGATATTCCTTACGGCGGTCAAGAACCCGAAATCATTACTGAGGCTAAACAGTTCCTCAAGTGGTGCAATGAATCTGACACCATGAACCGCCAGGAAGCCTTGGAAGATTTGAAGTTTGTTTCCGGCGGTGACCAATGGCCCGTAGACTTACAAAACTCCCGCAATCTTGAATCCCGCCCTGTTCTTACCATCAATAAGCTGGATGGTTATTGCCGCCAAGTCACTAATCAGCAGCGCCAACAGCGCCCACGGGCCAAAGTTCACGCTTGCAACTCTGAAGCAGACTTTAAGACCGCACAAGTCGTAGAAGGCATCATTCGCCACATTGAAACGCAATCCAATGCTGACAATGCTTACGACACCGCTTTTGACCACGCTGTGCGTATGGGTTGGGGTTTCTGGCGCTTGATTACCAAATACTGCAAAGATGATAGCTTTGACCAAGAAATCTACATCGATGCTATCCCTAATCCATTCACGGTCTACTTTGACCCTAACTCTGAGCGCATAGACGGTTCTGACGCTGAAAAAGTGCTGATTACCAGCATGATGAGCAAAGAGAAGTTTCGGGATATGTATCCTGATTTAGACGATGGCTCCAGCTTCACTCAACGTGGCACAGGCGACACGCAATCAGAATGGATTACTAAAGAGGATATTCGCATTGCTGAGTATTTCTACGTTGAGCGCAAGCCAGCTACTCTTTATCTATTGAGTGATGGGTCAAGCCGCTTTGATGATGGCGATAACTTCTTTGAGCGTATCGAGGCTTCTGGCTTGGAAGTGATTAAAGAGCGCAAAACCATTAAAAAACAGATCAAGTGGAAGAAAATCACCGCTTACGACATCATTGAAGAACGTGACATCCCAGGCGATTACATCCCTGTCGTTCCTGTTTATGGTCGCCACGTTGTTATTGGTGATAAGCGCAAGAAGTTCGGCATGGTGCGTCATGCTAAAGATGCACAGCGGATGTATAACTTCTGGCAGACTACCCTTACCGAATCGGTGGCGCTGGCTCCAAAGGCAAAATGGCTGCTTGCTGAAGGCCAAGATGAAGGCCACGAAAGCGAATGGGCAGCGGCTAACATTAAGTCGTTCCCGCTGTTGCGATACAAGCAGACCGACATTGATGGCAATCCAGCGCCAGCACCGCAACGCCTCCAGCCTGAGCCGCCTCCAACTGGCGTAATGACCGCTTTGGGCGCTATCAATCAAGATATTACGACCCTGATGGGAATCTTTGACCCTTCACAGCAGCTTCCTGGCAATATGTCCGGCAAAGCTCTGAACGGTCAGCAGCAACAAGTCGATCTGTCTAACTTTGACTTTTACGACAACCTTACAAAGTCAATTGCTCACACCGCCAAGATCATTTTGGGCATGATTCCTAGCATTTACGACACGCACCGTGTAATGCGAATCATTGGGGATGATGGCAAGCCTGATTTGGTGGCTATTAACCAACCAACAAGCGATGAAGCTGGCGTTCACCGTGTGCTGCACGATATGTCGGTTGGTCAATATGACGTGGTTATGGATACTGGCCCAGGCTATAACTCCAAACGCCAAGAAGCAGTTGATGCCATGATGCCGCTGATTGGTGGTAATGAGCAATTGTTCCAGACCATCGGTGATTTGGTGTTCCGAAACATGGACTTTCCTGGCGCTGACATTATTGCTGATCGCTTGGCTGCTAATAATCCGCTGGCGCATATTGATGACAAATCGAACGTGCCGCCACAGGTTCAAATGCAATTGGCGGTTTCACAACAGCAAGTTCAGCAGCTTACTCAGCAGCTACAAGCCATGCAATTGATGGTTAAGCAGCGTCAAGATATTGAGCAGGTCAAGCAAGATAATGAAACCAAGCGTGAATTGCTGAAACAGACCGCTAAAGCTCATGATATTGAAATGCGTGATGCTGAACGCCGCCACGATGTGCAAATGCGGACTGATACGCAAGCGCACGACACGATTATTAAGACACAAACGCAGCTTCAAATTGAAGAAATGCGAGCACAGTTAGCTTTGATGCTGGCTGATATAGATAAACGATCTGAGCGTGAGGCATTATCCAACGCCACAGACAGAGCTATTTAGTGTATATTTACACAAACCTTACCAGTTAGGTTAACTGGGTTAATTCTTAGGGAAACCTATGTCAAGTGAGAAAGAAGCTGGCAATTTATTGACTAGCGAGAACGCAGCCGACTTTTATAGTCAAAAACTTGGTTTAGCTGTGGAAGCACCTGTCGAGGCGGTTGAGCAAACTCCCGAGCCGACAGAGGAAGCACCGCAGAGTGAGCCAGAGGCTATTGAGGAAGCAACGCAGCCGGAGGAAAGGAAACAAAATCCTAAACTCGAAAAGCGGTTTTCAGAGATTACCAAGCAACGTGAAGCGGCACGCCAAGAGGCGCAACGTGAACGTGAAGCTCGGGAAGCCTTGGAAGCTAGGCTAAGGGATTTGGAAGCCAAGGTAGCGCCTCAAGCGCCAGCTAAGGTGGATGAAGAACCGAAGCCTGACCAGTTTACTGATGCTTTTGAATACGCAAAGGCATTGGCAGAATGGAGCGCAGAGCAAGCCTTGTTGAATCGTGACAAGCAAGAAGCAGAGCGTAAGGCTAATGAGGAACGCCAAAAGCTGATTCAAAGCTGGCAGACCAAGTTAGAGCAAGCTAAAGCCACATTGCCTGATTATGAGGAAATGATCGCTTCTAGTGATGTTGTTGTAAACGATGACATTAGGGATGCAATTTTGGAGAGTGATGTTGGGCCTCAAATCCTTTATCACTTGGCTGAAAACCCAGAGATCGCTAAAAAGATTACTGGTGGGTCTACACGACAGGCATTGCGTGAGTTGGGGAAATTGGAAGCAAGGTTGGAGGCTAAACAGCCCGAAACTAAGCGAATTGAACCCGTTGTTGCGAGAAGTAAAGCACCTGAACCTATTTCGCCTATCAGGGCGGCTAATTCAGTTCCAGATGTTGGCATGAGTACCGATGGTAAATTTCATGGAACATATGCGGATTGGAAAGCTGCTAGAAAAGCGGGAAAAATCCGTTAATTTTTAATCTTTTTTAAGGAATATCAAAATGGCAAATAATTTGCTCACGATTTCCAAGATCACCAACGAAGCGTTGATGGTTTTGGAGAATGAATTGACTTTCACCTCGGAAGTTGACCGTAACTATGATGACCAATTCGCTGTTGTCGGCGGCAAGATTGGTAATACCGTGAACGTCCGTAAACCTGGTCGTTTCATTGGTACTACGGGCCCAGCGCTAAATGTCGAGGACTTTAACGAAACGAGCGTACCAGTAACCTTGTCCACTCAGTTCCACGTTGACACCCAATTCACCACGCAAGATTTGGCTCTGTCGTTGGATATGTTCTCTGACCGTGTGTTGAAACCTGCTGTCGCTGCGATTGCTAATAAGATTGACCGTGACGGTTTAACTACCGCTGCGCTTAATACTTATAATATTGTTGGTACTGCTGGTACTCCTCCTACTGGTCTGATTACCTATTTGACTGGCGCTGCTTATTTGGACAGCGAAGGCGCACCTCGTGACGGTCGCCGTTCGATGATTGTTGAGCCTTTCACCTCTGCAACTATCGTTGATAGCTTGAAGGGTCTGTTTGTGCCTCAAGAAGCCATTGGCGAGCAGTATCGCAAGGGTTTGATGGGCCGTGACTCTGGCGGCATGAACTGGAAACTCGACCAAAACGTTGTGTCGCAAACTTTCGGTTCTTGGTCTGCTAACACCATTGCTATCACTTTGGCCTCTACTAGCTCTGCTGGTGTGTTGACTTCTGGTTGGGCTTCTAGCTCCAACGTGACTTTGACCTCCTCTGCTGCTTCTACGCTGAACGCTGGCGATGTGTTCACCATCCCTGGTGTGTACGCAGTCAACCCCCAAAACCGTCAGTCTTATGGCAAGCTGCGTAACTTCGTTGTTAACAGCACCACTACTGTCGGCACTGGTGGCACTACCGTGAACATTAGCCCCGCCATTATCGTGTCGGGTCAGTTCCAAAACGTGCAAGTTACCAGCTACAACAGCCCCAACATTACGGCCTTCAACAATACTGGCGTGGCTTCACCCCAGAACATCATGATGCACCGTAATGCTTATACCTTGGCTGTGGCTGACTTGGAATTGCCTGATGGCGTCCATTTCGCTGGTCGTGCTTCCGATAAGGAAGTTGGTTTGTCCATGCGTGTTGTGCGTCAATACACCATCAACAACGATAGCATCCCAACCCGTTTGGACGTGCTGTATGGCTGGGCTCCCCTGTACCCCGAACTCGCTTGCCGTGTCGCAGCTTAATTAAGAAAGGATATTCAAAATGGCTAATCCAGGACCATCAACCACAGTATCGGCACACCCACAGAACGTGTTGACTAACCAAGCCCTGCGTTTGGTTGCAACTCTGACTAACGTGTCTGCCAACACTACTGCTAACTACGCTGTTCCAGTTATCAATACTGGCGTGTTCTTGCCCCAAGCCCTGATTGTTACCAACATGAACGCCAATGGCGCTGCTGTCGGTACTACAACTGGTTTGGCTGTGGGTGTTTCGACCACTTCTGGCGGCTCTAGCTTGTACGGCTCTGTCACTATCGCTAACTTGACTTCTGTCAACGGCGTGTCTGTGACTTCACCTTCCGCACAAACTACTGCTCTGACCACACAAACGCTGTATGTCAACGTGACTGCTCTGACCACTCCCGTGGCTGGCGCTACCTTTGACGTGTACGTTTACTGCTACGATTTCAGCACCCCCTTGCTGTAATCTGAAGTGAAGTAAGGAAAGGCCATCCCTAAAAAAGATGGCTTTTTCTGCTTTTAAAGCTACAATTAACTAACCTTTTGCAAAGGAATTCCTATGTCATCTACGACAATTACTCGTGGAAATTCCCACGAAACTTTCTACATTCAGCCTACTCTGGCTCCCGTTGCTGTTGCTGCTAACACTACCGCTGCTCAAACCTTCTCTGTGCCTGGTCTGCAAACGACTGACATCGTTGTCGTTCTGGGTCTGAATGGTACGCAAATCGCTGGCATCGTGGTCGCTGAAGCTGATTGCTTGGCTGCTGGTGTTTTGACCATCCAGTTTGCTAACGTGACTGCTGCTTCTGTTACTCCCTCTACTGGCGTTTACACCATCCAAGTCACCCGCTTGGAAGGCCCAGCACCTGTAACGGCTGTCTAACATGGCAAACACGTCTGCTTTCAGACTTGGTGGGCTTACCCTCGGCTTGTCCGTTGGTACTAGCGCCCATTCTGCTGTTGCGCTGACCTCAAATACGTCTGATTTGATTAACTTTGTGGCTTGCACCAATACTGGTACAGCTACTGTGGCAATTAAATTCAGCACTATTTCAAGTGATGCCGCAAAACTTCCCACAGACGGTACATTTGGTGATTTCGTATTGCCAGCGGGAATGACAACGCCGATTTTGATCGCTGTCCCTGCTGTTAATATGCAATATCCTGTGTATGTAACCGCAATTGCCTCCTCTGGCACTAACTTGGTTTACGTTACTCCAACGGTTGACCAATCGTAAGGAAGAAAATGGCTGGCCCTAATAAGACCGTTGACCAGAACATCTTGCCTGTTCAGGCATTGTTCAATTTGGATAACACATTCAATACGTTTATCGGTCAGGGTCAGCCCTTTTATGCTTCTGTCAACCCCGTCCAATCGGGTCTGACAATAACAAATTCCACTATCAATAGCTCAGTTATTGGTGGTTCTGTCCCTGCTGCTGCTACTTTTACCTCGATGGCTACGACCACGGGGACTGTGGCTAATACTCCAGCAAGCCCGACAGATATTGTTAATAAATCATATGTTGATATGGTGGCTCAAGGCTATCAGATCAAAGCTGAAGCCCAATGCGCTACAACGGTCAATATCACGCTTTCTGGCCTTCAAACAATTGATGGCTACACTACTTTAGCTGGCGACCGAGTTCTTGTTAAAAATCAGTCTAATCAAGCTAATAATGGCGTTTATGTCGCAGCTTCTGGCGCTTGGTCACGTTCAACTGATTGCGCTACTTACGCCTCGCTGGTTTCGGCATTTATCTTTATTCAAAACGGCTCAACTCAGCAAAATACTGGTTGGGCTTGCACAATCCCTACATCTGGAACGCTTGGCACGACATCAATTACTTGGTCGCAGCTTGCCAGTTCTGTGGGTTATTTTGCTGGCACAGGGTTAACCCTTAGCTCTTACACGTTTAGCATTACCAACACAGGGGTGTCGGCTGGCTCTTACGGCTCTGCGTCTAGTGTTGGCACTTTTACTGTCAACGCCCAGGGTCAGCTAACATCGGCTGGTTCTACCTCGATTAGTATTGCACCGAGCCAGATCAATGCGGCGATACCCAATAGTTCCTTGGCGAACTCTAGCGTTACGTTCAATGGTGTTAGCGTTTCTCTGGGTGGCAGCGGATCGATTACTGCCCAAACTCCCAACGCCCTTACTATTGGTACTGGACTATCTGGCGGCTCATTTAACGGGTCAGCAGCAGTAACAATTGCCAATACTGGCGTTCTTAGCTTCTCGGCTGGAACAACAGGGTTTACCCCTAGCACCGCTACAACTGGCGCTGTAACGCTTGGCGGCACACTCAATGTGGCTAATGGCGGCACAGGCGCTACTACGCTGACGGGTTATGTGTATGGCAATGGCACAGGGGCTATGACAGCCTCCACGACCATTCCTACATCTGCCCTTACTGGCAACTTTGTCTCTACGTTTAGTGGCGGCACAACGGGTTTAACGCCTTCTTCTGCTACTGCTGGCGCTATTACGCTGTCCGGCACTCTGGCGGTTGCCAATGGCGGTACAGGCGTGACATCATCCAGCGGCGCTAATTCGGTTGTTCTGCGTGATTCAAATGGCAACGTGACCACTAATTGCTTGTTTGAAGGGTATACCACTCAAGCTGCAAGCGGAACAACGATTGTTCTAACAGCGGCATCGGTTCAAAATTGGGCCATTACGGGTTCTGGCGGTCAAACAATTCAACTGCCCAATGCGACCACGCTACCCGCTGGCGCGACTTTTACGTTCAACAACAATCAGTCTTCGGGAACCATTGTTGTTCAAAACAACTCGGCCACGACTGTTGTGACGATTCAATCGGGTGCTTATGCCACGGTTGTTTTGTTGAGCAACTCAATTGCTGCTGGCACTTGGGATTATCACAACGCTATTCCTTCCAATGCTTCTTGGTCAACCAATACGCTTTCATGGGCTGGCTCTTATACAAACGGCACTTGGAACGGCAACGCTGTCGGTTTGCTTTATGGTGGCACAAATGCAGCTTTGACCGCTGTTGCTGGTGGCGTGGTCTATTCCGGCGCTTCTGCTTTGGCTATTTCGGCAGCAGGGACAACGGGCCAAGTGCTGACCTCAAATGGCTCAAGCGCACCTACTTGGTCGACTCCAACGGCCTACGCTACGGTCACAGACGATACGACCACTAACGCAACCCGCTACCCATTGTTTGCGGCTACCACTAGCGGCAATCTGACAACTGAATATACAAGCTCGACCAAGTATCAGTTTAATCCTTCTACTGGAACGCTTACGGCAACGGTTTTTAGCGGCTCTGGCGCATCTTTAACTAGCATCCCTAACTCTGCCCTTAACAACTCGTCAATCACCGTTGGAACGACCGCTATCGCCCTTGGCGCAAGCTCTACGACATTGGCAGGTCTGACCAGCGTTACATCGACCACTTTTGTGGGCGCTTTGACGGGCAATGCGTCAACTGCCACGACTGCGACAACGGCGACCAACGCAAACAACGTAGCGATCACAGACAACACCAGTTCTAGCTCGACTTGGTATCCAGTTCTGTCGGCGGCATCTACGGGCAATAATCCCGCAACGACTAGCTCTACCAAGCTGTCTTTTGTGCCCTCTACTGGTGTTTTGTCAGCTAATGGGGTTGCACTTACTGGTAATTTGGGAACTGTCACAAGCGTAGCGGCAACTGTTCCGTCTTTCTTGTCAATTTCTGGCTCTCCAATCACAAGTAGCGGAACATTGGCTATTACTTTGTCTGGCACAGCTTTGCCAACAACATCAGGCGGCACTGGTTTAACTAGCTTTACTTCTGGTGGTGTAGTTTACGCATCATCAACAAGCGCATTGGCAACTTCTTCAGCATTTACTTTTAATGGTACTAATGTTTCTTTTACAGGAAATTTGATACCTACCACAGCAGGTAAAGGCATCAACTTCACAGCCAACACTCCTCAATCGGGGATGACAAGCCAGTTGCTAAATTGGTATGAAGAAGGTACTTGGACGCCTACTTTTGCTAATTTAACTGTTGTCGGAACACCTACTTACACTGGCAAATATACAAGAATTGGAAGGATGGTTTCTTTTACTTTGCGTATTCAAGCAACAACATCTACAACTTCTGGTGCGGGCGCTACTTATTTTAATCAACCAATTGCTCAGTTTTCAAATAGAGGAACGCTTACAGCGGCAAATGGAAATGCGTCTGCAAGTTATGGTGTTGGTTTGATAGCCGATGATGGAAATTGTTATTTACCAACTTGGGTGACAGTAGCAGATGTTTCTGTTTCTGGATTTTATTTCGTTTAAGGATAATCATGGCTCTGACAAAAGCATCTTACTCAATGATCAGCGGGGCATTGTTTAATGTCTTGGATTATGGTGCAGACCCAACTGGTGTTGCAGATAGCACTTCTGCAATTAACGCAGCTAGCGCAGCCGCTTACGCTTTAACTGCTGGAACAGTTGTAGACCCATACGGCACAAAAACACTAGGTGGTTGCATTGTGTTTTTCCCCGCTGGTAAATACACAGTTTCTGGCAAATTGATGATTTATGAAAACTGCGGTTTTAGAGGCGCAGGTAATCGTTCAAGCGTCATTTACAGTTCTTACAATGGCAACATTATTGAAAGCCAACCGTCTGCTTCTTACGACGCTTTTGGAATGTTGATTGAAGACATTGGAATTATTGGCGACAGAACAAAAACTTCCCAAGTTGGTATTGGTTTTCTCCGCGTTTGGGAAAGCGTCATTAAAAATGTTTTGGTGATGAACTGCGGTTCAGATGGCATTTTAATGAAACAATGTATTCTCAACACTTTAATTGCTGTTGAATCACAACGCAACGTAGGTGCGGGCATCAGAATTACAGGCGGTGTAACATCTTGGACAGACTCCACTCCAACCAATTTACCATCAAACGCAATTGACGTTTTTAACGGTCATTTTGCGTTTAACGATGCTGCAGGTATTGTGTTGATTAACACTGGTACTGGCGGCGTTAATCAATGCACATTCTATGGTGGCGGATGTGAATACAACTATCAATCAAGTTCCGCAGGCGTAGGCGCAAACATTGAAGTCAGTTCAAGTTGCTATTTGCCAAACACATTTAACGATATGTCTGTTGAAGATACAAAAGTTCGTTTTCATGTATACATAAATCAAGCGGCTGGTAATTTCACCAAATTTAACAATTTGATGCATATTGCAAACGGCCCTTCAACATACCCATTGCGTGCCATCAAAGCAGAATCTGGCGGTGTTTATATTTCGATGGCTCAACAAAACGGTAATGCCTACCCAACAACAAACGGTTCAACTGCGCCATTTGAATTAACAAAAGCAACAGCGAGTATTAACACTTTAAATTGTGCTGGTGTAGTTACTAATGGTCAATTTGTTTGTGATGAAACAGGCGCAACAACTGGTTTGGAAAACAATGTTGAAATGTCCAATTATGGATATTTATACGGAACTTTTAATCATTTTAATGATTATGGCCAAGGTGGGCCTGCTTTTTATCAATCTGGACAATCTTATCCTTATTTTGCGTTAAGCACTTTTAATAAAGGATTTTTGTTGGGTACTGGTTCTGCTGCACCTACAATTGCTTTTACTTCTGGTGCTGGTTCGCCAAATGGTGTTGTTACTGCCCCTCCTGGATCTTTATATCTAAACTCTTCTGGCGGTGCTGGAACAACTTTGTATGTTAAAGAGTCTGGAACTGGAAACACGGGTTGGGTTGGTAAGTAATTATGATTACTTACAAATGGTCAATCCCTAAGATGACGGTTGCCCCATCGGTGAATGGGCAGACCGATGTGGTGATCTATGCCGATTGGATGTGTGTCGGTACTGATGACGTTAATAACTTGACTGCTGCGGCTGCTGGAACGGCTAAGTTAGGTGAGCCAGCTAATCCATTTACGGCATACAACGACCTGCAAGAAGCTCAAGTCTTAGCTTGGTGCTTTGAGCCTGTAACGTATAGCGTTACAGACCCAAGAACTAATGAAACCACTACAATTACGACTAATCTACAACCAGACACAGAAGCCCAAGTAGCGGGTCAATTGGCTCGTCAACTGGCTGCTATTTCTGCCAATCCTCCTTTGCCTTGGATTAAATCATGAACTACAAATGGTCTATTTCCAAAATTTCAGCAACTGATGGGCTTATCACCCATGCACATTACAAATGTGTTTTGACTAATGATGATATATCGGTTGAAACTGAAGGTAACTGGTGGTTTAGTGAACCAAAAATCAGAGTTCCTTTTGAGCAAGTATCAGAGGAAATGGTTGCTGGCTGGATTGAAAAAGAAGCTGTTAAAGATGGCGTTTGCCACATAAAATCTAGGCTAGAGGAACAGCTTAAAGCATTAGAAGCTAACAAGCCTGTTGTTGCTCCTTGGTTGCCTCAAGTTTTTACCCCTAACATTTAGGAAAAAAAATGGTTTATTTATCACCTTTTGGCGGCGTTGGAGCGCAATTTTTTGATTCAAATGGCTTGCCTTTGAGCGGTGGGTTAATTTATACCTATGCTGCTGGCACAACAACCCAACAAGCCACTTACACAAGTAGCTTTGGAAGTATTGCTCAGTCTAATCCAATTGTTCTAAATGCTAGTGGGCGTGTGCCATCGGGTGAAATTTGGTTAACTGCTGGTTTGTCCTATAAGTTTGTTCTTCAAACTTCAGCAGCGGTAACAATTGGAACTTATGACAACATTTTTGCTACTGCAATTCCAACTGTGGCAGATTTCACAGGTACTGGAAGCCAAACAAACTTTACATTGTCAGCGGCTCCAAGCGGTGCAAATACAACAAACATTTTTATAAATGGTATTTATCAAGATAAAAGTTCTTATTCAATAAGCGGCACTACGCTTACTTTTAGCCAAGCACCCCCTGCAACTTCATTGATCGAAGTAAGCTATTTTTAAGGATGCAATATGACACAACCAATTGACATCATTAGCAGGGCTTTAAAAGACATTGGTGCTTTGGAAGCAGGGGAAACGCCAACGGCTGACGCTGCCCAAGATGCTTTCGATATGCTGAACGGCATGATCGATCAATGGTCTAACGAATCCATGATGGTCTATTACAAGAATGAGATCATCTT
>TBL_comb47_HYPODRAFT_10004110_pt1 | contig 16847 bp, 12 predicted proteins | sample TroBogypolimnion_40_FD_10682 | JGI IMG/M metagenome (IMG submission 10682)
CTCGTTCATGCCGGCGGCGGGCTCGTCCAGCAGCAGCAGGCGGGGGTGCATGGCCAGCGCCCGGGCGATCTCCACCCGCCGCTGGTCGCCGTAGGAGAGGTTGCCGGCGTGCTCTTCGGCCAGGCCGTCCAGGCCCAGGCGCTCCAGCAGGGCCATGGCGTCCTCCCGGGCGGAGCGCTCCTCCCGGTGCTCCCGGGGGAGCCGCAGCAGGGTGGTGAGCAGGTTGGTCCGGATGTGGGTGTGGCGGCCGACGATGACGTTCTCCAGCACGGTCATGTCGCGGAACAGCTGGATGTTCTGGTAGGTCCGGGCGATGCCGGCCCGGGCGATGCGGTGCGCCGGACGGTCCTGGATCGGCTTGCCCAGCCAGACGATGCGCCCGGAACTGGGCGGGAACAGCCCCGAGACCAGGTTGATGAGGGTGGTCTTGCCGGCGCCGTTGGGGCCGATGAGGCCGAGGATCATCCCCTCCTGCATCCGGAAGCCCACCTGCTCCAGGGCCTGCAGCCCGCCGAAGTGCCGGGAGACGTCCTCCAGCACCAGCAGGGGCTCCCCGGAGACGGCGGCCGCCGCCGGTCTTTCCGGGGCGGGCAGGTCGTGGCCGCCGGAGGCCGCGCGCGGACGCTTGCGGCCGGCGCCGAACACCGAGGCCAGCCCGCCCGGGAGGAAGATGACCACCAGCAGCAGGGCCAGGCCGTTGATGATGTTCGGCAGCTGGGCGAAGTTCTTCAGGAAGCCCACCGAGGCGCCGAGCACCTCGCGCAGCAGGATCGGCAGGGCCGTGAGGAAGCCGCCGCCGAGGATCGAGCCGAACCACTGGCCGCTGCCGCCCAGGACCGCGTAGCTGAGGATGTCCAGGGCCCGGTTGAACTTGAAGTCGGAGTTGTCCAGCGACCCGACCGAATGGGCGTAGAAGGCCCCGGCGGCACCGGCGATCATGGCGCTCATGAGGAAGGCCATGCGCCGGTAGGCGACGATATCGATGCCCATGGTGGAGGCGGCCTGGGGGTTCTCCCGCAGGGCCCGGAAGGCGCGGCCGATCCGGGACCGGGCGATGGCCCAGAACAGGAAGGCCAGGAAGGCCAGGAGCGCCACCAGCATCCAGGTGCGGGTCTGCTTCATGGCTTCGTAGGGGAAGCCGGTGGAGAGGTTGGCCCCGGTGGGCCCGCCGGTCAGGTTCGGGGTCAGGATGATCAGCACCCGCACCATCTCGCCGAAGCCCAGGGTGCAGATGGCCAGGTAGACGTCCTTGAGCTTGAGCACCGGCATGCCGATGACCAGGGCCACCGCGCCGCAGATCAGCACCGCCGCCGGGATCGACAGGGCGATGGGCAGGCCCAGCTTGATGCAGAGGATGGCCGAGGCGTAGGCGCCGATGGCCATGAACCCGGCGTTGGCCAGGGACAGCAGCTTGGCGTGCAGGGTGACGAAGGCGCTCAGGGCCAGGATCATGTTGATGAGCAGCCGGTCCAGGTCCCCGGGGTTGCGCACGACGATGAACAGGTCCAGGGCCACGATGGGCAGGACCACCACCCAGGGCAGGAACCGGCGCATGGAAGCAGGTCCGCTCATGCCCGGTCCGCCGATTTTCGCCCCATGATGCCGTTGGGCCGCACGAAGAGGATGAGGAAGAGGATGAGGAAGACCACGGCGTCCTTCACGTCGCTGCCGCTGGGCATGTAGGCGATGGTGAAGGTCTCGATGACCCCGAGGATCAGCCCGCCCAGGACGGCGCCCTCCATGTTGCCCATGCCGCCGAGGATGACCACCGCCAGGCCCCGGAGCTGGATCTGGCCGCCCATGTCCGGGACGATGTTGTTGGTCAGCAGGCCCACCAGGATCCCGGCGGCGCCGGCCAGGGCCCCGGCGGTGACGAAGGTGACGGCGATGACCGCCTCCACGTGGATGCCCAGGAGCCGGGCCGCCTTCTGGCTGGCGGCGATGGCGCGGATGGCCTTGCCCATCCGGGTCCTGCGGATGAAGTAGCCGAGCAGCGCCATGAGCAGGACCGAGGCGCAGAGGATCAGGATCTGGGCCGGGCTGATGCTCACCCCGTTTTCGCCGCCCAGGTGGAACGGCCGGGGACTGAGCACCGTGTTCGGGAACCGGCGGGTCTCGACCCCGAACACCGCCTCGGCGATGCTCACCATGATCAGCGAGACGCCGATGCTGCTGATCATCGTGGAGAGCCGGTCCGAGCCTTCCCGCCTGAGCGGGCGGAAGGCCACGTACTCCAGCATCAGGGCGATGCAGCCCCCCGCCAGCATCGAGACCAGGAGCCCCGCCGGCAGGGACAGTCCGAACACCGCCATGGCCATCCACCCGGCGAACGCGCACCACATGAAGGTGGCGGCGTGGGCCAGGTTGATGATGTCCAGCACCCCGAAGATCAGGGTCAGGCCCATGGCGTAGACGGCGTACAGCGCGCCGCGGGACAGGCCGTCGATGAGGTTCTGGAGCAGGTAGACGGGGTCGGAGAAGAGGCTCAGGTCCACGGGACGCTAGCGGAACAAGGTGTATTTGCCCTTCTGGACGATCAGCGGAACGCTGTCGTGCAGGGGATCGCGGTTGGCGTCGAAGGAGAAGGTCCCGAGGGCGGTGTCCAGGTTCTTGATCTTGGCGAGCTCGTTGCGGATGGCGGCGCGCTCGGCCGAACCGGCGTTCTTGATGGCGGTGGCGATGATGTAGGCGCCCGCGTAGCCCTGGGCCGCGAACTGGTCAGGGTCGGAGCCGTAGTGCTTGTTGAAGGCGGCGACGAACTGCTTGCTCTTGGGCACGGTCGACTCGATGAACCAGGACGACCCGACGATCAGGCCTTCCGCGGCTTCGGCGGCGTTCTTGAGCACGTTCGGGTTGTTGAAGCCGTTGCCGCCGACGATGGGCTGCTTGATGCCGACCTCGCGGGCCTGCTGGAGCACCGGGATGGCCTCGCCGATCAGCGAGCAGAAGACCAGGATGTCGGGCTTGCGCGCGTTGAGCTTGCGCAGCTGGGTGCGGAAGTCGGAATCGCCCTTGCTGTAGCTTTCGCTGGCGACCAGGTTGACGCCCAGCTTCTGCAGGGAGGTCTTGAAGACATCGGCTTCGCTCTTCGAATACTCGTTGGTGGATTCGAACAGCATGGACGCGGTCTTGACGCCGTGCTTGGCGATCACCTTGGAGAGGGTGCCGGGGATGACCGAGGCCTGGGGCAGGCTGTCCCGGAAGATGTAGTCGCCCATGGCGGTGATGCCCAGCGCGGTCGTGCTGGTGCCGAGGATCGGCACCCCAGCCTTCTGGGCGATGGGATCGGCGGCGAAGGCGGTGGAGCTCAAGGTGGGGCCGATGATGGCGCAGACCTTCTCCTCGTTGATCAGCTTGGTGAAGACGCTGATGCCTTCCTGCTTGTCGGCCTTGTCGTCCATGACGGTCAGGACGATCTTGGACTTCCCGAGCATGGTCGAGGCGTTGATCTCGGCCACGGCGAGCTCGATGCCCTTGCGGATGGGGATGCCGTAGGAGGCGTTATCGCCGGTCAGGGACTCCACCGCGCCGAGCTTGATGGTCGGAGGGAGCGCGGCCGTCGCGAAGCTTCCGAGGGTGGCGCCGGTCAGCGTCATCAGAGCGAGAAAGAGGCTGCGTCTCATGGTTCCCTCACGGATGGTGGAAAAGTCAATTAAGGAAGATAATTGTCAACACTATAGCATAGCCGCACGGAGAAGATCCCGGGCCTTGCGCCGTTGCCCGGCCGGCCGCATTGAGATCCGTTCTCAAACAGGTGACGCTGATCACGTAAACCCTTCAGGGTCTTGCCATGAAGGCCCCGGAACCGATCCTGTGGTTCGGAGACCGTCGCCGGTCAGGACCGGGCAAGCACATGCCCGTCATTCCCGCGGCCTCCCGGAATGCCTCCCATAACCCCGCCGGATCGCCGGCAGGGACGGGGTCCTCCCGCACCCCTCCCCCGAACCGGAGAACCCCATGAAGCCTTCCGCCCCGTCCTTCCAACGCCCCCTGCTCATGGCGCTCCTGGCCTCGGCCCCGCTGGTCCTGTCCGCCGGGGCCCCCGGCCCCGCGGGCTACGCTCCGGAACTGGCCGGCGCCGTCGCCCGGCTCGACGGCGAGGTCCGGGCCAAGGGCCTGGGCTTCACGGTCGGCCTCAACCCGGCCATGCAGTACGAGCTCGACCAGCTGTGCGGCACCCGCATGGAGCTGCGGCCCGCCGGCGACGAGGCCCGCGCCGAGGGCGGCTACCTGAACTTCGAGATGACCGAACCGGAAGCCACCGTCGTCTATCCGAAAGCCTACGTGGGCTGGTTCAGCACCGTGAAGGACCAGGGCCACTGCGGCAGCTGCTGGGACTTCTCCACCATCGCCACCCTCGAGGCCGCCGCCCTGAAGAAGCACGGCGCCCCCCGGGGCAAGGTCAACGCCAACGGCACCATCACCACCAGCGGCGACCTCACCATCCTTTCGGAACAGCAGGTGCTCTCCTGCAACCCGTTCGGCTACGGCTGCCAGGGCGGCTACTACGCGTTCGACATGCTGATGCCCCAGAACGCCGGCCAGAGCGGCTACTACCAGGGCGCCATCCCGGCCAGCGCCTTCCCCTACGTGGGCCAGCAGAACAGCTGCAGCTTCTCCGCCACGGCCTCGTACACCCCGGTCTCCCAGTGGGGTTACGTGGGCAGCGGCTACGGCATCCCCTCGACCTACGCCATCAAGGCCGCCATCTACAAGTGGGGCAGCGTCTCCGCCTGCGTCGCCGCGGACAGCTACTTCCAGGCCTACACCGGGGGCGTGTTCAGCTCGCCCAACCACGCCACCAGCATCAACCACGCCATCAACCTGGTCGGCTGGGACGACGCCAAGGGCGCCTGGCTGCTGAAGAATTCCTGGGGTCCCCGGTGGGGCATCGACGGCTTCATGTGGATCAATTACGGCAGTTCCCTGGTGGGCACCTCGCCCGCCTGGTGCTTGAACTGAACGGCATTGATTCCGATTCCCATGCCCCGGTGAAAGGTCCGGCCAATCGAAACCAGTCATCACGAGCGGGGGCCTATTCCACCGGCGGGACCAGTTCATAGCTGGTGCTTCGGCCCCCCGCCGCCGACTTGCGGAGGATGCCGAAGGCCATCAGTTCCGTCAGGTCGCGCAGGGCCGTATCCGGCGAACACTTTGCCATGGCCGCCCATTTGCTTGACGTGAGGTTGCCTTCCAAACCGTCGAGCAGGCGGTTCAGCACCTTGATCTGCCGGTCATTCAGAGATGTGCCCTGAATGCGCTGCCAGAACCGCACCTTGTTGAGCACCGCATCGAGGGTTGAATGCGCCCGCTCGAGCGCCCGGTGCAGGGTGTCCAGGAACCAGAGAAGCCACCCGGTGACGTCCCCTCCACCTTTCTGGGTCCGTTCCAGGATGTCGTAGTAGGCCTTGCGCTCCCGCTGGATCTGGGCCGACAGGCTGTAGAAGCGCTGCGGGCTTCCGTCGGCCCGGGCCAGCAGCAGGTCGCCGATGGCCCGGGCGATGCGTCCGTTGCCGTCATCGAACGGGTGCAGGGTGACGAACCACAGATGGCCGATCCCCGCTTTGAGGAGGGGGAGATCGCCCGGCGCCCCATCCACCCAGTCGAAGAAGCGGTTCGTTTCGGCTTCCAGGCGATCCGCCGGGGGCGCCTGGTAGTGCACCCGCTGCCGCCCGGCGGGGCCGGACACCACCTGCATCGGGCCAACCGCATCGTCCCGCCAGCCCCCGACCTTGATCCGCCCAAGGCCGGAATACCCGGAGGGAAAGAGCGCGGCGTGCCAACCGAACAGCCGCTCCCGGGTGACCGGCGCGGCGCAGTGGAGGGTGGCATCGAGCATCATCTCCACCACACCCTCCACGTGGCGGTCCACCGGAGCCAGGGCGCCGATGTCCACCCCGAGCCGGCGCGCGATGGAGGAGCGCACGGACCCGGCATCGAGGTGTTCGCCTTCGATCTCGCTGGTCTTCACCACATCCTCGGTGAGCGCCGCGAGGCTGGCCTGGTCGCGCAAGGCCATGCCCACATCGGCGAGGCGCCCCAGCAGCATCCCCTGGGCGCGGCTGACGGCGGCGAGGGGGCCCGCAAGGGCCTCCAAGTCATAACGCAAGTTCGGCCAGGAATCGGCTTGCCAGATGTAGGCATCATCTCCGCTGTTCATGCGGAGATTATGGTATCTATTCTCCGCACAAGCAACCCATACACCGCATTTTTTGCGGAGATTGCAACCGTCATTCTCCGCAGCGCCCCGGCGGCCGGGGCGCCACAGCGGGGAAACCAAGGATGAAACCTCGCCTCCCCTGGCCCCATTGGTGATTCCGGAGGCCGGCCCGGCCGAGGCCGGGTGGCCGTCCGAACGGGGGGAATCCATGCCGAACAACCGTCTCCGGTCCTTCATCGGGCCGATCCTGCTGGCATCCTGCGGGGCCGTCCAGGGCCTCGCCGGCAGCACCGTCATCATCACCAACCATTCGGGCAAGGATCTGCTGGTCGCCCGGGCCGGAGGCAAGGCCGTCTGCCCCATCCTCGTCACCGCAGAGAACGATGAGGTGCCCGGGACACCGCATTTCCTCTGTCCGCCCCCCGCCCCCGGCGACCTCTCCGCTGAAACCAAGGCCCAGGAGCCCTCCGGGCCGATGGCCTCGAACCTGTCCCAGTACCTGCTCCGGGCCGGGGACACGGCCACCTTCCGCTTCGAGGCCCACGGCAAGGATCTGGAAGCCGAACTGGTCCTCTACCGCCTCGACGGCGAGAAGGGCGTGACCTTCAACGGTATCGTCGTCTTCTCCCTGTCCCACAAGCCAGCCCCGGAACCGGACGGCTTGCCGGAACCGGAAGCCCGCCTGTCCCTGCCCGGAGGCCCCTGCGCCCGCCCCCTCCCGTGCAACCGGAAGCTCCAGGCGGTTTCCCCGACGGAACTCAAGGTCCTGCCATAAGGAAAGGGACCAGACCGGCCCCCGTCCCGGCGGTTGCGAAGCAACCGGCCGGGACGACCCTGGTGAAAGTCCGGGACACGGGCAGTACCGCAGTCACACCCCTACGGCTGGGCCTCCATCCTGGCCCAGGAATCCTTCAGGCTGACGGTGCGGTTGAAGACGGGGGAGCTGGGCTTGGAATCAAGGTCCACCACGAAATAGCCCAGGCGCTCGAACTGGAAGTGCTCGCCGGCCCTGGTGCCGCCCAGGCTGGGCTCCAGGCGGGCCTGGGCCAGGATCTCGCGGCTTTCCGGGTTGATGCCCTTGCGCCAGTCCTCGCCTTCCGGCACGTCCATGGGGTCCTTGGCGGTGAACAGCCGGTCGTAGAGCCGGACCTCGGCCTTCACCGCGTGGGCCGCCGACACCCAGTGCAGGGTACCCTTAACTTTGCGGCCGTCCGGGGCGTCGCCGCCCAGCGAGGCGGGATCCCAGTCGCAGTGCAGTTCCACCACCGCGCCGGCGGCGTCCTTGACCACCGAGGTGCAGCGCACCAGGCAGGCGTTCTTCAGCCGCACTTCGGCCCCGGGGGCGAGCCGGAACCACTTCCTGGGCGGGATCTCCTGGAAGTCCTCCTGCTCGATGTAGAGCTCCCGGCCGAAAGGGACCTGGCGCCGGCCCAGCCCGGGGTCGTCGGGATGGTTGGCCACGTCCAGCAGGTGCACTTCGCCTTCGGCCATGTTGTCGATCACCAGCTTCAGCGGCCGCAGCACGGCCATGGCCCGCCGGGCCTTCACGCTCAGGTCCTCGCGCACGCAGTGCTCGAGCAGGCCCACGTCGGCCACCATGTCCCGTTTGGCCACGCCCACCTTGTCGGCGAAGGCGCGGATGCTTTCGGGGGTGTAGCCCCGCCGGCGCAGGCCGGTGATGGTGGGCATGCGGGGATCGTCCCAGCCGGCGACGTGGCCTTCCTTCACCAGTTCCAGCAGCCTGCGCTTGCTCATGACGGTGTAGGTGAGGTTGAGCCGGGCGAACTCGATCTGCCTGGGCAGGGGCCGCTGGAAGAACTTGCCGTCCACGTCCTGCTCCAGGAACCAGTCGTAGAGGGGGCGGTGGTCCTCGAACTCCAGGGTGCAGATGGAGTGGGTGATCCGCTCGATGGCGTCGGAGACGCCGTGGGCGTAGTCGTACATCGGGTAGATCGGCCAGGCGTGTCCGGTGCGGTGGTGGTGGACCCGGCGGATGCGGTACATCAGGGGGTCGCGCAGGTTCATGTTGGGGCTGGAGACTTCGATCCTGGCCCGCAGCACCCGGGCGCCGTCCTCGAATTCGCCGGCGCGCATCTTCCGGAACAGGTCGAGGTTCTCGGCCACGCTCCGGTCCCGGTAGGGGCTGGGCTGGCCGGCCTTGAAGAAGTTGCCCCGGTAGTCCCGGATCTCCTCGTCGGACAGGTCGCACACGTAGGCCTTGCCGGTCTCCACCAGGTACTCGGCGTAGTCGTAGAGGAACTGGAAGTAGTCGGAGGCGTAGTGCTCCCCGGCCCATTCGAAGCCCAGCCAGCGCACGTCGTCGCGGATGGAGTCGACGTACTCCACGTCCTCCTTGGCGGGGTTGGTGTCGTCGAACCGCAGGTTCGTGCTGCCGCCGTATTTCTTGGCCTGGCCGAAGTTGATGCAGATGGACTTGGCGTGGCCGATGTGGAGGTAGCCGTTGGGCTCGGGCGGGAAGCGGGTGCAGATGCGCCCCCCGTGCTTGCCCGAGGCCAGGTCGGCCTCCATGATCTCCTCGATGAAGTTGCGGCTCTTGGTGTCGGGAACGGGGGCTTCGTTGGTCATGGCGGCTTTCGTTGGGAGGCTATAGCCAGGGCTGGAGACGGGCTGCGACCTGGTCCGGGCCGAGCAGGGCCAGGGTGTCGAAGATGGGCGGGCTCACGGTCTTGCCGGTGAAGGCCACCCGCAGGGCCTGGGCCAGGTCCTTGAGCTTGAGGCCGTGGTTCGCCAGGATCCGGTCGAAGCCGGCCTTGAGGGCGTCGTGGCCGTAGTCGGCGAGGCCGCAGACCTCCCGGAGGGCCGGCTTGACCGCGGCGGTCATGAACTTGTCCACGGAGGGCTGGTCGAAGGCGCTGGGCGGGTTGAAGAGGAAATCCAGGGTGTCGGCGATCTCCTTCAGGGTGGCCCGGTTCTTGTTGCAGCCGATGGCCAGGGCCTTCCACTCGTCGCTCCGGGCCAGCCAGGCGTCCTCCTGGCCGCGCATGCGGTACTGCCAGCGCAGGTGCGGCTCGATCTCCCGCCAGTCCAGGCGCTGGATCAGCTTCTGGTTGACCCAGGTCAGCTTGTCCAGGTCGAAGACCGCCGCGCTCTTCTGGATGTCGGCCAGGTCGAACATCTCGATCATCTGCTGGTCGGTCAGCAGTTCCTCCTCGGCGCTTTCGGCGGCCTTGCCGTCCAGCCGGGGGGTCCAGCTGAGCTTGGCCAGGGTGAGCCGGACGGCGGCGGGCAGGAAGCCCAGGTCGCGGAACTCGGTGATGCTGGCGGCGCCGTGGCGCTTGGACAGCTTGGCCTTGTCCTTGCCCAGGATCATGGGCACGTGGGCGAAGGCCGGCAGCCCGTAGCCCAGGGCCTGGTAGAGGACGATCTGCTTGGGGGTGTTGGCCACGTGGTCGTCGCCCCGCACCACGTGGGTGATCCCCATGTCGGTGTCGTCCACCACCACGCAGAAGTTGTATGTGGGGGTCCCGTCCATGCGGGCGATGATCCAGTCGTCCAGGCTGTCGGCCGGCACGGCGATCCGGCCCTTGACCAGGTCGTCCAGGACGATCTCGCCGTCCAGCGGCATCTTCAGGCGGATGGTGGCCGGCTCCGAGTCGTCCCAGTTCCGCTCCCGGCAGCGGCGGTCGTACATGAAGGGGTGGCCCTGGGCCTCCGCCTCCTTGCGGCGCTCGTCCAGCTCCTCGCGGCTGCAGCGGCAGCGGTAGGCCAGGCCCTGGTCCAGCAGCTGCTTGATCTTGGCCCGGTAGAGGTCCATGCGCAGCATCTGCCGGTACGGCCCGTGGGGGCCCCGGTAGGCGTTGGGGTCGCCCGGCACCGGACCTTCGTCCCAGTCCAGCCCCACCCACTCCATGCCTTCCTCGATGATCCGGATGTTGTCGTCGGTGGACCGGGTGAGGTCGGTGTCCTCCACCCTCAGGATGAAGGTCCCCTGGTGCTTGCGGGCGAGCAGCCAGCAGAAGAGCGCCGTCCGGACGCCTCCGATGTGGAGCATCCCCGTGGGGCTGGGGGCAAACCGGGTGACGACGGGCTGGGACATCTATACCTCGGGAACAAGTCCATCCCCTAGTTTGCCCCATGTGCGCCGAATATGTCAGTCTCCATGCCCGGGCGGAGCCCGGACCTGGCCTCTACTTGAGGTAGAGCTTCAACCGGATCTCCACCGGGGAGTCGCCGCTGAACAGGCTCCGGTCCAGCACCACCGGCACTTCCACCACGCTGTTGCCGTGGCCGCCGGCCCCCGGCGCCGGTACTCCCCCGGCCTCGGTCACCGGGATCTCCTCGATCTCCTCCAGCATCTCGCCGGCGCCCAGGTCCTCGACCTCCAGGGGCCCGGAGGTGGTGGAGCGGCCGGCGCCCTGGGGCGGGGCCACCGGCGCCGGGGGCTGGGTGAACATCGCCGAGGCGGAGCTTTCCGTCGATTCGCCGCCGTATTTCTCGGTGAGCCGCCGGAGCACCAGCAGGGCGACCCCCTTGAGGGTCTCCCGCACGCCCATGCCCTGGGTGGCGCAGGCCTCGAAGGTGGGGGCCCCGAACCGGTTGAGCTCCCGTTCCAGGACCTCCACCGGCAGGGCGTTGGGGGTGTCCCGCTTGTTGAACTGGATGACGTGGGGCAGCTTCTCCAGTTCCGACCCCTGCTCCCGCAGGTTCTCGATGAGGTTCTGGAAGCTCTCCTTGTTGCCGTCCAGGGCCTGGGCCTGGGAGTCGGCCACGAACACCACCGCGTCCGCGCCCCGGAGCACCAGCTTGCGGGTGGCGTCGTAGAACACCTGGCCCGGGACGGTGTAGAGCTGGATCCGGGTCTTCATCCCCCGGACGGTGCCCAGCTCGATGGGCAGGAAGTCGAAGAACAGGGTCCGGTCGGTCTGGGTGGCCAGGGACAGCATCTTCCCCCGCCCGTCCTGGGGCAGCCCGTCGTAGACGGTCTGGAGGTTGGTGGTCTTCCCGCACAGCCCGGGGCCGTAATAGACGATCTTCGCGGTCAGCTCTTTGGTCGCCGCATTGTAGAGAACCATGTTGCCTCCGCGTGGGGAGAATGGATGCCAGCTTGGCGGAAAGGGAGGGTCCGGGTCAAGAATGAAGCGCGTTCTTTACTTATCGGCCGGTCATTTGCATTGCCGGCGGCAGATCATTAAACTTCCCCTTACATCCTGCCGAAAAAGGGGAACCCATGGCGAAGCTGCTCGTTCAAGAGAGTAATGGAGCACGCGAATTCGAGTTGGTGGACCTCGAGGTGAACATCGGGCGCGAACTGGATAATACCCTGCGTCTGGCCGATCCCAGCATTTCCCGTCACCATGCCGTCATCCGGCTGGGCGCGGCCGGTTATGAGATCCACGACCTCCAGAGCAGCAACGGGGTCCTTTTGAACGGAAACAAGGTGCCCTCCGCCCCCCTCCACGACGGGGACCGGATCACCCTGGGCCAGATGCAGCTCACCTTCGTGGACCCCCAGCCCAGCGCGGCCGCCAGCCCCCTGGGCACCGTGCGCATGACCCCCGAGGCCATGGCCAAGCTCTGGGCCGGGGCCCCGGAGCCCGAAGCTCCGGCGGCGGCCGTCCCGGAGGCCCCCGCGCCGGCCGCGGCGGCGCCGGTCCCGCCCCGGCCCCAGGCGCCGGTTCCGCCCTGGCCCCAGGCGCCGCCCCAGGCCCTGCCCGGTCCCGCCTTCCTCCACCCCTACCTGCCGAGCATCCCGGACCAGGCCGTACCGCTCCTGGCGGCCGACGGCTCCCCTGAACGGGCCGAATGGTTCCCGAGGTTCCAGGCCGCCCTGATCGATGCCTCCCCCTCGCTGGCCATCGGCCTCCTCGGCGTGATCTGCACGTTCCTGCTCGGGCCCATCCTGGGCTGCCTGTTCGGGCTCCTGAACCTGGTCATGCTGGTGGCCTACCTGGTGCTACTTCCCCTGTACTGGATGCGGGTGGGCGCCTCCCCGGGCAAGAAGATCATGAAGCTGCGCGTGGTCCCCGAAGCCGACCCCGCGGGACGGCTGGACCTGAACGGCGCCATCATGCGGCTGCTGGGCTATCTGGCCAACGGCGCCATCAGCTGGATCATCATGGACATCGTCCTCAGGATCGCGGCGCCGCATTCCCTGCTGGGGCTCAGCCCGCTGTTCAGGGTCCTGAGCCTGGTGGTGTGGGCCCTGCCCTACCTGCTGATCCTCGGCGAAGACCGCAAGGCCCTGGAGGACCGGTTCTCCCGCTCCATCGTCATCAAGGTCGACCGGTAGCGCTATCATAGGCACCAGGAGCATCCATGCCTTCGATCAAGAACGTGCTTGCGGTCATTCTCGGAGGCGGGCGCGGCGGCCGCCTCTATCCCCTGACGAAGATGCGCTCCAAGCCGGCCGTGCCGATCGCCGGCAAGTACCGCCTGATCGATATCCCCCTTAGCAACTGCATCAATTCAGGGATCTTCCGGATCCACGTGCTGACCCAGTTCAATTCGGTCTCGCTCCACCGGCACATCACCAACAGTTTCCAGTTCGACACCTTCCACACCGGCTGGGTGCAGCTGCTGGCCGCGGAGCAGACCCTCGCCAGCGAGGACTGGTACCAGGGCACCGCCGACGCGGTGCGCAAGCAGCTGTTCGAGATCCAGAGCGCGGGCGCCGAGCACGTGCTGATCCTGGCCGGGGACCACCTGTACCAGATGGACTACGGCCCGATGGTGGCGTTCCACGAAGCCAAGGGGGCCGACATCACCATCGCCGCCCAGCCGGTCTCGGTCCACGACGCGGACCGCTTCGGCCTGCTCAAGCGCGGTCCGGACGGACGGATCCTCACCTTTGTCGAAAAGCCGAAGGATCCCGCCACCCAGGCGCAGATGGTCAGCCGCAGCGACCCCCAGCGGCCGTACCTGGGGTCCATGGGCATCTACATTTTCCGGACCGACGTGCTCATCGACCTGCTCAACCGGCACCCCGACTTCGACGACTTCGGCCACCACGTGATCCCCCACAGCATCCACGAGCGGGCCGTCTACGGCTTCGACTTCGACGGCTACTGGCAGGACATCGGGACCATCCGCTCCTTCTACGACACCAACCTGGAGCTGACCGTCCCGGACGCCCCGTTCAACTTCTACGACGCCTACCATCCCGTCTATACCCATTCCCGCTTCCTGCCGGGCTCCATCGTCGAGGACAGCGGGCTCACCGACGCCCTCCTGACCGAAGGCTGCGTGATCCGCAAGGCCGAGATCAGGCACTCCATCATCGGCCTGCGCAGCCAGATCGGCCCGGGCACCCGGATCAAGGACAGCATCGTCATGGGCGCCGACTACTACCGGCGCAAGGACGGCGCGGCGCCCCTGGGGATCGGCGCCAATTGCCACATCGAAGGGGCGATCCTGGACAAGAACGTCAGCATCGCCGAGAACGTCGTCATCAAGCCCTTCCCCCGGGGCACGGAAATGGACCAAGGCGACTGGGTGGTCCAGGACGGCATCGTGGTCATCCCCAAGGGCACGATCCTGCCCGCCGGCACCCGGATCGGACCGGACTGAGCGGTCCGCCGGCACAGTTGAAAAGGCCAACCCGCGCCTGCCGGAACGGGGACATCGGAAATTTATCATTCATTAACCGCATCCATGGGCGAGAGGGCTCTTTCGGCCATGGAAGGGGATGATGGTTCTACCGATCGAAACACCACGTTTGACCTTGCGCGACTACCGGGAGGAGGACTGGGTCCAGGTGCACGCCTATGCCCGCGACCTGGAAGTGACCCGGTTCATGGACTGGGGCCCCAACTCCGAGGCCGACACCCGGTCGTTCATCTCCCAGGCCATGGCCTCGGAACAGCAGCAGCCCCGCAAGCTGTTCGAACTAGCCGTGATCTTCAACCATACCGGCGCCCTGATCGGCGGCGTCACCCTGAAGCTGGGCGAAAGCGACCCCCATTCCGCGGAGCTGGGCTACACCTTCCACCGGCTGGCCTGGGGCCAGGGCCTGGGCACCGAGGCGGCCCGGGCGCTCATCGAGTTCGGGTTCGGGTTCCTGCACCTGAAGGCGCGGCGGGTCTGGGCCAAGTGCCGGCCGGAAAACATCGGCTCCTACCGGGTGATGAAGAAGGTCGGGATGCGCTTCGAGGAATACCTGCAGAACGACCGGACCGCCCGGGGCCAGCTGGTGGACTCCTTCCTCTGCGGCCTCACCCGGCAGGAATGGCAGCGGCGGTGAATTTTCTGTGCGCCTTGGTGAACGCAGCAACGGTGCGCTCGATGTCCTCGGCGGTGGTGGCCCAGGAGGACACGCTGAGCCGGATGGCGGTCTCGCCCTGCCAGACGGTGCCGCCGCACCAGCATTCGCCTGAGGCCTGGAGCGCGGCCATGGTGGCCAGGGTCTGCTCCCGGGTGGCGCAGGCCACCAGCACCTGGTTGTAGCCCACCTCGTTCAGGATGCGGAAGCCCGCGGCCTTCAGCAGCCCGGCGGCCTGGGCGGCCCGGTCGCAGAGGCCTTCCACCAGCTCGGCGACGCCGCCGCGGCCCAGGGTCTTCAGGGTCGCCCAGAGCTCGGTGCCCCGGGCCCGGCGGGACATCTCCGGGGTGTAGAGCATGCCGTCCCGCTTCTCGCCGTAGACGATGTAGGCGCCGCTGTTCTGCATGGCCGCGACGGTCGCCTCGGGGTGCCGGCAGAGGATGATGCCGCAGTCGTAGGGGGCGTTCAGGGTCTTGTGGGCATCCACCGACCAGGAATCGGCCCGTTCGGCGCCCCGGGTGAGGTGGCGCAGGCGGGGAGAGGCGGAGGCCCAGAGGCCGAAGGCGCCGTCCACGTGCACCCAGGCCCCGGCCGCGGCGGCCCGGTCGCAGATCGCCTCGAACGGATCGAAGGCCCCGGTGTTCACGTTCCCGGCCTGGGCGAAGACCAGGGTGTGGGCGTCCAGTTCGGGCATGGCCGAGGCGATCATCCGGCCCTGTCCGTCCACCGGCACCCGTTCCACCCGGTCGCGTCCCATCCCCAGCAATGCCAATGCCTTGAATACGGTGCCGTGGGCCTCGGCGCCGATCACGACCCGGACCGGCGGGGCCCCGAACAGGCCGTCGGCGTTCACGTCCCAGCCCTGGCGGCGCAGCAGCTCATGGCGGGCCGCGGCGAGACCCACGGCGGTGGCGGTGGAGCTGCCGCCCACGAACCCGGCCACGCAGCCCGAAGGCAGCCCCAGCAGGTCGATCAGCCAGCGTTCGCAGACCGCTTCCAGCTTCGACGACACCGGCGACGAGGCGTGCAGGGCGGCGACCTGGTCCCAGGCGTCCATCAGCCACTTGGCCGCCACCACCGGCGGGAACACGCCGCCGACCACCAGGCCGAAATAGCGCCCGCCCGTGGTCACGGTCGTGGCCGGGGAACCGAGTTCGTGGAGCTGGCGCAGCATGGCCGAAGGTTCGCAGGGGTCATCGGGCAGCGCTTCGTCGAAGCCCGCCAGGCCGGCCAGGGCCGCTTCGGGGGGGAACACGGGCTGTTCCCGGGCGCCATCCATGTATTCGAAGACCTGGGTCTTGGCCAGCTCGAAGAGACTCCGGTCCGCCGCGTTCGCGAACATCAACTGCTGCAAAGTTTTCCGGTCGGCCATGACGATGTCTCCAGGAGAAGCGGGAAGCGCGCTGAATCGAATCCTCAATTGATAGCGGGCTTTCTCCTGCGGTTACAGGGTAAAGGTGAAATCCTCCACCAGGAGGCCCGGCAGCAGCGCCCCGCCCAGGGCCCGCAGATCATAGCTGCCGGTCTCCGGGACCAGGCTGCGCTGGCGGGTCAGGCCGGCCAGCTTGTCGCCGAGCAGCCGGTAGATGCTTTCGTCGAAACGCATGTCCTGGATCGGCGCGATGATGCTGCCGTCCTCGACCCACAGGCAGGCGTAGCGGGTCATGCCGGTGATCCGCCCGGTGTCGTTGTCGCTCCAGTTGAGGTAATGCAGGTTGGAAAGGTAGAGCCCGGTGCCCAGCACCCGCAGGGCGTCCGCTTCGTCCAGGTCGCCGGCGCCGATGGCCGGGGAGCGCACCTCCTCGCCGGTGGGGGCAGCGTTGGAGGGCACCCCGTACTGCCGGGCCGAACGGGCGGAAACCAGGGTGTTGGCAAGCTTCCCCGCTTCGATCAGGACCAGCCGCTCCGGCGCCAGCTCGCCCAGGGCGTTGAACCTCGGCTCCACCCCGAGGCTGAAGTCCTGGACCAGGTTGAAACGGGGCGACAGGGTTCTCCGCCCGTCCCGCAGGGCCAGGAAGGAGCTCTCCCCTTCCCGCAGGCCCCGCTCGCCGAGCCCGTTCCAGGAGAAGAAGGGGACCAGCTCGTTCACCGCCTCGGGCGCGAGGTAGACCCGGTAGCCGGCGGGGGCGATCACCTTCACCGGCCGGGCCAGGGCCTCCAGGCGCGGCACGGCCGAAGCGATCCGCCGCCCGTAGGCCGCCGGGTCCCATTCCCGCCCGGCGTAGCCGCCCTTGACCGCCTTGCCGTTGGGCAGGAAGGCGGAGTAGTCCACGGCGAAGGTCCCCGTGGCGAACCAGTGCCTGGCGCCCGCGCTGTTGGCCGCGCCCCGGCACTGGGCGCCCTGGGCGTGGATGCCGACGAAGTCCGCGCCCGCGGCGGCGACGATGGCCCCGGGGCCGAGAATCTCGTCGGGCATCCGGCCGGGGTCGGGCAGCCTGCCGGCGAACACCTCCCGGGAGGTCCCGCCGG
>TBL_comb47_HYPODRAFT_10004113_pt1 | contig 16840 bp, 11 predicted proteins | sample TroBogypolimnion_40_FD_10682 | JGI IMG/M metagenome (IMG submission 10682)
GAAAGTACATAAGAGGTCTTGTCCATACGTTGATCAAAATTCAGCGCATATACTCCAATAGCTTGTTTACCCATACAACAATTTTTTGATAGAAAACCATTGGTTGTAATAAAACTGTGATTTTCACTTTCAGTTTCAATGCAAGAAATTAATTGGTCAGGTTTATGTTTAAACGATACAACTTGAACAAATACACAATTGTTTTTCACAACCATTGTAGAATGTTGGTTGTATTTGATAATATCTTCCAATCCTTTTTCTGAACCATACAATGATAAACCAATACGTATAGACGAATCGCACATGATTTGTTCCACAGTTTTCCATCCTTGGTCGGTCATAAAATGATGGTCAATCGTAGCTGTTATTTTTTTACCATGAGCAGTTGTCATCTCATACACATCTTTCTCATTCGGTACAACAAATTGATTAGAAACTTCCGTTTCCGTAATTTCTAATGTTTCTGGATGAAACGTCAATACCTTATCACCAACTTCAATATCTTGAATTTGTTTAATACTTCCATCGGCACATCTAACTTCTTCGTCAATAGAAAGACATTGATATGTATTTCTGGGTGATTGATTGTGATCCGGAAAAGGAATACACGAAGCCAATACCCCGAAAATGGTACTCGGATGGATTTCACAATGTGTATATTTATAGAATAGTTTAGGTGTTTGTGTAAGTGCTTCTTCTTCTTCTTTGTATGATGTATCATTGGATAGAATGTATTTGTTTTTGGTACGCATCGCTATCATGGCGAAATTTTGTTCTTCCGGATCTATGTATTCAATGGCAGATTCAGGAATCCGACAAGATACCAACAAATCATTCCACGACAATTCATGATTGTTCAATTTTTGAATCATTTCTTTCGTAATCAGAGCCGTTTGATCACGTACTTTTAATACAGGTCGTGTCAATCGTCCACCGTCATTACATACACGAATTTCCATATTTTTACAATCAAAGATGACTGATGTATAAATGTTGATGATACCACTGTATTTTTTCTGTTTAATTTCCCGATACAATTCTTCAGGTTGTTCTGTAACACCTACCCATGCACCATTGATAAATACACGTACTTTTCCAAAGGCTTCTTTTGGACTCGTCATATCTTCCAATTTATGTACGTGAGGTAATATGTAATCGTACAAGGAAGAACTGTTGGTAGGAATGGTGATATGTGCCATGAAACTAATATTTTTCACTACACCAATGGATTGCCCCTCTGGGGTTTCTACTGCGCAATTGGACACGACAAACCCCTGAGAGACAAACGAATGGTTTTCACTGTAAGTAGTGAAATCATATACCATTTCGGGTTCAATTTCACGAATTGTTAGAATGGGTACACTGACACAACCGTTCACCGACCAATTGACTGGAGGTGTCATGTCTTGTTTGTAAAACGCGCGTATTTTGAGCAATTCAATGGTTTCTACCATTTGACGACGATTTTTTTCGCAATACGTAAACCCGATGGTATCATAATACTTTTCCAAACTATCATTATCTATCACAACATCGGCGGTGGTTATTAGATTCGGTGTGAACGGTAAATATGTAATGCGACACTGAATACTACATTCACTTAACATATCCGCAACGTGTTGCATATATACACATTTGTCCTTGTAAAATATATTACTGAAACTATGAGACAAACCTCTACCCAAAAAGGCTGACAAGAATTCACGTATGATAGAACGTTCCGCAGTAAGTAACCATGCAGGTAATGTAAATGGATCTCCTCCTACCCAACTCATAAAATATTCATAACATGAGCTATCATTAATTAATACAACTTTATATTTTTGATCCATTGTTTTTATAACATGAACTATATCACCAAATCCTAACTGTGTAATATCATTTGCCAATTGATGAGCGTCCTCTTCTGTTTGTAAATATTTGGAAGAACCAAAGAATTGTGCTCCAATCAAACGTGCAATTATTTTTAGTTTAAAGAGCGGAATGAAATTGTTTAATAGATTACGTTCCAACAATTCCTTACGGTAAATCTCCAATACATCTGATTGGAGAATATACACAGGAGTAATATTCTCATCGGGAATCATTTTTACCATATGATGAATGACCATATTATCACCGACACGCAAGTCACATAAATCCACCATTTTATATTTTCCATCGCCATGATTTACCAAAAACGGATGTTCAGCAGTAGCCTTGATAGTTCTTCCACTAATGGTAGTGATTTCAAACAATTTATCTGGCATTTTACCGAAGAAATTGAACATAGGTGATGACTCATCTTGAAGTGTGGTACGATTCACCGTATTTACCCAGTCGCCATCTCGGATGTCTTTGATTTTTTTCATATCTATACGATTAGACATCAACACTTCCGTATCACCAGTCAAACACAAGAATCCCCAGGTGGTATTATGCAGTTTACGTGGAGCAATCAATTCACCGCTTTTTTCCAACGGGGTATTGATTCTACGTGAATGACTCAGACTGGACATATACGTCAACCGACTCAATACTTGGGCAACACCGACCTTGCTACTATTGGATTGTTTGATACTGAAATCACCCGTAGCTAAGGCACGATTGATACCATTTTCAATGGTAGTTGATTTCATGATTTTGTAGATATTGGTCATATTGATAATATTTTCGTAATTGTCCATAGAACGCCAAGAACCATTGTTGATTTCACGAACCACTTGTTTTTGCATTTCTTTGACCAATTTGTTGAAATAATTACGAAACAGGTTGTTTAGCAAGGTTCCGGTCAATTCAATACGTTTATTCACATAAGAATCACGGTCATTGGGAGGAATCCATCCCAGACTGGTTTTGATTAATTTTTGACACATGTATCCCAACATGTACAATTTTTGGGTAAGAGTTTTGCAATGAGGAAACATGTCGTTATTTAGCACATCATTGGTAAATTCCTGTTTTTTTCGTGCACCTTTTTCTTTGTCCATATTGATAGGAGTATAGGCGACTGCAGCGGTGATATGACGCAAGGCATCTTCTTTGGTCATGTATTTGTTAGAATCAATGACCGATGCCTGAAGGAAATCCAATATTTGTCGTTGTTCACTGGATTCTGCCGCAATGTCTAACAAAATATATTCACAAATGGCTTTGTCACTCATGACTCCCAGTGCACGAAATACCACAAACAGTTCAATGGGTTGTTTGATACGAGGAATATTCATATAAATTCCGTGTCCGAAACCGTTGTTTTTACTCGCAATCATCATCTCTATTTGTTTAGGTGAAATACATTTGAAATCAGGAATAGATTTGATTTCAGCGAACCAACTCCATTTTGTCGTATTTTTCCCGTCAAAACAATATACCCGATTTTCAGCTGCACGTTCTTGACCCAATACCGTTTTTTCCGAACCTTTGATAATGAAATATCCACCACAATCCATCGGACATTCACCCATATACACCGGATCTACCGATTTGTTTTGTGTCAAAACACAAATCGCGGATTTCAACATAATCGGCATTTTTCCAATGTTGATTTTTTGCAATATTTTCGTGATGATTCTTGGGTTATCCATGGACTCGGTGTTACGTATGATGTAGTCAATCTTGATATCCACTGTCATAGTGGACGCATATGTGAAATTACGTAATTTCGCTTCTTGTGGATACATAGTTTTGGTTGCACCATTGTTTTCATAAATCTGTGGTGAGTACAATTTAAAATTCTGAAAAGAAATGGATATTTCTAACAAATATTTATCTTGCGCTTCCACATAGTCATTTTCAGATTTGATACTTACCGGATTAAACATTTGAATTGTTTTTTGCATTTGATAAGTAATAAAATGATTGTATGATTCAATTTGGTGACGAACCAAACGATCTAAATGTTGTCCTTGAAAATAAGATTCAATGATGGTAAACGGTTCTTCCACATAATCTCCTAGATGATCCAATACTCCTACATCGGATGATTTTTCATCAGGTAGCGAAACTCTGGCTTCGCCAATCCTCTGACCAAAATCCTCCGAGTGCATCATAGAACCAATTTTATCAGAAACCAATTTGTGAATATTTTCCAAATCGTCTATGGGATTTTTATCATAGGACTTACACAATGTATCATGACATTCAATATTCTTATCTTCAGAAGGCGTAAACGCCCTCTGATCATATTCTTGTGGCAGCGAACATGCCGAAGAGTTCTTGGTTCGTGGTTTGCGTACTTTGATAATTTTGGACATATTGTATTGGTTCTCAGTGATGTACTATCTGTGTGTTTATCTATTTCATAAAATCAATTTTCTATTTGGTTTTATGTGAGTAGACGCAAACCTATATGACCGCAGGTCAGAAGGGTTTGATCAGAGGATTGGCGAAGCCAAAGAAGTCCTTCAACAACTAACTCTGAAGGTGGCTTTGCCTTTCGGAACAAAGGAAGAGTTTGGTAGGGATGTCGGTAACGTAGTGGAGACATCTTCATATTATTTTTATGCCTCTAAATGATAGACCCGACGTAATAAATCACGAAAAACCAGAATATCATTCTCACGACTATCTTCATTTTTACATCGGTAAAATAATATTTTTTGTATATCATCATCAGTAAGATTTTTTACATCATTTTCTTGATAATTAATTATGTAGTATTTCATCTCAAATGGTGATAAATCTTCTCTAGGTATTTGTTTTTCGTCTATTAACCTAGATATCAAAACATCATCTGGTGTATTATCATCATAACGTATATCAGCTGTTATTTTTTCACCTACATCACGTGAAAAAAAAATACAAGTTCCACTTGTAAACCAAAACACGGGAAACCCTCCTGCGAAATTTGTCGTAGGTTTTTCAGATAAATAAGCCAACACATTTCGTAAATTAAAAAATGAGCTCAAATTTGTACGTAATATAAAATCATATTCATAATTACATTGTACATATTGCAATGCTTTTATTGTTTTTAAATATAACCCAGGTACGACTGATTCCGTACCTTTTATATACAAGGTGGTTCCGTCTTCAACTACTTCTTCATCTTGATTTCTAAATTCCATAAAAAAATAGGTTAATTCTGTTGCAAACAATTGATAATATATTTGTGAAATACGTTTCATTTCTATGTAAATAGGTTCATTGAAAGAAGACATTATTAATACCAATAATTTTACCATTATTGGTTTATGTTACTATTGTTTAAGTTATTATTTCCAAATCCGATAATTTCCAATACTCAATAAATGTACCGGAAATAGGTCGTTTTAAAATATATGGTATTTTTTTTTCCATAAATTCCTGATGTGCTATCAAATATCCGTCAATTACACCGATATCAACCGTAACAAATGGTTGCGCACCTGCATTTATTTGTCGTGCACGTTCACCTAATATACGTGCTTTTTCGTATTTTGTAACAAATGGAACGGATTGATGTAATGGATCAATGATATTTCCATATTGATTACGAACCACACGTGACAATACTTCTATTTCATCAAAATTTTGTGCCATCATTTCAGGATGATGTTCTTGAATTATATTTTTTTTCAGATTTTCATCAAATTTTTGTAAATAAAATTCGTCTTCTTCTTCCTCTTCGTCTTCTTCTTCCTCTTCCATATCATCAAAGGCAAAATTCATCATTGAATTGGATGTTAATCCTAAAGGTTTTTCAGGAGCGATAGCTTCGCTTGTAAATTCATCATCATCATCATCATCATCATCATCATCTTCATCCTCATCTTCGTCTTCAATACCACTCATCATAACACGACGTTGTGATTTTGTTAATTTTGTAGGTGAAACATCTTCTTCTTCCTCTTCCTCTTCTTCTTCCTCTTCTTCTTCCTCCTCTTCCTCTTCCTCTTCAGGGAGGTCTTTCAAAACATCAACGTCTTGTTCAAATTTTGACATGATTGTACAATATGATTATATGATATACTTGTATTTACATCTTTTTTATAAATATGTAAAAAAGAATCAATTTTATATCGGAACCTTGGGTTCCGATAAATACTTATTTTATATCGGAACCTTGGGTTCCGATAAATACTTAGGAGTGCCATGAATGATTACATGTGGAACATAGATACAAATATTTCAAATTTTTTTCATCATATCTTAAATATATGATTTCACGTGAAGTTTGTTTTTCTTTTTCTGCAGAATTTGTGGAACATTGTTCATTGGGGCAAGGGATATGATAAATTCTTGGTAAAGTTGGATCTAAACTAATATATTTGTTCAATGTTTGATGAATATTTTGTTCATCACGTTTTAATTGAGTATTTAAGACACATTGAATTTCTTGATTTGTTTCTTCGTTATCAATATCACCACAATTTCGGCAATAATGTGATAATTTATTTGAATCCTTGGCATCAATCATAATATAATACATATTGTCGCAAATCTTGCAGAATTTCATTATAACAATCGGTCGTGATATAGATATTTGTCTTATATAATGTTTACGCCTTTTTTCTTGTTAAAATCAATTTTTATCGGAACCCAGGTTCCGGTAAAACCTCCTAGGTAACGAGGACCCCGCATGAAATGCGGGGTCCTCGTTGCTTAAGGGAGGGTTTACTCCCAAGATGCCTCGCCGCCTCACAGAGACGGTGAGTCATCTTTGTTGTGGCCCAAAACGCCTTTGGGCATTTTAGAGCCTACTGGAACCGTAGGTTCCGATAATAAAAATTGATTTTTGAAATGAACATAAAAATATCTGTATAATACACAATAGAATGACAGATACACCAATTTCAAATAATACACTCATGAATGCACATAAACCATCCAAAAAGTTGTCAGATTTTCTACAAAAAAAATATATTAAATCAGACCAAGTAGGTCAAGAAAAAACAAATACTAGGATTGCAGATAAATCCACTGGATTAAGTGGTGGAACATATCATATTCCCGAAAATGAATACAACGAGTTTCTACGTCTTTACTATACAGAAATAGTGTCTAAAGGTAAACATGAATATTTGACTGAAAAACAATTGGAAAATGGAGGACCCATACTCATAGATCTGGATTTTCGTTATGATTCTTCTATAACAGAACGCCAACATTCCAAAGATCACATCATTGATTTCATATGTCTTTGTTTAGAAGAGATGAAAGAGATGTATCAACCAGATGAGAATGCTCATATCCCCTTTTTTGTATTTGAAAAAAAAGAAGTAAATCGCGTAGCAGGTGAACCAAATGGAAAAGCAGCCATTACCAAAGATGGTATTCATATGATTATTGGATTACAAGCTGATCCAACGGTTCAAACCATTCTACGTTTACGTATTTTGAAAAAAATCGGAGAAATATGGGCAGATTTACCTATAAAAAATACATGGGAAGACGTATTGGATGCGGGAATTAGCAAAGGTACAACCAATTGGCAATTGTTTGGTTCTCAAAAGCCGAATCATTCATCTTATCAACTTACATATGTATTTGATACGTTTGTGGATTCCCAGTCAGGAGAAATTTCCATGCCTGAAATTAGTCCACAAATATATTTATCCAATCCAGACAAATTCGTACAACTTTCTGCAAGATTCCGAAATCATCCATCTTTGTTTATGACGAACAAATTCATACAAGAATATCAAGCAAAAAAACAAGGAAACCACACTGGTTCTAGTTCCAGTTCCAGTTCTAACAATTTGTCTTTAGTACAAAATCAAATACATCATCTTTCTTCGCGTAATACGATGAATCATCATGAAATTCTCAAAATTCGTACACAAGAACAATTAGCAGAAGCGGTTCAGTTCTTTTTAGAATCATTATCACCTACCGATTTTGAATTACGGGAAGCCTATGACTATACCATGGCTTTACCCAAGTCTTATTATGGTTCAGGTTCATTTACTAAATGGATTCGTGTGGGATGGGCACTACGAAATATTAGCCCCCATTTATTTATTGTTTGGTTTGCATTTAGTGCACAATCGGAATCCTTTTCGTTTAGCGACATTCAAACTGAACTGTGGGATCGTTGGACAGGTTTTCCTCAAAAAGTAGAACATGGATTAACAAAACGTTCTATCATGTACTGGTTACAACAAGACAATCCAGACGCATATAAAAAAGTAAAAGACAACAGTATTGAAAATTTCTTAGACCAAACATTGGAAAATTGTGCTATATTTGCAAACAGTTCTGATAAACGTGGTGCAAGAGGTAGTGGTGATTATGACATAGCTACAGTATTACACCAATTATTTCGTGATTTGTATGTATGTGTGAGCGTTAAAGCTAATATATGGTATCGTTACAGAAATCATCGTTGGGAGGAGATTGATTCAGGCACTAGTTTACGTATGGCGATTTCGGTGGAATTGCGTGATATTTATTCAAACAAAATGCAAAAATTAATACGTCAACAGATCAGTTTAAAAAATACTGAATCTGAAGAAAACGTTGCCAAATTGAAATCCATTCAAAAACGTATGGAAACTACCTCGGACATTATTCAGCGTTTATCCAAAACCAATGATAAAAAAAACATTATGACAGAAGCCAAGGAATTATTCTTTGATTCTACTTTTCTCCAAAAATTAGACAACAATCCAAATTTGTTATGTTTTAGTAATGGGATTATTGATTTCAAAACCAAAGAATTTCGTCACGGAAAACCCGAAGATTATTTGTCAAAATGTACCAATATTCCGTTTGTTCCTTTGGATGTGGTTAAACAAAAAGGCATCATAGATGAAGTCAAAGAATTTATGTGTAAATTGTTTCCTTCCCAAGAATTACATGATTATATGTGGGATTTTCTAGCATCCACTCTTATTGGCAACAATACGAGTCAAACCTTTAATATGTTTATTGGAATTGGTGCCAATGGAAAATCAGTATTAATCACGCTGATGGAACATGTATTAGGAGAATACAAAGGGGATGTTCCTTTGACACTTCTTACACAACAACGTACAAAAATTGGTGGATTATCGCCGGAATTAGTTCAACTCAAAGGTACACGATTTGCGGTGATGCAAGAACCATCCAAAGGTGATAAAATTAATGAAGGTATTATGAAACAAGTCACAGGAGGAGATCCTATACAGGCACGTGCACCTTATATGCCCCAAATGGTAAACTATGTACCTCAATTCAAATTAGTGGTTTGCTCCAATACATTTATGGAAATTTGTAGTCAAGATCATGGTACTAGGCGTCGTATTCGTGTGGTAGACTTTGAATCATTGTTTACCGAAAATCCTGTACAAGGTGACCCTGACAAACCATACCAATTTAAATTAGACAAAAAAATCAAAGATAAATTTGAAATATGGAAAACGGTATTTGCTGCTATGTTAGTAGAACATGCGTATAAAACCAATGGTAATGTGAATGATTGTGCACGTGTCATGTCTTCAAGTAATTCTTATCTTGATCGTCAAGATTATTTGGCAGAATTCATGTCAGAAATGATTGAACCCATGGAAACTGGATGTATTCCCAAAGCACATATGACAAGTTGTTTCAAAGATTGGTATCAGGCGAATTTTAGTGGCAAACCACCCAATATGCGTGATGTGGTAGACGAAGTAAATAAGCATTATGGAAAATTGACGTGTGGAGTTTGGCGAGGTATCCGATTTAAGACAAAAACTAGTATGCATAGTTCAGCATATGGAGATGATGGAAGTATTCATACTCGTTCTATGCATGATGACAATGAATTCGTGGATTTACAAGAAATCTAACCACTTGACAAAGGTACAATACCATTATAAGGACGTTCTATCATAGAAATATTTTTTATGTTTCGTTCTACGGGAGAACCACCTATGGGTGCACCAATAGTATAACTATACAACATATTTCCATATTTATACATGTAATATTCTACCGTAGAAACGGTCAATGGATACAAAATAAACAGAATAGCAATACATATTTTCACACTTATATCCCATGTTACATTCACCATAAACATGTAAAAACACATGATAAACAACAAAATATAGTAAAGATAATACAAGATAAAATAAATCAACGTCATTTTTTGTATTTTGGGGTTTTCATACTGTGCCTTTTGAATATCGGTATGTTGTTGTGTTTTTATCAATGCAATATATTGATTGATTTGTTTGTTCTCATTCAATAAACGATTGTAAAGACGCTGATTTGTATCTATGGGAGCCAAGGATTTTACTGGATTTGTTACGGTTGTACCTGAAGAAGAATATTGTATTTTACCATTCGGTAATGTAATTATTGCATTTTCAAGTGAGGTAATTACATACCAAGAAGAATTTGTGGTTTCCTCGTTGACCACATACTGTAAACTTGTATTTGTTGGCACCTTTTTTTCAGTGGATGGATCCCAATAATCTGATAAAAATTTGCGCTCATGTAAAGGGTAGTTTTTGATAGCTTCTTGTGAAATAAACAATCCAGAAAAAAATCCTTGTGTATTTAAAAATAAATAGAATGTTTTTGTCAATGTTCCGGTTGACGTATGCAAATCAACTGGAAAAAAATAATTTTGGTCCGGATTATACATTCCATTTTGAACTACTTGTAAATTATCAGATGTAGTAAAAGGCATATTTGGTGATGCATGAATATTAAATTCCCATGCCGGCATTTTATATTTGGTGTTTGTATGTGCTGGAATCATGGTAACTATATTTCCTGTTTTTGACAGAATAGCATCTCCTATGTTTGGCGTAGGTGTAGGTGTTGAATTGGTTGAATCCGTCCTTTTTCCTGTGGTGGTAGATATTCCTGGTCCTACCCATGTAAAATTCCATGTATCTGACATTTTTATTTATTATAAATTCTATATGTTGCCTGTAGAATTTTATTATATTGTATATCGGAACCTACGGTTCAAATATTTGAATAGTAATTGATTTCATTGTCTTCAAATGGTTTAATCTTGGTCATAGAACTTTGTTTGGAATCAAATCCTTCGGCAACACATGCATTGAAAGAACTATCCCATTTGGTTTTATTCACACCCGTACAACAAGCAGGTCCTATACATTGATTTTGTGTATTTGTTACTTGTTCTGATATTTGTTGACCCATTTGAAGTTGATTATTTCCTGTCAATGATATTGGTTTATTTTCTGGTACGTAATGCAATTGATCAAAATAAATAGGGTCTCTTCGCAACATCATTATATAGGACCATCCACAATAAATGACTACTGCCACTATGACTAAAATAGATACCATAGAAATAAATACATCGGTATTTTCATCCTCACCCAAATAAGAAGATAAAAACTTACACATGAGTAAAATAACCAATCCGACTACAATTGCGACCATGATACGAATGTATACTTTTTGACGTTTCAAATATCCATCATTCATGACTAACATACGTTTTTGAGTAGTCAATGCACTATCTATGGTTTGTTCCTTTTGATTCAAACGATTCATTTCCGTATTTATAATGGTATTCACATTGCCTTGTTGTGATAGAATGTTACCTGCTACATCTACACTCATTGCATTATTTAATCCATTTAATCCTTTATTAATCGTATCTATTTGTGTATCCACATTACTATAGTCACCATCAGGATTGGTTAGAAGAGGTGATTTTACTAAATAATTATTTAATATACCCATTAATGATGTAGTATCTATGGCAGGTGCATTTGATAAAGGCGTATTGGTAATATAAACCGTGGGTATATTCGTTGTTTGTGATGAAGGTGTATTGGTGATATAAACTGTGGGTGTATTCGTTGTTTGTGATGAAGGTGTATTGGTGATATAAACTGTGGGTGTATTCGTTGTTTGTGATGAAGGTGTATTGGTGATATAAACTGTGGGTGTATTCGTTGTTTGTGATGAAGGTGTATTAGACATTTTTTATAATTCGTATATGATTGTATCCTATATATACACAATCATAATATTATTCTGGTACAAATGTGAAAAATCCCACTAAAAAAATAGCGGCACAAATATTAATCAAAATATAATTTGTATTTTGACGTATTAAATTGTCCTTGGTATCTTCTATCATTCCGTTTAATAGTGTTTTACGACCGTTTTTATTTTGGGTTAATGTTCCATCTTGGTCTATGGAATTATACTGTGGGTTGTTATTTACTTTGTTATATAATGGCGCAAATTTAGAATTGATTTCTGTGTTTAAATTATTATATTTCTGATTAACTTCTATGTTGTTTAATGTACTGGTCTGATACGCTTGATTGATCGCATTGGCATTGGATTGCATAGAACGTACACACTGTTTTTCGTTCATTGATTGACATGCACTTGTATCAAATCCTGTGACAAAACCTTCCCTTTTGGGTCCCGTGGTAATTTCAGAAAAAGTATTGATACTTTGTGCGATTGATGGAATTCCACACGGTCCTTCTTGGGAAGGAATCGGATTATACTGTCCATTAATGGTTGAATATAAATCATAAGTTGCATACATTGAGGTAGATGCGACTGAATTACGAATTCCTTTGGTGGGGCATCCACCACTGGTCGTTGTACAAGAATCTGCAGTGGTTGTTCCTATCGTTTTGTATTTAACATCATATACATTTATTTTGCAATTGGAAATAATATTTTTGTTACGTATAAACAATGACGGTGATTGAAAAGCAGAATTGGAAGAAATAGTATTGGGTATGGGTAAATATGATGGTGAATTGTTATTATTACTTAAAATACAATTCACACCCACATTGGATATCCCATCCGGGTCATTGTAATAATGACTACAATTTTTATTTGCAATACATTGTATATCACACCCAGTTGTATTATTTCCACCTATATAATTGGTACCATCTATTGCTGGCGGAAAAGACAATGAAGACCCTGAATACACTTTAAAATCATTGGTATATTGCAATATATTCCCACCCATGGGTACATTTTGTAATTGCTGTTGTTGTGTATCTACCAACATGGTAGAACCTAATTTAATATCACCCTTGGTACTTAGTAAATAAAACGTATTCATATCATCACTGCCTGTTCCAGAATAAAACGTATAATATCGCATGGTAGGATTGTTAGAAACATACATATTCAAATCATTTCCTTCAATACATAACATACTCTTCCCATCTGAACTATACAATGCAGAATTTCCTGATAAACTTTGTCCAAAATACAATGTGGTTGCATTTACGGGAGATGAATTGTACAAAGTCAACCATTCATTGTTGGGAATGGCATTTGCATAAAATGTGGGTATGGATGATATATGATTTGTATTCATCAGGTTGGTGGTTCCGTACGTACTAGTATTTTGTAAATCCCAATATGTCGTATTCACCGTTCCATTATTCATAGTAAATGTTAAATCTCCGTTATTGAAACGTAAATACGAATTAGTAGATGTCAATGGCTGTGTGATTGCGGTTAAATTGGAAAAAATGGATTGATCACCAAATTGTATACTTCCTGTATTTGTAATGGACAACGTAGGATTGTTGGAACCCGAAGTACTAATGGTAAATTGATAATTTTTCAAATTTGTATTGGATTTTGCTATTCGCATTTGTTGATTATTTGTATAATTGTTGGTCAAATTACACTTAGTATAAAACAACTGAAATTGCATTTTTTGGTTGGTTGACAAGGTAGGATTCGGGTCAGTTCCAGATGTTAAAGCATAATGTACTTGTATAGGTTCATACGGATTACTGGATACATTATCTTTCAAATTCAACAAGACACCATTTCCATTTATTCCGGTAGTTAATGGAGTTCCATTGCAAGATATGATTAAAGACAATACACTTGTACATGTTTGATTGGTTGCACCATATTGAATTCGTATAGGATACATAGTTCCTGCGACCAATGTAGTAGGACTAGATGTAGTGGTAGGTGTGACATTTTTCAAAGAATAATTTACCAAAGCCACATCTCCTACCCATAAATGTACAATTTGATTGGTGGTGAGATTGAATTGATATGTACCGGTACTTGGTGGTTGAAAATAACCAAACCATTCTACATAATATTTCGGAATACTCGTAGTTGATAATATGGTTACATCATAATTTTGCAGTGCATGATTCAGAGACGAAAAATCATCACTATAATTGGTGGCAATGGGTGTTTTGCCCATTTTTAACATATGAGTAAAATAATTTACATCCCATATTTCTGTATTGTTAATCGTCATTGGTGAAGTATATAGTACATATTGTAGTCCGTATTGTTGTGAATAATTTGGTGTTTGTAATCGTGATTGTTGTGCATAATACATTTCCATCGCAAATTGAGCAGACTGTAAATCATACATATTATTATTAAATTGCACCAAATTTGATATAGGAGATACTCCATTTACTGGTATAATAATTCCTATATTACTATTTTGTAATGGATCTCCTAATACGGTAGTGGCAGTATTCGTGTCTAATTCAAATGATTGATAAAAATGTGTATCACTATACAATTTTGCGGGATTCAAAATATTATGTTGTACCTGAGAAGATATTCCGGACATGATTTATATATTGCTATATTTTTTTAATTTGCACGTAATGTTGTAATATAAAAAATTAAACAGGTAGCTAAAGTTGCCCATAGAAATGTTGCATACATGGCTGAATCCGCATTTTGTTGGTATGTTTCAGGTATACTATTTTTTGTTTTATACAATTCAGCCAATTTAACATCCAATTCTTTGCGTAATTTCAACATATCGTTGTATTTTTGTACTAATTCTTCATTCGTTTGTGGAGGATTATCTCCAATAGTTCCAATATCTTCTTGTAATTGTGTAATTTGTTTGATTAAATCGGTAGAATCCGGAGGAGTACAGGTGGTTCCATCATATACATAATTTTCTGCAGAATTTTTGAGATGTGATCCATTCGGTTTGTATTTTGGATTGTTCTCTAAACAAAGTACATAATTGGTATATGCCAAATTGTATTGCTGTAATTTGGAATACACATCTTGGGTATCTTTGAAATAATTGTTATAATTTTTTTGTGTATTTAATACCAATTGATTTGACATTTCATATTATATGTTAGTGATATAATTTATCGGAACCTACGACTTTTTCGCCGTAGGCGAAAAAACCCGGTAAAAACCTCCTAAGGTTTCTTAGTAAATTAGTTGTATAGGATCTTATACAACCAATTTGATATTCTTACCTAGAAGGTTTACAAAGAAACCTTAGAGGGATTTTGGAACTTACGGTTCCATTAACATAAATCCTATAAACATTATACCCAAAATTCCTCCAGTTACATTGAAAATGTTTTGCAATTGCATATTTGTTTTGTCAGTTATGTCATGAAACAATTCTTGAGTAGTTGAAACATCGTTTTGTGTAGCCAATAATGAATTTCCTTTGACATAATTTTCACATAATTGATAAGAAAATGCGTCATTCAATCCAATATTATCAGTATTACTTTTTTTGTTCGCATTATTTTGATAAGATTGATTAAATAAATAATCAGTAATTGCGGATGAAGTTGGTGCTGTGGTTTGTTTTTGCCATGTCCCCCATACAGATTCCCAACTAGTAGAAGGTAGAGTAGGACAAGACGAACCTGAATTTGCCGAACAGGTAGGAATTGGTGGTATATAACACGCATTTCCACTTGTGTCTATGGAAGTTCCTTGATTTGAAGCCGGAGTAGTAGAAGTAGCTTGATTCAATATTGCTGGACATTTTGAGAAATCAAATTGATCTTGTACAGATACCCAAAAAAAATCATTGGGATTGTATGATAATAAATAGCCATCCATATCGTTTATAATATTATTAGACGAAATCTCTAGACGCATACACGATAATATAAAGTTTCCAATGCGGTGGTACTATTTCGCTTAATCTCACAGATTTGTTGCGGTTTCATACAAATCGCCAAAGCGAGTGGGTCAAATCGTGATATTTCGGGTAATTGGGTTTTATCCCGTAATTTATATTGCATCATCATTTGTGATTCTTCTTCGTCAGATAAAATACGAATAGGAGGTGTCAACATATGTTTTCGTATATTAAACTGTAAACGTTTGATATTGTGAATAATCACAAAAATACCGTCATGATCAAATAAATATTGTATTTTTGATAAAATCATTTCATTCGGTTCATCATCTGATATTAAAATCAGCATGTCCGTTTTACTATCTAACACGGTTTCCGAATAAAACAAATCTTCTATGATTACTTCTAAATTATTTTGTCGTACAAAAGGTACATACTTAATATATGCTTTTTTGGGTTCTGTTTTATGGTAAATTAACATATCCATTTGTGCATTTTTACTCATAGCATCTATCTCATTTATGCTAAATGATTCGTAATCGTCTACTATAAAATCCAACTGTTTTAATAATTCAATTATATTTTTACGCGAATTGTAAAAACTCAATATGGTTTGTGATGACGACATTGTACTGGATAAATAATTATATTATATGATTTATATTATAATTCTAAATCAATTTTATACCGATGGTCTATTGACGTCACGCTTGAGAGAGTCATCGTACGTAGGAATAAAAAAGACACAACCTTGAAACAATATAAAGTTGTTCTGATTTAAATATTCAAGCTTGTAAATGGGTTGTGATTATTATATTAATACCGTTCTAAAAATTGTTCATAAAACGGGTATTTCTTGTATTTGCTTATCTGCGGAACCCGTATATTTATATGGTACCAATAAGGATGATAATGATGATTATACGATTCATCCTTCCAAACGCAAACCCAAATTTGATCATATGAAATCCGAATGTGAAGATATATTGATTTATAAAAAAGGAGATAACTCTATGTACACTTTTAGTGAAGATATGGATAAATATATGATTCTTATAGATGAATATATCAAAGAAAATATAGATATGAATTATA
>TBL_comb47_HYPODRAFT_10004114_pt1 | contig 16833 bp, 12 predicted proteins | sample TroBogypolimnion_40_FD_10682 | JGI IMG/M metagenome (IMG submission 10682)
GCGGCGGGAAGGGCGCAATAGCCTCCCGCCGCTCTCTACTCTACTGGATAAAGTGTATTTAGTTACTTTTCATTATCTTCATTGTAAAAATGATTTTCTTATCCTGTCTATTCACGCCTGCGGCGGCCAAGCACTGTTAAATTTGTTTTATCCACAAAACACTCAAAAAGGACACAAAAGAAAAAACAAAACTCAGCGTATAACTGCATAACGCAGTTATACGCTGAGTTCTCTGTCTTATCTTCATTTAAAGAATCCTGTCTATCCACGCCTGCGGCGGGCAAGCCCTGTTAATTGGCGGTCGGGCTATTGATTTTTTGCTGTTTGGGTGGTAAAGTCTTGCTTATGTTTTTTTACTTTTATGAAAGCAGACTGGAATGTTTAAGAATATTATAATTAAGGGGGCGTCGCAGCACAATCTCAAGCATATTGATGTTGAACTGCCGCGCAATAAACTTACGGTAATCACCGGTTTGAGCGGTTCCGGCAAGTCGTCGCTGGCGTTTGACACGCTTTACGCGGAAGGTCAGCGGCGGTATGTGGAGAGCCTTTCCGCCTACGCCCGCCAGTTCCTGGACCGGATGCAGAAACCGAAAGTCGATCATATTGAAGGGCTTTCACCGGCGATTGCCATCGAGCAGCGTTCCGCCGGGGCCAATCCGCGTTCCACGGTGGCCACCACCACGGAAATCTACGATTACCTGCGGTTGTTGTACGCTCACACCGGAATTCCGCACTGTCCGCAGTGCGGCGCGGAACTGCATCCGCAGTCGGCGCAGTCCATCTGCGAGAAAATCGAAGATTTTCCGGCCGGCCGCAAGCTGATGCTGCTGGCGCCTTACGTCAACGGCAGAAAAGGCGAACACAAGGATATTCTGGAAAAGATGCGCGCCGACGGCTTTGTCCGCGCCCGGATTGACGGCAAGTTCGTCATGCTGGAAGAGAAAATAGCGGATTTGGAGAAAAATAAACGTCATACGGTCGAAGCGGTGGTTGACCGCCTGGTTACCGGCAAACTGGACAGCGCCCGGCTGAGCGATTCGGTGGAAGTCGCGTTGAAGCACGGGGAGGGGATCATGACCCTGCTGCTGGAAAAAACGGACGGCAAGCCGGATTCCTGGAGCGAAGAACAGGTCAGCGAACATCTGGCCTGTTTAAAATGCGCCCTGAGTTTCGGGCAACTGGCTCCGCGCAACTTTTCGTTCAACAGTCCTTACGGCGCCTGCACGGCCTGTCACGGGCTCGGCACGCAACTGATTATGGATCCGGCGATGGTCATCCCCGATGATTCGCTGTCGATCCGCAACGGAGCGATTCCCGGCTGGCGTCGCGGGCCGCGCCGCCTTATCATATATTATAATATGCTGATGAGAAAACTTGCCGAGTCATATAATTGTCCTGAAATGGTGACTCTGCCGTTCCGCGACATCCCGGAAAAACTCAAAAATGTGCTGTTATTCGGCAGCGGCGAGGAAAATCTGGAATTCGACTATACTATCCGCGGGCATAAACTGCGCTGGTCAAAGCCTTTCGAGGGCGTGCTCGCCAATTTGCAGCGGCGGATGACGGAAACCGAAAGCGAGTCCGTCCGTGAACGGCTGAAGACATACATGAGCCGGCGGCTTTGCCCGGAATGCAGCGGCGCCAGGCTTAACCCGGTCAGTTTGGCGGTCACCGTCGGCGGCATGCCGATCCACAAATTCAACGCGCTGTCAGTAAACGAAGCGTTTGATTTCATTGCCGGACTCGAATTGAATGAAGAGGCGAAAGTGATTGCGGCGGATGTCGTTCGCGAGATTTCCGCGCGTCTGGGATTTTTGAAGGACGTCGGACTGGCGTATCTGACGCTGGACCGCGAAAGCGGCACTTTGTCCGGCGGCGAGGCGCAGCGCATCCGGCTGGCGACTCAGCTCGGCTGCGGCCTGGTCGGAGTGCTTTATATCCTCGACGAGCCCAGCATCGGTCTGCATCAGCGCGACAATGAGCGGCTGCTTAATACTTTGGAAAAACTCCGCGACATCGGCAATACCGTGATTGTGGTGGAGCATGATCTGGATACGATCAACCGCGCGGATTACGTGATTGACCTGGGGCCGGGCGCGGGAGCTCACGGCGGCGAAGTCGTCGCCTGCGGAACCCCGGAGATGGTGAAAAAATCCAAAACATCCCTTACCGCCGCTTATATGAATGGTTCAAAATTCGTGCCGGTGCCGGAAACGCGGTTGGAAGGCAACGGCAAAAAATTGCTGATTAAAGGGGCGTCCCATAATAATCTGAAAAAAATCAATGTTGAAATCCCGCTGGGGACTTTCTGCTGCGTTACCGGAGTTTCCGGTTCCGGCAAAAGCACTCTGGTCAATGAAATCCTGAAAAAAGCGTTGAACCGCCATTTTGGGGTCGGCGATAATATTCCGGGAGCGCACAAGGCGATTGAAGGCCTTAATTATATAGATAAGGCGATTGTGATTGACCAGAGCCCGATCGGGCGGACGCCGCGTTCGAATCCCGCGACTTATACCGATGCCTTCGGGACTATCCGCAATCTTTTTGCCGAACTGCCGGAATCGAAAGTCCGCGGTTACAAACCGGGACGGTTCAGTTTCAACGTCAAGGGCGGACGCTGCGAAGAATGTCAGGGCGACGGCATCAAAAAGATCGAAATGCAGTTTTTGTCTGATGTTTATGTGCAGTGTTCGACTTGCGGCGGCAAGCGTTTCAACCGCGAAACCCTGAGCGTGTATTTTAAGAAGCGGAATATTGCCGATGTGCTGGATATGACAGTTGACGAGGCGGTGGATTTTTTCAGCGCGCTTCCTTCGCTGTACCGGAAACTGAAAACACTCCAGGAGGTCGGCCTGGGTTATATTCATCTCGGTCAGCCGGCCACCACGCTGTCCGGCGGTGAAGCCCAGCGGGTAAAACTGGCCGCCGAACTGGCCAGGATACCGCGCGGCCATACCTTATATATACTGGATGAACCTACGACCGGACTGCATCTGGCCGACATTGAACAATTGCTCAAAGTTCTGATCCGGCTGCGTGACGTCGGCAACACGGTGCTGGTAATCGAGCATAATCTGGACGTAATCAAGGTTGCCGATCATATTATTGATCTTGGCCCTGAAGGCGGCGACAAAGGCGGCTATCTGATCGCGGAGGGAACTCCGGAGAAAGTTGCCAAAAACCCCCGCTCTTTTACGGGGCTTTATCTGAAACCGTATCTTAAGAAAGGTAAATAACCCTGAAATGATGACTCAGGTTTTTCTGGCAATTGTCGAGACATTCGGAATGTTTGCGATCGGCGCATTGGTCATGCATTTAAAGATTCTTGATGACAAAGACCTCGGTAAATTGAGCACATTGATTGTCGATATCTTTTTCCCGATGCTGGCGTTTGATTCGATTATCCGCAATTTCGATCCTTCCCAGCTTAAAGAACTGTGGCTGATGCCGACCATCGGTTTCGGACTGATGGTGTTCGGCGGAGTTCTCGGTTTCGGCTTGAGGTATGGCATGCGGAACCGCACCCACGACCGGATGGTTACTTTTCATCATTTCTGCGCTATCAACAATTATCTTTTTCTGCCGCTGATAATTCTTTCAAATCTCAGCGGTGAAAAATATCTGGCGTTATTGTTCATTATGAATATTGGCTCGACCATCGGTTTTTGGACACTGGGGGTGGGGATTCTGGCGGGCGGCGACGTGAGACGGACGTTTAATAATATTTTCAGCATTAATCAGGCCGCGGTGGTTCTGGCGTTGATCATCTGCTTTTGTAAAATACCGGTGCCGGGTGTCGTCATGCCGCTGCTGGTTATAATCGGAAATATTTTTCACAAGCTGGGGAACTGTTCCGTTCCGCTGATTCTGCTGCTGATCGGCGCGGCGATTTATCATTCTCCGCAAATATTCAAGGACAAATGGGATATTTTTTACATGACCGCAGTGCGGCTGATCGTTATTCCGGGGATTGTCATTCTCATTCTGAATAATCTGCCGCTGCCGGCTGATGTTTATAAAGTTACTTATATTGTGGCGCTGATGCCGGTGTCCGCCAGTTCGGCGGTCATTACCAGACGCTACGGCGGCTCCGCGGAGTTTGCCGGTCAGTCGATTATTTTTACAACCGTTGCATCCCTCCTGACGATTCCGCTGATGCTTCTTTTTATGAAGTGAAATCCTGTTCGTCAAACAGTTTCCTGATGACATCTGAGGAAAATCCTCTGGAAATCATGAAACGGAAAGCTTTTTCCCTGCGTTTTTTATGATCCGGCTCTCTGGCGAGGGATTTCATTTTTCTGGCGAGGACTTCCCCGGCCAGTTGCGATTCGTCGTTTTCTTTGCCGCCGGCAACTTCATTAATGATATCTTTGTCTATTCCCTTTTTATACAGCATCAACTTGATTTTATAGGGGCCGCAGCCTTTGCTCTTCAGTTCCTCGGTGTAATCTTCAGCAAGCAGATGGTCATTCACAAGATTAAGGCGCAGGCACTCGGCAACCGCGGCGTCAATATCCCTGCGCGCAAATTCTTTTTTGAAAAGTTTATTGCGCAGTTCCTGTGCGCTGTGGGCGCGGCGGGACAATATTTTCAATGCGGCATCCATTATTTGCGGCGAATTGTTCATAAGCTTGCTCCGGTAATCATTGATTCTAAATCGATACCACTATAATAGTCCGTATTTGGAACAATTGCAAAAGCAAGCTTGTGCATATTGATTATTGAAGATAAACGCGCCGGACAAAAAGCAAAAACAGACGGCTCAGGCTTTTGTAATTGTCCTTTTCCTAATATATATTTATGTTTTAATCTAAAAGCGGGACTGGGTAAGAATGTTAGATGACATGAATTTATTGCGCCAGGAGTATTTGTATAAGGCGCTGGCAAATTTGGAAAAATATGGAGTTCCAATGCTGGCAAATGAAAATACTCCGGCGGTAATCGGAGATGATCCGGGCATTTATTATTTTATTCCCAAACTGGCTCAAATGTTCAGCATTTCGCTGCCGGTGGCTACCCAATTGTTTTTTACCGGCCTGCTCGCACTAAGCGGCATTGCTGCCGCAATCGGGATTTTCCGTCTCTTCAAATCTAACTATGTGCGGTTTTGCGGAGTGATTATGTTGCTGGCGTTTGTCAGGCGGGGATTTTATGTTACAGATGTGTATCAAGCGCCGGCAATTGCAGTGATCGGGATAATTCCATTGGGGTTGTATGCTTTCAGTCGCGGCGGGATGCGTATTCAGATAGCAACCTTGATATGGAGCGGCTTGCTGTGTTCATTATGCAATCAGATTAGAAGTCATTCCGGAACGCTGGGGCTCCTCTTCCTTTTAACCTGTATAATTATAAGATGCTGGAAAGAGAAAAAAGCGTTTCGACAGATATTGCTCAGGATTGCCGTTCTTTTCATTTGCTGCATTCCGATATGGGGGTTCATGGAATATCAGATTAAACAGCGGAATGATTTTTTGCTTCAGCATGGCATGAACGCGTCTGATTTGACAAGCGGACATTTTTTCTGGCACAATATGTATATCGGACTTAGCTGGCTGCCGAACCAGTATGGAATCAAATGGAATGATAATTGTGCTGTCGATAAGGTTTTATCAGAGGCCCCTGATGTAAAGATAGGATCGGTCCGCTACGAGTCTGAATTGCGGCGGCATTATTTTGAATTAGTAAAAAAGGATCCGGTATTTATCGTTAAAACTTATCTGAGCAAAGTGCTTTATCTATTCAATTTTCATTGGCCGTTTATAATCCTGCCGTTTCTTGTGTTGTTGTTTTCTCAGCGCCGCAATGAACAATTATTTTATCTGGCAATGTTTTTGCCCATGCTGGCGGGGTTTGCCATGGGATTAATCAGCATCCCTAAAGAATATCCTTATTCCATGGGAGGCGCCACTACTGCATTATTATTCTGTTTTTTGATTTTTGCAGATCTTATGGACCGCGGATTTGAAAATCCAGACACTTTTCCTGGAATGGTCAGGATGTGGCTGAGTACCAGATTTACCGGCAAAAATGGCATTAATTCGCCACAAACATAAAAAAAACGGATATTTTTTGTAGTTTTTTTTGTTTTTTTTACAAAAAGACTTGCATAGCGCTTCCAGTTTTGCTACAATATAGAACAAACGAAGGTCGTGTTTAAGAAAGTTTCTTAATCATGAGGTCGTTAAAAAACAACTCAAGGAGAGAAAAAATGAAAAGAAGTCGTGGATTCACACTCATCGAACTCCTCGTCGTGATCGCTATCATCGCGATCCTCGCTGGTATGCTCTTACCGGCTCTGAACTCAGCCCGTGAAAAAGCACGCCGCATTTCCTGCGCGTCAAACCTGAAGCAGATTGGCCTGTCCCTGAAGCAGTATGCAATGGACTATGCTGATCGTTTCCCGACTGTTCCGGCTGAAAATGCCACTGCTACCGGCTTGCCGTTGGAATTGCTGAGACAGTTTGACTATCTGACTGACTATGCGGTTTACACCTGTCCGTCAACCACAACTGCCAAGGGATCCGGCACCGCACAGATTTATATAGGCAATTGCGATTATGCGTTTGCCAATATGATGATGGAAGGTTCTTCTGATCAGTTTGGTCGCGCTGATTCAGCGATTTCCTCTGACAGAAAATGCAATCAGTCTGGCGGCCCGAACCATTCTGAATTCGGTAACTACCTGTTCCAGGACGGCCATGTATCCGGTTTCTCCGGTGTAAATTGGTACATCTATGCGAACCGTGGCGGTTCCGCACTGTATCCGAATACTGATACACTGTAATTCAGTATAGAGTACAAGTTGATTTTAAGGAGGCTTCGGCCTCCTTTTTTCTTTACAGGAGGGCTTTTTGAACACAGATATCGGAACAAAGGGTTTTATATTTCCCGGCTTGTTTCTGATTGCGTCGTTATTTTTTTACCCATTGCTATTACCAGGCTTGCTGTTACCATTGGCATATCACAGCTATTTTATGCTTTTCTCTGCCGGAACATTATCTTTAATGGCTTTGTCCTTCTGTTTTTTTGACTATAAGCAAACTCTGGCTTTCTGCCAAAATAATTTTCTTCCGACAACGCTTATCGGCATTATGACAATTGTATGCCTGTTGCATCATCTGCGCAACCCCAATTATAGTCTCGACTATTTTTTCAGTTCACTGATTTGGATTTCGATTCCTTTGTTTGTTGCTCTTAATCGTAAATATTTTGAGAAGTATCTGCCATATTTTCTGGTATTGCTGGCCTTTTTGAATTACATCCAATCCACTAAAGAATTATTCTCAAATTCTGTTTTTTGCGGTATTTCCGGCAATTGGAATTGGAATGGAGCTTTACTGGTAATATCCACCCCCTTTCTGATGCTTTTTATTGCCAAGCTTGGGAGATTGTTGAAATGGAATTTTATTGTCGCAAGGGCATTGAATATTTTAATTGTGGGTTTGACTTTCTATTACATATATTTATGTGATTCAAAAGGTGTTTGGGGTGCGCTTGTCATGGCAACTTCATTATACTTCGGGATTCAGTATAGAAATAAGATATCAATTAGTTGGATATTATGGGGTATTCTGGCGACGCTGATTGCTGCTGTAATGCTTTTATATTTGGGCGGGATTGCCCGATTGAGCGCTTTTTTTATGCGGGATGTGCGGATGGAGTTGTGGACCGGCACTTTACGGCTTATTGGCGATAATTTTTTCTTTGGAATTGGTCAGCCGTTGTTTGAAAGCGCTTATGCTTCCTATAACCCAGTTGAATATTATTTGAATTTTTTTGCTACAGACAGAAATCCTCATCCCCACAACCATTTGCTGCTTTTTCTTGTGTCAAACGGGATTTTTTCATTCATCGCATGGCTGATTCTGCTTGTTTTGCCGATCGCGAACCGGGTTTTACATTCAACACGGACTGGTAATCTGCGAATGAAGCTATATTTCTTTATTATGTTGTTTTTATTTTTCCATAGTTTATTGGATATGACGTTGGAAATATGGCCGATAAATATAATTTTTCTGGTGATATTGGGTATTTTCTGGGGTAGGTACTGGAAGGTTCCGTCAAATGACGCGAAGACGTTGTTTGCACCCCTGACGGTTCGCCTGACTGCGCTTTTTTGCTTTGTAATTTTAATGGTCGCTCTGACGGTTCAACTTTACTGTAACGCTTTGGGTTCGTACTATTTCCGTAAAGCACATATTGCCAGAGAGCTGAATTCAGCAGACGCAGCGCTCGCTTGTTACGACAAGAGCATCTCCATCAAGCCGACTCCGGAAAGTATTTATCAAGCTGCTTTGATTGCTTTCTACGATTTGAAAAATCCTCTGCTTTGTCAACGCTATCTTGACCGGATGGAAGATTTGACAGCATTCAAGAATTATGTGAACAATAATGGACTTAAAGCTAAAGCTCTTTATTTACAAGGACGGCGGCTGGAGTCTTTGAAGTATTTTTATCAGGAAACCAGGAATTACCCGCTAAGTTCGGTAAACTGGTATTTTTATTATAACGCACTGAAAGAAACTGGACTTGACGATGAGGCGAAAATGGCGTATGATAAGCTTGCTCAATCTTTGGCGGTTAAAGGATTGCGTTTTGAGCACATTCCGCTTCTGATTAAGAATCCGAGATTGGATATGCATTTTAGAGAAGTTCCAGGAGTGGGTTTAAAAGAATCAAATTAGAGGGATGAGTGGTGTATAATTTCGTTATTACTTTAAGTCATGGTTATATGATTTTACCGACAGTGATTTTATTTTTAACTGCGGCATATTCCACCGGCTGGCTTGTTTCGGATAAAATATTGAAAATCCGATGGCGTCATCAAGTTCCCGCGTTTCTGGTGAATCTGGTTTTGGGAATGAATTTTCTGGCGTTGACGGCGCTGGCGGCCGGAACCATGAAGGTGTTATCGCCGGCGGTCATCTGGATTTTATTGGCAATTTTATCTGTTCCATGCATTATACGCTCCAAGCAACTTATCGGCTGCCTCACTGCGTACATAAATCGCAATAGCCTTTTCACTGTCATCATGTGTCTGGTGGGCATTTATGCTACAGGAAGCGCACTTTGCTTTCCCTATTGCTGGGACGAGTTGACATATCATGTTGCATTGCCGTTGCGTTGGATCCAGGTAGGCGGCTTGCCGGTTTTTATGGATAATCCTTATTCGGCGTTTCCATCGCTACCGCATTTGCTTTTCCGGCTGACTATAGAAATCGGCGGGATTAAGACGCCTCGGGTGCTTTGTCTGGCGGCATATATGATTTTTTTCTTTTCAGTTTACTGGATTATCAGGAGCTACGGTTCAAGATTTAAAGTCATGCTGTGTTTTGTAGTTTTTCTTTTATCGCCGATTTTTGTCACCATGATGCGTGAAGCATATGTCGAACCTTTTATGCTGATGAATCTTGCTGCCGCAGTTATGACGTTGAAGGGAACATCCGTAATACGGGTCGAGAAGACCGCGAATGTATTTCTGCTGTGCGGAATTCTGGCTGCCGGGGCTGCCGCCGTCAAACTTACCGGACTGGGGGTTGCCGCGGTGGTTTTTATTCTGGTAATGACTTATCCGGTGACTGATTTGAAAAAAAGACTCATATATGTTCTTATTCCGTGGTGTCTGGGTGCGGCAATTTTTGTTTTTCCTTTCTACCTGAGGCCTTTCTGCTATACGGGGAATCCGTTTTATCCGTTTCTCGCAGGATTGTTTTCATCCGATCCAAAAGTACTGGCGGTAAGCAAATTTCACTATGCGATGGGGTACAGTCATTTCGGGGTTATGGATATTGGCGGATTCTTTATATCTCCGGCGCTGCTGTGCTGGTTTGGGAAATTATTTGACGGCATTATTATGGGATGGCAGTTTCTGGTTTTTTGCGTTCTGACAGGATGGTCTATGATAAAAACCTGGAAACAGGAAAGGAGCTTGAGAAATTGCGGATATGTTGCCGCGATTCTGTTTTTCTATCTTTTCTGGTTTTTTACTTCCCAGCAAAGTCGTTTTGTCCTGCCGCTTTATTTTTTGATGATGATGGCGGGGACTTACGAATTCTGCCGGTTGATTCACAAGTGGGCGTTTATCTCTTTTGTGCTGCTTTTCGTATTTTGCGCATCTGTCAATCTGGATTGGAACGACATCCGGCATTATTACATTTCATGGCGATGGGTCTTCGGCGACCCCAGGGGAGTTGAGAAGTATCTGGAAAATGGAACCCGCGATAAAGGTTTTGTGAGGTCGATGGCGGCAATTGCTGAAAAGACGCCGCAACAATCAAAGATTATGTTGATATTTGAACGCCGCGGGCTTTACATGGCGCGTCAGTATGTGATTGCTACTCCTTTCTATCAGGAAAAATATTTTACTCCGCTGCCCAATAACAGCAATGAGGTGATGGAGGTTCTGCAAAAAGAAAAGATAGATTATATTCTGGTTGGGGCATCAAGCGTAAATCCGGATCACCTTGAGGAATATAATGCGGTCTATATGCAATTGGGGGAATTGCTTGCTCACCTGAAAGTCGCGAAAAAACTGGAGGATGTCTGGTTCGACGATTGTTACGGCCTGTATAAGGTAATTCGTTAATTAATAGTAATATCGAATAATTGCTTCTTTTTTTAGTTTCTCAATGTATTCGGCATAAGCGGTCTCTTTCAACTTGCTTTCCACCTTGTCCCGGAGTTCAGCATTCAGTTTCTGATAAGACGCGGTGACGCCTGGTTCATACTGGTCCAGCCGCAGGAAATAAGTGCCTTCATCAGCATTAATTGCGCTGGTGACGTCTCCGGCTTTCAGACCTTTCAGCGCCTGGGCGAATTCCGGGCGCAGACGCGGCTCATCTATCCAGCCCAGATCGCCGCCGGTTGCGGCGTTCGGGCCATCGGAATAAAGAGTTACCAGAGAGGCAAAAGTTTTTTTATTGGACGATTTTAATTCATCGTTTATCTGTTGCAGGGCCTGATCGTATTTTTCGTGATCTTTTTTCAGCATCATCAGTTCAAGCTTAAGTTTTGCGGGGGTTGAAAACTCATTTTTGTGCTGTTCATAATATTCGAATAATTCTTTTGGCGTAAGATTTACCGTGGCGTAGTAATAATTATTAATCATTACCTGTATCGCTATTTTTTCTTTGGCCTTTTTGCGCAGTTCTTCCAGGGAAGAGCCTACTTTTTTCGCTTTTGCCTCAAGTTCATGCCTGGTGGCGCAGCCATAGCTGATTGCCAGATCATCGATCATACTTTCTATATATTGATCCGGAATCTCAAATTTCTTCTTATCATAATCAGCGAGTACCAGATGGCGATTGATGATTTCACTAAGAACTTTCTTCCGCATCTTGTGGACTTCCTGATACAGGTCGTTCCCGTTGTAAACCAGACAGAGTTTGGATTCCTCGCGCCTGCTTTCATAGATAATGTCCATCAAGCTGATCGGAGTGCCGTTTACCGATGCCAGAATTGAGTCAACTTTCTCGTCTTGCCGCAGGTTGGGCGGCTGAACTGTTCTGGGGGCAATATCCATAAAATCAGGCTCCGCGGCAAAGACCAGCCCGGCCAGTAGTATATTTATAATTATCAATATTGCTTTCATGTTGCCTGTTTTTGAATAGATAAGTTAGCACCTGAAGCTTTTTTCTGCAAATGCCGATGGCTTATGATTTCTTTTGATACGGCATGGCTGAAAAAAGCAGCGGCAGGCGTAAAAGCAGCAGCAGAACCACGCTGAGCAGCACTCCGTTGACCTGAAATAAAATAAATGGAAAAAATACAATCCCGCAGGTATGACCGAAATAACGCAACGCCGGCAGGGACTCGTTTTTCATTAACGTTACTCGCCGCGCAAGGATTTCCTCTGCCATGCCTGCGGAAACCGCCATACAAAAAATGCCGCCCAGCAATACCGGATAAAAAAAGTCGATTTCATTGAAATAGAGCAGGAGCGGACAGAGGCATGATAAGGTTGCCATGATTGTTTTCAGGGACGGTACGCGCAGCAATATCCTGCCGAATGCAACTCCGCCCAGCATCCCTATAAACACTGGGGTCTTTTCATAAAGATCGCCTTTATCCTGCTGATAAGCAATCAGCAGCAGGAGAAACAGCCCCATAGTGAAAAAACCGTTTTCAAAGGTGCCGAAACCTAACGCATAATTGCCTGTTCTGGACATAAAAAACCTCATTACGATGTAAACCGCAATACTCATAACAAGCAGCAAAATAACCGCCAGCGGCGGCGGGAGCATTATGCATTTTTGGAGACGGCCATTGAAGATATCGCCGACAAGACTGGGCGACGGTTGCGACTGTTCGTTTTCCGGCAGTGAATACAGCGTGGTTAAAACCCCTCGCGGCATTATGACGCCGCGAAACGCGGTAACTTTGGACAACCGGTCTTCCAGTTCATTCAAATTGCCGGCCAGTTTGTTGTTGGCGGCCATGGTCAGGGTGGTGCAGCCCGGAACCGGCATGGTTTGTTTGAAATAATTTCCAATCGGGGGAAAATTATCTTCCGGCGCAGTGGCTGCCGGCTGTTTATTGTTTGTATTTACTGTGACGACAACGCCGTTAGGGGCAATTCTATCCGAAGCCAGATGATAAATCTGTGAGTTCCCGGGATTTCTGATAAATCCCGGTTCGAGAATCATGATGACGTCAAATCTCGGCTCGGCGTGCTGGAGATACTCTTCCGGAGGCATTGACGAAACGAAAAAACGCCCTGGCGCCAGCGGCAGCATTTCCTTGCTTAGCGCCAGCATAACGAGGTCTTTATACGGGCAGAGCAGGTTTACTTCCGACACATACGGCAGTTCCAGCAGGAATTGCGGAATTTGAGAAAACGGCGAGGCGATTACCAGGATTTGCAGATTGACTGAATTCGGTTGCAGCGTTACCGGCAGCATTCCAGCGATATCTTTCCGCGAGTCCTGTGGAATTTTCCAGCGCGGCGCGCCGTTATCCAATACCAGCAGTTTGCCGTCTTTTTTATCCAGTACCGTCATTCTGCCGGTTGGCGTATTGATGCTTTTGACATAACTCCAGCCGGGCTGTATCTGTTTCCAGTATATATGGAACAGTTTCTGCGAAGAATACACTCCGCAGGCATCCAGCAGCAGCGCGCATGACGCCATGATCCACAGCAGCGCCCTGAATCCGCGCCGTTTGAAATGTTCAATCCCGGCAAATATCGCCGCGGCGATGACTAATATCCCGGCCATTGCGGTAATCGCCTGGGCGGAATTGAAGCGGTCGGACAGCAGCGGAAAGGTTATGCCGCTGATTATCAGGCCGGTGCAGTAGCACAATTCCCCGGTGAGCCGCTCATGGTTTTTCATTGAAAACAGCATCGCCATTATCAGTCCGCTGAATACGCCGATCCATAGCGTGGAAAATGCGGCGCAGGCCGCCAGCGCAGGCAGTCCGTTCATGATTCCGATTGCCGGCATGGGGAAAAACATTGCGGAAAGTACTGAAATCAATGCGGCTGGAGGAAGAAAGATCAATGCTCCGGTCAGAACGAATGACTTATTTTCTTTATCATGATCGTTGGCGCGAAAGGATAACATTGCTCCGGCGGCGGACCAGAGGGAAAGGAAAAAAAGGACCAGCGCGGTAGTCAACGAAGGATTTTCAAAACGGGCGATTGATTCCCTGAGCACAAAGGAAATTGTCAGCAGGACAAAATAACCGGTGATGAGAAACGAAAACATGTTCCTGTATTGGGCCTGGCCTTTATTGCTCATTGGTTTGTTCCTGTTTAACTGTCCGGGCTCTGACGATTGCCAGAGATAATGCCGCTTCCAGGCTGCCGGTGTCCGCAATTCCCTTCCAGGCAATCTCAAAAGCGGTGCCGTGGTCAACGCTGGTGCGAATTACCGGCAATCCCAGTGTTGAATTAACCCCCCGGTCAAATGCGAGCATTTTGAACGGGATATGACCTTGATCGTGATACATTGAAAGTATTCCGTCGAATCGCGTCCTGATATTCTCGATGAACAAGGTGTCCGGCGGGAACGGCCCTTCAATATTGATGCCGCGGTCCCGCAATAACCGGAGCGCCGGTTTGACCACTTCTTCGTCTTCGCTCCCCATGTAGCCGTTTTCGCCTGCATGCGGATTAATCGCCGCCGCCGCCAGCAGCGGTTGGGCGATGCCCTCGGTTTTGATGACATTGTTCAGCAATTCCGTCACTTCAATAATGCGTTCCGCTGTGATTGCGGCCGCGACGTCTCTCAACGGGATGTGGGTGGTGACGAATGCCACCCGCAGATTGCCGGCGGACTGCATCATCGCATAATTCTGGCAATTGCAAAGTTCCGCAATCAGCTCGGTATGTCCGGTGAATTTAATTCCCGCGAGGTTAACGGATGCTTTATTCATCGGGCAGGTGACGATTGCGTCAACTTTTCCCGCCAGCGCATCTCTGGTTGCGGCAATTACCGCATCCATCGCGGCCAGTCCGCAAGACGGGTCTTCCTTGCCGACAGGAACGTTCCCTAATTTCATTTCGCCGGTCGGATGAATGGAGGGATACTTGCCGCCGGTGAATTTTTCCGAAGCGGCCTTGATAATTTCCGGACAACCGTAAATGATAATTTCAGCATTGTCCCTGAATTTGGGTAATAATGCTGTACGGACTGCGATTTCCGGCCCGATTCCGGCCGGATCGCCCATAGTCAATGCTATGCGTGGAATCCCGTTCATAAGCCCCCGGATTTACCAGATTTGGCCTTTGGATTCGTAATATTTGGCTACATTGGGAATAATCGGCTTAATCAGCTTTTTAATCGCCGCCGCGTATTCGCGGATTTCCCACTGCGCGTGTTCGCTGTCACGCAGGTCGAGAAAATGCAGCAGATTGTTAAGGTCTACCGTACCCCAGAAAGTGACCATCATGTTCTGCGGCAGTACGCCGCGCGCCTGTTCCCGGCAGACTCCGGCCGTGAGCAGTTCTTCATACAGCGCCAGCGATTGCATATTGTGATCAGATATTTTCTGTTTCAGTTCAGGACGGTCCAGGGAAGAATTGGCTACTGAGGCTTGACGGTTGTTTTCCGATTGCGCGCGGATACTCGGCGGCGTATAAAATTCCAGGTCGACTTCGGTGTAGCGCCGGGATATTTCATTGAAACTCCAAGTACGGTGACGGTGCCACTGGCCGCGCACAAACAGCGGACAATGAACGCTGAACGTGAACACTACATGTTCCAGCGGACTCGTATGCTTGTTCTCAATCAGATATTCGAGCAGGGTGACGTCCCGGTAATCCATCTTGTCTTTCAATCTGCCGAATGAAACCCGTGCGGCGTTTACGATGGTTGTTTCACTGCCAAGGTGATCAATCAAGCCGATCCAGCCCTGGCCGCCCAGCACTTTTACATGGTTATCCGGCGGTATATTAAGATGCTGCATATTGTCAGTCCCCCTTTTTCTTTATTTTATCTGCATGTTTGCCTCACAAAATAGCTGTGATTGCGCTAAAATCAATCCTTTTATTCAATCTGCATTCAATATTTTTAGACAGAGACATTGGTGTGATGATTTTTCCGGCTTATTTGTTGGCCGGAGATAATAAGATTCATTTTTGTATTTTGAGGAATTCCAGTCTTGATTCTCCAAGCTGCCGGGCAATATTATTAGAATATTAAAACCAAAAATTCTATCAGTGTGATGCGCGGAATATGAAAGCAAAATGGTTTGTGAAAGGGGACTGGGACGGGTTTATCGGGCTTTTTATTGATAATCTGCTTCAGTTGCTGCTGATTGCGACGCTGTGTCCGCTGGTGTGCGGAATTCCGCTTAAGACTGTCGCCGGATTGATTCTGCCGGGAGCCGCCGTGTCCATCGTGGCGGGCAATCTTTTTTATTCCTGGCAGGCATGGCGTCTGGCGAAGCGTACAGGCCGGAATGATGTGACGGCTCTGCCTTACGGGATCAATACCGTGAGTCTGATTGCGTTCCTTTTTTTCATCATGGCTCCGGTGTGGCAGGCGACCGGAAATGCGGTAAAAGTTTGGGAAGCGGGTGTTTTTGCATGTTTGCTCAGCGGACTGCTGGAATTGGCATTGGCATTTTGCGCGGACCCGCTCCGCAGGAATGCGCCGCGGGCGGCTCTGCTCTCGGCATTGGCCGGTGTGGCGCTGACATTTATTTCGATGGGGTTCGCCTTTCAAATCTTCGCATCTCCGGCCATTGCGCTGCTTCCGATGTTTTTGATTGTGATCGCTTATGCCACGCGGGTACGCCTGCCGCTGGGGGTGCCTGCTGGATTGCTGGCTATCTTGGCCGGTGTGGCGATTGCATGGGGACTGAAGTGGGCGGGCGTTCCTTCTTTTTCTCCGCCGCCCGATCCTGTACCGTTCGGGTTTCATCTTCCGCAACCGGATGCCACTGCCTGGCGGGCGTTGATATCGGGGGGCGGACTCTGGAGCTATCTCACAGTTATTGTGCCGATGGCCCTGTTCAATGTTCTCGGGTCGTTGCAGTCATTGGATAGCGCCGAGGCTGCGGGAGACCGCTACGAAACCATGCCTTCGCTGGTGATGAATGGAGCCGGCAGCATTGTCGCCGCCTTTTTCGGCAGCGCGTTCCCCACCACTATTTACATCGGGCATCCCGGCTGGAAAGCAATGGGGGCAAGAATCGGATATTCCGCATTGAACGGCGTCGTAATCAGCGCACTTTGTTTCTTAGGCGCGGTTACTGCCGCAGCAATTCCGAATGAAAAATAGTTCGCGCTGATTCGACCGATGTTTAGAAAGCGGCAATAGGTTTTTATTCGCGATCACGCCATTTTCAGCCTAATTAGTCATTTTTTTAAGTATTGCTGCTTCA
>TBL_comb47_HYPODRAFT_10004115_pt1 | contig 16833 bp, 13 predicted proteins | sample TroBogypolimnion_40_FD_10682 | JGI IMG/M metagenome (IMG submission 10682)
CCAGACTGCGCTGATTGTCCTGTTGTCCCAGATTGGGTCGTATGTTCCGGCAGAGGCCGCCAGTATCGGTTACATCGACAAAATATTCACCCGGGTAGGGGCTTCCGACAACATATCGTCCGGTGAATCAACGTTTATGGTGGAGATGACGGAGGCGGCCAGCATCCTGAACAACATTTCGGACCGCAGCCTGATACTCTTCGACGAATTGGGACGCGGCACGAGCACCTACGACGGCATCTCCATCGCATGGTCGATCGTCGAATACATCCACGAACATCCCAGGGTAAAGGCAAAAACCCTCTTTGCAACCCATTACCACGAGTTGAATGAGATGGAGAAGACATTCGGACGCATCCGTAATTTCAACGTCTCAATCAAGGAGATGGGAAAGAACATCATCTTCTTGCGTAAACTTGTTCCGGGCGGCAGCAACCACAGTTTCGGCATCCACGTTGCACAAATGGCGGGAATGCCGCGCAGTGTGGTGGCACGTGCAGAGGATATTCTGGCACAGATGGAGAAGAGCAACAGGAAGGAGTATCCGGTCAAACCGGTGGGCGATCTGGCGCAAAACAGGGAGGGGTACCAGCTAAGTATCTTCCAACTGGATGATCCGGTGTTGAAGCAGATTCGCGACGAAATCAAGAATCTGGATATCAATAACATGTCTCCTCTCGAAGCATTGAACAAACTGAATGAGATCAAGAAGATTATCGGAATCTAGATAACATGCTATTATGCTAATTGGGATAAGAGCGTAGTTGAGTATGGATACATTTCAATGAAAAAATTAGTAGAAATTGGACTCAAACAATTTTTTTGCATCAACACATTAGAAAATTAACATAGTAGCATATTGGCACATTAACAAATTAGCAAGTTATGAGTATCGGGAAAGAGTTCAAGGAGTTTGCCATGCGCGGGAATGTCGTCGATATGGCAGTTGGTATCATCATTGGAGCAGCTTTCGGAAAAATCATCACCTCATTTGTGGTGGATGTACTGATGCCTCCTTTGGGAATGATCATTGGCGGGACCGATTTCAGTTCCTTCAAAATCAGGCTGAGTGAGCCGGTAGTATCCGGTGGGAAGGTGGTTGCCGAGGCGGTGAGTCTCAATTATGGCAAATTCATTCAGACCACTGTCGACTTCCTGATCATTGCCTTTGCCATCTTTATGATGGTCAAGATGATGAACAGGTTCATGAAAAAGAACCAGCCTGTTCCTGCACCGGCCCCTCCACCTGAGCCAACCAGGGAGGAGTTGTTGCTGACCGAAATCAGGGATCTGCTCAGGAAGAATGTGTCGTAGATTGCCACAAACGTTTAAGATTAGGTTTTCATGCCGCAGCTACGCAGCTTGGTTGTCTTGGTATTCACCCGTTCTACCATAATTTCTCCCTTACGCGGCCAAACAATTTTCAAAAATCGCCTGATTGCCAGGTGCACCGCACCGGTATGATGGCAGGCAAAGGATGGGACAAGGATTAAAAGCCGCGTAGCGGCGACATTTTGCCCGGGCTCGGAGGCATCTTTTGAGTCAATTGGCTTCCTTTCGAGGGTTATTGTAAAAATTCATGAAAATGCTGCAAAAAATCTTTTGTTTCCTGGTTGTTGCCGGCGGGGGTTTCCACCTCTCCGCACAATCCACTGCGGGCCTTCCCAACTGTGTGAATATTCGGCCCGGGAGCTCCCTTGCGGGGATTGTCCGTCAGGCGGCACAGGTAACTCCCTCTCCGCGTCAACTGCGCTGGCAGGAGCTGGAGCTGACTGCCTTCTTCCATTTTGGAGTGAACACTTTTACAGACAGGGAGTGGGGCGAAGGGACCGAAAAGGAGCAAATTTTCAATCCGACCCAGTTGGATGCCGGACAGTGGGTGGCTGCCTGCAAAGCCGCCGGAATCAAACAGGTGATCCTGACTGCCAAACACCACGATGGATTCTGCCTCTGGCCCAGTGCCCTGACAGAACATTCCGTGAGAAATTCGCCCTGGAAGCATGGGAAAGGGGATGTGGTGAGAGAGGTCTCTGATGCCTGTCACAGACAAAACATCGGATTCGGCGTTTATCTTTCGCCCTGGGACAGAAATTCAAAACTATACGGAACGGATGCCTACAACGATTATTTTGTGGGACAACTTACCGAATTGCTCTCGAACTATGGCCGCATCGACGAGGTTTGGTTTGACGGAGCCTGCGGGGAGGGTCCGAACGGCAAGAAGCAGGTGTACGATTTTGAACGGTGGTATGGTGTGATCAGGAAGTTGCAGCCCACTGCCACCATTGCCATCTCCGGCCCGGATGTCAGATGGGTAGGAACCGAGTCGGGCTATGGCCGCGAAACAGAATGGAGCGTTATCCCGGTAGGGAAGAAGCTGCTCAACGACGTGGCAGATGGCTCTCAAAAGGATGTCAACTTTCCGCCGGTAGGCGATCTTACCAAATCGGATCTGGGCAGCCGGGAGGCCTTGGCTTCCGCGCAGACCCTGGTGTGGTATCCGGCCGAGACGGATGTCTCCATCCGTCCGGGATGGTTTTTTCACGAAAAGGATAATTCAAAAGTAAAAAGCGGTGAAAAACTGATGGACATCTATTTCCACTCTGTGGGAAGAAATGGGGTGCTTTTGTTGAATATTCCCCCCGACAGAAGGGGTTTGCTGAATGAAAATGATGTCAAGGCGCTGGCCGACTGGAAAAATATCCGGGACAACTTGTTTAGAGTCAATCTCGCGAAAAGTGCAAGGGTAACCTGTCCAAACGGCACTGGGATGAAGCGGATGCTCGATGGCAACTCAGCCACCCATTTCACCACGACCGGTAATGACACCACTACCGTGATCACCTTCAACCTGAAGGGAAAACAAACGTTCGACGTGTTGCTTTTACAGGAAAATGTCCGGATCGGGCAGCGGATCGAACAGTTTAGGCTGGAAGTTCAGAAGGACGGACAATGGACAACAGTCGCGGAAGGAACCACGGTTGGGTACAAAAGATTGCTGCAGTTTTCACCAGCCACGACAGATCAGGTGCGCCTTTCAATTTTGTCGTCCAGGATGAATCCGACGGTAGCGGAGTTTGGGTTGTATAAAATGAAGTAAAATTGGACTCTTCGACNGACTCAGGGANNGNAAATTANATTCAAATTTGCAGNTAATTCCACAANTATTCTTNAAATTTATTTTNNGGATATTGTNNGGAAGATGAAAATGATTACTTTTGCAGTCCGAAATAGTTCGAGTGGGCTCAAAAAGAGGAGAATCCATCCCGCCTTCCGGACCCTAATAATTAAATTGTAAAGATGTACGCAATTGTAGAAATCGCCGGACAGCAGTTCAAGGTGGAAAATTCAAGGAAAGTGTATGTACACCGTCTTCCGAACGAAGTAGGTGCAGAGGTCACTTTCGAAAAAGTATTACTTGTCGACAATGAAGGGGTGATTACCGTCGGAACACCCGTTGTTGAAGGCGCAAAAGTCAACGCAACAGTGCTTTCCCACCTGAAAGGGGATAAGGTCATTGTATTCAAGAAAAAACGCCGCAAAGGCTACAGGAAGAAAAACGGTCACCGTCAATTCTTCTCCCAGATCTTAATTAACGAAATAGTAGCGTAACCCTCTAAAAACATTTTACCATGGCACATAAAAAAGGGGCGGGTAGTTCGAAGAACGGCCGCGAATCAGAAAGCAAACGTCTTGGCGTAAAAATTTTTGGCGGGCAGGCTGCCAAAGCAGGTAACATTCTGGTTCGCCAGCGTGGAACTGTGCACAATCCCGGAGCCAATGTTGGAATTGGTAAGGATCATACTCTTTTCGCCCTGATCGATGGTACAGTAACTTTCAAGAAGAAAACCAACGCCAAGTCATTCGTGAGCGTTGAGCCTTTGAAGGAAGCAGAGTAACCAATAGTTCATTCAAAAAATTCTCTCCCGTTTTATTGCCTTTGCAATGAGACGGGAGTTTTTTTTTGTTGTAACTTTGTGTCTTAAATTGAAAATCATGTTAAGTTTAAAATTCATTCAGGAAAATCCGGAGCTGGTGGTAGAAAGACTGGCTGTCAAACATTTCGACGCACGTGAGATCGTGCAGCAATTGCTGGCATTGTACCAGAAGCGCAACGAATACCAGATCGAAAGTGACGGTTGCAAGGCGGAGATGAACCAGCTGTCGAAGGAGATCGGTTTGCTGTTTAAGGAGGGCAAAACGGAAGAAGCCAATAAAGCCAAGGAGCGGACGGTCGTCCTGAAGGAGTTGATTCGTCAGCATGACGAGGATTTTGAAACCATCGATGCCCAGATGGCCGCCCTGCAGGTGGTGATGCCCAATCTGCCTTCCACCCTGGTTCCCGAAGGCAGAACACCAGAAGACAATCTTGTGGTGGCCACCGGTGGTGTGATTCCCCAGCTGCCTGAAGGGTCCAAACCCCATTGGGAACTTGCAGCGCAATACGACCTGATTGATTTTGAACTCGGCGTAAAGATAACAGGAGCGGGATTTCCTGTCTACAAAGGATTCGGTGCCCGGATTCAGCGTGCGCTGATCAACTTTTTCCTGGACCAGGGCAGGGCTGCTGGCTATCTCGAAGTACAGCCTCCCTATGTGGTGAATGAAGCTTCCGGTTTCGGTACAGGCCAGCTTCCCGACAAGGAGGGGCAGATGTACCACTGCCCAGTAGATGGACTCTACCTGATTCCTACAGCCGAGGTTCCCGTGACCAACATCTTCCGGGATGTCATCGTAGAGTCGAAGGATCTTCCCATCAAAACCACTGCCTATTCGGCCTGTTTCCGCCGTGAGGCAGGTTCCTACGGCAAGGATGTGCGCGGACTGAACCGGCTGCATCAGTTCGACAAGGTGGAGATCGTGCAGATCGCCCATCCAGATAAATCCTATGAAACACTCGACCAGATGGTAAGTTATGTGCAATCACTCGTGGAGAAACTGGGATTGCCTTACCGCATCCTCCGGCTTTGTGGCGGGGACATGAGTTTTACATCTGCGCTGACCTATGACTTCGAAGTCTGGTCGGCAGGGCAGGGGCGCTGGCTGGAGGTCTCCTCTGTTTCCAATTTTGAGTCTTTCCAGGCCAACCGACTGAAACTGCGCTACCGCGAAGAGGGCAATAAAAAATTGCAGTTGGCCCATACCCTGAATGGCAGTGCCCTGGCTCTGCCCCGTATCGTCGCCTCCATTCTCGAAAATTATCAAACGCCTGAAGGCATACTCGTACCTGAAGTACTTGTTCCCTACATGGGATGTACCATCATCAACTGAGCGGCACGGTCTGAAATGCTTGATATCTCTGAAGGGTTTGAAGGGTTAAGGTCATAACCCCTTCAAACCCTTCAGACTTTTTTTAAACTCCTCAAATTTTTCTCATAAAAATTTGCACATCTCAAATAATATTTAGATATTTGTCTAAATATCTATTTGAGATGAACGCTTTTTTCAAAGCATTGAATGATCCTACCCGGCGGGAGATACTCGAACTCTTAAACAGGGGTGATCTGACGGCAGGTGATATTGCCGACAGGTTCGACATGACCAAGCCCAGCATCTCACACCACTTGGATCTGCTGAAGCAGGCAGGACTGGTGGTGAGCATCCGGGAAGGACAGTACATCAAATATTCGATCAATACCACGGTCTTTGACGGGATTGCCGTATGGCTGATGCAGTTTAAGAAATAAGTACTTGGAGTACTTCGAGTACTTGGAGTACTTAAAGTGGGAGGAAAGAAACAGTTGAAATAATTGGTTTTAATTTTTGATAAAATGAAAAAAGTTGCAGTGATTTTGGTTTTTGTGCTAATGGTGCTTGGCTCCTATGGGCAGGAGGTTACGGGTGCCTGGAATGGATCCCTGAAAGTACAGGGAATGCAGTTGAGGATAGTGTTTAACATTTCCAAAACGGATAGCGGTTACAGTTCGACGATGGACAGTCCGGATCAGGGGGCAAAGGGTATTCCGGTAACGACGACTACTTTTGAAAACGCAAGGCTAAAAATTGAAATGACCAATTTGCACATCGAATATTCGGGTGAATTGAAGGACAGAACCATCACAGGCACTTTTAAACAGAATGGGATGGCATTTCCGATGAACCTGACGAAGGAGGCCATAGCAAAGGAGTTGGTCAAGCGGCCACAGGATCCCGTAAAACCTTACCCCTACTATTCTGAAGAGGTTACCTTTGCCAACAGTCACGCAAACATCACGCTGGCCGGGACTTTGACCCTACCAAAAAAAGAGGGTACTTTTCCTGCAGTCATCCTGATAACAGGCAGCGGACCGCAAAACCGGGATGAGGAGCTCATGGGGCACAAGCCCTTTCTGGTTCTTTCCGATTATCTCACCCGTCAGGGAATTGCCGTGTTGCGCTACGACGACAGGGGAGTTGCCCAGTCTAAGGGAGATTTTAAAACAGGCACTACCGTGGATTTTGCATCGGATGCAGAGAGTGCAGTTGCCTATCTGAAAGGAAGAAAGGAGATCATTCAGAACAAGATTGGTCTGGTCGGCCACAGTGAAGGCGGGATCATTGCACCGATGGTTGCCTCGCACAACAAGGATGTTGACTTCATCGTTTTGCTTGCGGGAACTGGTCTTCGCGGTGACAAGATACTGCTGCTTCAGCAGGAGTTGATTGGCAGGGCCTCCGGAAAACCCGAGACGGAGATTGCCAAAACGAGGGAGGCCAATACGAAGGCATTCGAGCTGGTGCTGAAGTCCAAAACGACAGAATCGCTGACAACAGATTTAACAGGATTACTCAATGATATTTTGAAGGAGAATCAGGACAAGGGGAAACCAAGCGGGATGTCGAATGCGGATTATGTGGCGCTTCAGGTCAAGCAGATTACCTCTCCCTGGATGCTCTATTTTATCAGGTATGATCCTGCAGGCGCATTGGAAAAGGTGAAATGCCCGGTTTTGGCCATTGACGGAGAGAAAGATCTGCAGGTTCCCGGAAGGGAGAATTTGCAGGCCATTGAAAAAGCATTAAAGAAGGGAGGAAACCAGCAGGTGACTACCAGGTTGTTCCCCAATTTGAACCATCTTTTTCAGGAGTGTAAAACAGGTTCCCCTGCTGAATATGCTGAGATAGAGCAGACATTTTCACCTGTGGCCATGGAGGTAGTGGCGAAATGGATACTGCAGCAGGCAAGGTAATGGAGGGTCCGGCCAGATCAGACGGGACCATTCGACCCCAACGACCAATTTACAGACAACAACCAATATTGAACCAGAAAATTAATTGACCAGACACCTATGAAAAGAGAAAAAATTGTTCAGGAACTGATCCTCATTCTCCTCACCGTGCTTCCGATTCTTTACCTGGCATTGAACTGGAGTGTCCTTCCCGAATCTGTTCCGGTCCATTTTGACATGAAGGGTCAGCCCAACGGATACGGGTCGAGGATGGTTTACCTCATTTTACCCCTTGGGATCTATTTTTTGATGCTTGTTCTGCCACGGATTGATCCGCGAAAGGCGAACTATGCCATTTTTGAGGGCAGTTATTACAAACTCCGGCTGATTATGGCGGTATTCTTTGGGGTACTGAACACGACGATCCTCTGGGGAATCGTCCACCAAACGAATACTGTTCAGCGGTTTCTTCCCTTGTCGCTTTTCTTCCTGTTTATGCTGATCGGAAACTACATGGGGAATTTCAGACCCAATTATTTTGTGGGTATCAAGGTTCCCTGGACGCTCAACAGTGATGAGGTTTGGATCCGGACGCACAAGATGGCCGGAAAGTTGTGGTTCTGGGGCAGCATCCTGGGATTGGCGCTGTTTTTTGTAGTGGATAAGTTCGAATGGATTTTCGCAGGATTGATGCTGGTATTGGTGGTCGTCCCGATTGTATATTCTTATGTTATTTACCAGAGGCTGGAGAAAAAGGATTGATATTTTCCCTGCTGGGTCATTCCATATATCCAACTGAAATTTTCAAAGGGCTGAAAAGGTGAAAATATCGCTTTTCCAGTCTTTTGTGCGTTTGATTGGCACGGATACTCTATCGGGATTAATACTCCATCAAGAGGAATTGCGTCTGGAAGATCTAAATGTGTATCTAAATTTTTCACCTATCCATATTTTTTTATCTTTGTGGATGGTCCTTTTTCAGAATTGACAACAGAAACTGAAATTGGATTGGTATTTGATGATTTTATTGGCCATGGGCTTTTAATTCAGCCGTTGACCGACAGTATAAAAAACAAATTATTCCAGATGAACCAACTATTCAGAAGAAAGTCCGTCACGATTCTATTGGCAGAGGCAACAAAAGATGAGCACAAATTTAACCGTGCACTCACCGCCAAGAACCTGATTACGCTCGGAATCGGGGCCATCATAGGAACTGGAATATTTGTTCTGACAGGGACTGCAGCAGCAAATTATGCGGGTCCTTCCATCATGCTCTCCTTTATCTTTTCCGCCCTGGGATGTGTTTTTGCCGGCTTGTGCTATGCCGAATTTGCCTCGATGATCCCCATTGCAGGCAGTGCGTACACTTACGCCTATGCGACCCTGGGGGAATTTCTGGCCTGGATCATTGGCTGGGACCTGATTCTTGAATATCTTTTTGCCTCTTCAACTGTGGCAGTGGGTTGGTCGGGCTATTTTGTCAGTTTTCTCAAAGATTTTAACATCATCATACCGCACTCCCTGTGTTCCGCACCCTTCAATCACGTTCCGGGGCATGGGTGGGAGCAGACAGGCAGCATCCTGAATTTCCCGGCAGTTGCCCTCGTGGTTCTCATCACGGCCCTTCTGGTCATTGGCATCAGGGAATCGAGCAGGTTCAACAACGTGATAGTGATCGTAAAATTGCTGGTAATTCTACTTTTCATTGGATTCGGTATCTCCTACATCCATCCCGAAAACTGGACACCATTCATTCCTGAAAATACCGGAACTTTTGGCCATTTCGGCATCTCCGGCGTCTTTACCGGAGCAGGAGTTATTTTCTTTGCCTACATTGGTTTTGATGCACTCTCAACCGCAGCCCAGGAGACGAAGAATCCGGCGCGCGACATGCCCATCGGGATTCTTTGGTCGCTGGTGATTTGCACTGTTTTGTATGTGGCCGTTGCCGCCGTCCTGACGGGAATAGTCAACTACAAGGACCTGAACGTATCTGCCCCCATCGCCCTGGCCATTGACAGGGCAGGAGATTCTCTGATCTGGTTGCGCCCCCTGATTAAAATAGGGGCACTTGCCGGATTGAGCTCCGTCGTTTTGGTGATGCTGATGGCTCAGCCCAGGATTTTCTATACCATGGCCAAAGACGGACTTTTGCCTCCAGCTTTCACGGTAGTGCACAAAAAATTTAAGACACCCTACATAACCACCATCGTTACTGGATTCTTTGCCGCGATTATTGCAGGCATATTCCCCATCGCTGTACTTGGAGAACTGGTCTCCATCGGTACGCTGCTTGCCTTCGTCATCGTTTGCGCAGGCATCATCATTCTCCGCAAGACGGATCCGGATGCCGCCAGACCTTTCAAAACTCCATTTGTACCGCTGTTCCCGATCCTTGGCATGTTGATTTGCCTTGCCCAGATGGCTTCGCTGCCTCTGGATACCTGGATGCGACTGATCATCTGGATGGCTGTCGGAATGCTGATCTATTTTTTATACGGCAAAAAGAGAAGTAAAATCTTTATCAATCAATCCAAATGAAAATTTGTTTGAAATGGTTCATTCCGGCTTTACTCCTGCTGATCGGTACCTCCTGTAAGAAGAACAGTACTCCGGATACCACTCCGGTAACTACTCCGGATACGACCAAACCTACCATCAGCCTGGTGGACCCTACGGCCGGAATGGCCTATGTGCTGGGTACCAACATTCACCTGCAAATGGATCTGAGCGACAATGTGGAGCTGAAATCCTACAAAGTGGTGATTGCCAAAAGTACCAAGGGATTGCAAACATCCGACTGGGCTTATACCAATACCTGGGTACTTGCATCGGGTAAAAAAACGACTACTGTCAACCAGAGTGAAATTGCGATTCCCCTGACGGTAACAGGAAATCAGGTAACTGTAGGGAACTACGACATGACCATTACCTGTACGGATACTTCCGGGAACGAAGCCACCACCATGTTGCTGATTGTACTCAAACTTACCAATTAGCAACAGAGACTTATAACTTCTTGGCGCATGGGAGAGGGTAGGGCACTGATCAGTTTCAGTCTTTCACGGGATATAGTCCAAGCTCTTTGCTTTTCTTCATCATAAAGGCATAGGCTTCTTCGTAATTGTTGTGGATCTCGCCATCCAGAATGGCCTCCTTGATAGCGGTTTTTATCAATCCAACCTCCTTGCAGGGCTGAAGTCCAAAGATTTCCATGATGAGTTCGCCGGTCACGGGCGGCTGAAAATTGCGAACGGCATCCTTCTCTTCTATCTCCTTCAACTTTTCTCGCACCAGCTGAAAATTGGCCAGGAATCGGGTCACCTTCTCTTCGTTCTTGGAGGTAATATCTGCTTCGCAAAGGGTCATCAGGTCATCAATGTCATCGCCAGCATCAAAAAGCAACCGTCGGACCGCAGAATCAGTTACCTCCTCCTCCGACAGCACAATGGGCCGCATGTGCAGCAGCACCATCTTTTGGACGAACTTCATCTTCTCATTCAGCGGCAGTTTCAACCTGTCAAACAATTTCGGAACCATCTTTTCACCCACAAAATTGTGGGCATGGAAAGTCCAGCCCAGGGTTGGGGAGAATCTCTTTGTAACCGGTTTTGCCACATCGTGCAGCAACGCTGACCATCGCAGCCAAAGATTATCGGTGTTGACACAGATGCGGTCCAATACTTCCAGCGTATGGTAGAAATTGTCTTTGTGGTAAATACCGTTAACGCTTTCCCTCCCCTTCAGATTTTGAATTTCGGGCAGTATAATTTTTAGCAGGCCGGAACTTTCGAGCAATTTAAAGCCTATGGATGGTTTTTCCGAACCTATAATTTTGTTGAGTTCTTCCGTGATCCTCTCCTTGGATACGATGTTGATCCGATCGGCTTGTGTTGCAATGGCGGCAAATGTCTGCTCCTCAATCCTGAAATTGAGCTGCGAGGCAAATCGGATGGCCCGCATCATCCTGAGCGGATCGTCAGAGAAGGTGAGGTGCGGGTCAAGCGGAGTGCGGATCAGCTTGCTTTCCAGATCATCAAGACCATTAAAAGGGTCAATTACCTCACCGTACCGTTCCCTGTTCAGGGATATGGCGAGGGTATTCATGGTGAAATCACGCCTGTTCTGATCATCCACCAGCGTTCCGCCCTCCACAATCGGTTTTCTGCTGTCGAGCCGGTAGGACTCTTTTCTTGTCCCGACAAATTCAAAATCAACCCCCTTGTCCCGAAACATGGCAGTTCCAAAATTCTTGTATACGGTAACGGCCAACTTGGGGTGTATGGCGGCTGCCACTGCCTTTGCCAGGCCAATCCCGCTGCCTACTGTAACAATGTCAATGTCGTAATGCTCCTTTTTCCGGTACATCAAAAGGTCCCTGACATAACCTCCAATGACATAGGTTTCTAGTCCTGCGTCATCTGCTACGGAACCGATCAGTGCAAATGTGGGGTGTTGAAGATGATCGCTTAAATTAATTGTTGACGGCATTACTGAACTGTTGGTACAAAATTTTGGCAAAATTAATCATTTAAAGGGAAGTGACCGCCCTTGAGTGCTTATTTGGAACAGTCCAGATTTGGATTTGGCCTTTTTGAATTACAACTCAGGTAGAACGGTTTCAAGTTTCATTCCGCGAGATCCCTTAACCAGCAAAAGATATTCCGAAAATTGCTCCTCTTTCAGGTGGGTAACCAGTTCGGTGGACTGGCTGAAGCATTTGAAGTTTGCAGGCAGTTTGCAGCCGGCATAGTTTGGCCCGGCGAGCAGGACCAGGTCAAGGTCCAGGGTTGAAAGAAGGTCAATGATCTTCTGATGCTCCATGGCAGCATCGGGGCCAAGTTCCAGCATATCTCCCAGGATTACCCCCTTTTTACGTGCCTGGAGTTGCGCGAGATTTTCCAGCGCGACCCGCGTACTGGATGGATTGGCATTGTAAGCATCCATCAGCAGTCTGTTCCGGCCTGTATCCACCAATTGAGACCTGTTGTTGTCGGGTTTGTAGGATTCAAGTGCGGATGCAATTCTGGTTGGATCAATGTCAAAATAGTGACCTATTGCAGCAGAAGCGAGTGCATTTTCAAGATTGTAACCCCCAACAAGTCTCGTTTTTACATAGAGCCATCCCTTGGGAAAAAGGATTTTGAAAACTAGCAAAGGATCGGCACTCACCAGTTCTCCTTCGAGCCCTTCGCCACCTTTGACTGTAGTATAACCGATTTTCCGCGTGAGTCCTGTCTGAGCGGTCAGGAGAGGATTGGAAGTGTTGATGAAAATGGTCCCCTGGTTTTGTTCCAAAAAGCGGTACAATTCACTTTTTGTCCGTATGACCCCTTCAAATGATCCGAACCCCTCAAGGTGGGCTCTGCCGACATTTGTGATCAGTCCAAAATCAGGCTGGGCCATCCTGCAAAGGGCATCAATCTCTCCAGGATGATTGGCCCCCATTTCCACAATGGCAAATTCCGTTTCCGGCTTGATGGTTAGCAGGGTCAATGGGACGCCAATGTGGTTGTTCAGGTTTCCCCGGGTAGAAATAAGATTGAATTTTTTGGAAAGCACGGAAGCCGTCAGCTCCTTGGTGGTCGTCTTGCCGTTGGTTCCCGTGATGGCCAAAACGGGAATTCCCATCCGTTGCCGGTGCAGCAGCGCAAGGGACTGAAGTGTGGCNAGTACATTCTCCACAAGCAGGATTCTCTCCCCGGTGGCAAAGGAGGCCTCATCAACCACTGCATAAGCAGCCCCTCTTTCGAGTGCAGTCTGCGCAAAGGTATTCCCGTTGAAGTTGTCTCCCCGGAGTGCAAAAAAGAGCGAACCAGCCTCAATGTTTCGGCTGTCCGTTGTCACGACCGGATGTTTCAGGAAAATTTGATACAGCGCTTCTGTGTTCATAGGAGATGAAAAAAAACCTCATCCGAAGACGAGGTTTTGATGTTTATCTTGGTTCGGTATCTCCGAGCTTTGTCATCGCACAACGAAAGCCGATGTCATTGGTTGATTTCCTTTCATCCAGGTATCTCCTGGTTCCGGGACTCAGCCAATAGGGCCTGTCTTTCCAGCTACCGCCCTTGTAAACCCTGGTGTGATCAGAAATACGGGGATTGTAATTGTCCTTCAGATTCGGGTACATGGCATTTGAGCTGATGCTGCTCCGGATGGAATCATCCTTGTTCTTCCAAAGGCTTTCATCCAAATTGGACTGGAAATCTCCATCCTTGAAATTGGTAAAATTGGCAACTGTATCCCGTACCATCTCGCCCAATTCGTTGCGAACAAAATTGCCTGTAGAATCTTTCTTGAAATTTGTATAGACGCTGCCGCGAAGGGGCTGGAATTCATTGAACTCCTGGAAAGAGGTAGGCCTGTAAACATCCTGTACCCATTCGTTCACATTCCCGGCCATGCAATACAAACCCAGATCGTTGGGTGCAAATGATTTGACGGGTGCGGTGATCTCAAACCCGTCGTTCAAGGCTCCGGATACACCCATGTAGTCGCCACGACCCCTGACACTGTTGGCCATAAAGACTCCGCGCGTCTTTTTCTCAGTCGAGCGGATGTAGTTGCCATTCCAGGGAAAGATACGCCGGTCTGTAACAACCTCTTCATCTGTATTTCCAATAAGTGCTACCGCTGCATACTCCCATTCGGCCTCAGTGGGAAGACGGTAACGGGGAAGTACGATCCCATCAGACATGCTGGTTCTGCGGGTGGCACCATCCTTGCCGAGATTCTTCAGCGGTCTTTTACCGTCTGTGCCATTGTAAAGCCCATTCATGTAACTGTCGGATGAAAAAGTATTCTGACCGCTTTGCTTTGTATCTTCTGCCAGGATCTGGTTCTTGATCAATATTCTTTCGTTCACCCGGTCTGTTCTCCATTTGCAGTAGTTATTGGCCTGTATCCAGCTAACCCCAACTACAGGATATTCGGAGTATGCTGCATGCCGCAAATAATTTTCAAGGAAGGGTTCATTGTAGGCCAATTCATTTCTCCAAACCAGCGTGTCGGGCAATGCCTCCTTGTAAACTTCAGGTTTGTCCGGATAAACACGCTGCAACCAGTACAAATATTCTCTCCAGTCAACATTGCGAACTTCCGTTTCATCCATGAAAAAAGAGGAGACAGTCACACGGCGCTGCATATTGTTGTTGTCATAAATGACATCCTGTTCAACACGACCCATCGGGAAAGTGCCGCCCTGAACATAAACGAGCCCCGGACCCGTCTCTTGGGTATAGTTGGAATTGTATTCAAATCCGCCATTTTTGGGATTGTTATAGTCCCATCCGGTAGTAGAAGAACTGGATTTCTTATTCGGCAACAGACTGCACGAGGCAATCAAGAGGCTGAGGGACAGCAGTATAACCGTATAGAATTTCATATGACGTAAAAAATTAAATCCTTTTTTAATCGTTAACCAGCATTGCCTCAAATTCCAACTTGGTGAAACACCAACCGGCATCGGCGAAGAAACTGTGATTGCCACAAATATATTGCAAAATAATGAAAACTATATTCATTTTTTTCAATCGTTCTGTACTATAAACCGCGATTTTTTTAAAATTGTTCACGAATCCTCCCCGGAAGGTCCATTTGTATTCCTTTTTCTCCGATGAAAAGCTATTTATTATTGTTAATGGCCAGATATTCAATGGGTAGATGTTGTTGTGAAATCCCAATTTATTGACTCTTTGAATTGTGGAATCCCCGGAGTCTGCCAAGGCGGTCTTTTCATTTACAGGAATTTGGCGTTTTACGTAGCTGCTTTGATTCTATTTTTCATTTTTGGACAGGAAATTTATGATCTTTGTTCCTTATTTGCTGATCTTCCCTGAAAATTAGTTGAAAGAATGCCCATCAAGCACTCCCCTAGGATCTTATTATTTTATCTCTCCATGTGTGCAACATTTGGTTGTAGGGCTCAGTCTGTCTCTTCGCCCTCCCTGTTTGCCAGTGGCAGGTGGGTGAAAATAGAGACCTCCTCCGTGGGTATGCATAAAATTTACTACTCAACGTTGAAAACGATGGGATTCCTCCATCCGGAGAATGTAAAGATGTATGGAAGCAGCAATGTCTCTCTGTCACATTCCGATGCCCGGATTCCTGACAATGCTCCCATGCTTTGGCCAACCCAACGGTTTAAAGAATCGGGAGGAAATGAGCTGCTTCTTTTTTTTGTGGGTGGACCTGTGACCTGGAGCTATGATTCCATTTCGGGCGAATACATCCATTCCCTTAATCAGGCTGCAAGGGGAAAATCCTTCTTTTTCCTGACGGAGAACTCTGCTGCGGACCTCCAGATTCCCGTTGCAGAACCTCCTGCCGGAAATCCGGACCTGCTGCTTTCAGAATTCGATGATTTTTCTGTTTGGGAAGAGGAAAATCTTAATTTGCTGGAATCGGGCAGCCAGTGGTTCACGAGCAGGATGACGGGGGGGAATCAGTTGTCCCAAACTTTTCAGTTTGCAGATCGCGTGGAAACGGCACCGGTGAAATGGAGATTGTCTGCTGCAGCCAGAAGTTCCAATACAACAGGATTGGATATTGCTGTCAATGTGAATAGTCTGGGAACCGCCTCTTTTGGAGCTGTCAACACATCGACAGGGACCGATTTTGCAACCGCTGGTTCCTTCAAGGCCAATGCGATCATCCCGGGCGCTGCACTGCCTCTCACCCTGAAATACAACGGAACCAGTTCGGATCAATGCTGGTTAGATTTTGTTACGGTTCAGGTCCGCAGAAGCCTACAATACAGGGGCACTCCACTCCTTATCAGGGATGGGGAGAGTGCCGGGAAAAACAAGTTGGTGGAATGCCGCATAGGGGGTGCAACCGGTGGACAACTTCTGTGGGAAGTGACCAATCCTGCCTCCCCCGTCCAGAAACCCTATGTGATGAGCAATGGTCAACTGACTTTCCGTTTCAGAAGCGACAGTTTGCGGCAATTTTTACTCTTTGATCCGCAAAACCAGTACCCTGGAGTTACCGTCACTGAGGAGGTCAGGAACGAAGCGATCCGGCTGCACGATTCGCCGCAACTCCTCATTCTTACGCCTTTCGCATTGTATTCCCAGGCGCAGCGACTGGCAGACTACCATGCTTCCACGGATCAGCTGAAAACTGCCGTGGTCACAGTCGAATCTGTATTCAACGAACTTTCAGGTGGTTACCCGGATGTTTCTGCACTGCGCAACTATGTCAGATACCTCTACCTGCAAAAAGGCGGAACTGGTCCTTCGGACTTGAAATACCTGCTGCTTTTTGGCAAGGGAACCTGTGATCCGGTACACGCTCCTTCGGAAAATAACCCCAATTGGATCCCAACCTGGCAATCCGAGAACTCTCTCAGCACAGTGGATTCCTTTGTCACAGATGATTTTTTTGGATTTGCGGACCCTGCCCGGTCAGGAGAGCTGGAAATCGGGGTTGGTCGTATTCCGGCTGCTACCCTTGCTGAAGCCACCATTGCCGTGAATAAAATTATTCATTACCATGATAGCGGAACTCTTGGCTCGTGGCGCAACAACATCCTCTTCATAGGCGATGATGAGGACAACAATTTACACGTCAGTGACTCTGAAAAATTGGCACAGGGTCTTGTCCGGCGAAATCCTGCATACGCAGCCGAAAAAATCTATTTGGATGCCTTTCCCCAGGTACTGACTCCGGAAGAGAGCTA
>TBL_comb47_HYPODRAFT_10004116_pt1 | contig 16832 bp, 15 predicted proteins | sample TroBogypolimnion_40_FD_10682 | JGI IMG/M metagenome (IMG submission 10682)
GAGCCGAGGATGGTCCAATGGACATCTCCCGAGCGGAAAGCGAAGCTGCCCGGATCCGCGAGCCGGCCGTCCGCCGGGGCAGGGCGCCCGTGGACCTGCCCGGCCCAGGGCTGCGGCCCGCCCCGGGGCTGATCCCAGTAGGTGCGGTAGGCGAGCCGGTCGACGGAACCTCCGGCATCACCAGGGGCGCGGACCAGGACGGTGCTTCTCATGAAGGGGGCGCCGTCCATGGGATCGGTCCGGCCGGCGTTGTAGAGCGGGAAGAAGGTCCGGCGGTAGCGCGCGAGGGTGTCCGGCGGCGGGACCAGCTCGCCCGAGGCCACCATGAGGTCCGGATTCTGCCGGTGGATCTCCCGGACCAGGGCGGCGTCGGGGCCTTCCGGCCCGGCCAGGTCCCCGGCCACCACCACCTGCTGGGGCTGCCCTGGCGCCTTGAGGGCCTTGGCTTCGGCCCGGAAGACCTCGGTCCCGTCCTGCAGCACCCGGTATTCGAACAGCCGTCCCGGCTCCAGGGGCGTCAGGGTGGCGGTCCAGACCCGGTGGGGAGCGGCCCCGGCGTCCGGTTCGGGCACCAGGATCGAGACCGGGGGCGCCACCCGGGTCCAGGTTTCGCCGGACTCGGGCTGGATCTCCACCGCCCAGTCGCCGATGCCGTCCCGGGCGTGCCACAGGAGGGCCAGCCGGTCCGGGGAGGAAGGCCCCGAACCCAGCTGAAGGTACGGTTCCACCTGGAACAGGGAGGTGTGGCTCATGGGGTGGGGCGCACTGACGGCGGGCCTAGGCGGGAAGGGCGGGGGCAGGGCGGAATCCCCTTCCGGGCATGCGATCAGCGGAAGGAGGAGCAGGGAGAAGAGCAGCGGGCGAAGCAAGGCGGCCTCGGGTGGATCCACAAATATGCACTATTCATGCACGTCCGCCAGGGTCAATTTTCGCAAAGGTATCGCCGGGTCATCGGGGCATTCCGTGCCTGTCCTCCAGGATCCGTCCTTGGCCAATGAGCCGCGTCATGTTAGCCTTTCAGATCCCCGCCACGGGAGATCAAGCCAGTCCCCTGGAGAGTTGTCCGAGTGGTTTAAGGAGCACGCCTGGAAAGCGTGTATAGGTGCAAGCCTATCGGGGGTTCGAATCCCCCACTCTCCGCCAAAAAACTGCGCCCCGAAAGGGGCGCTTTTTTTGGCGGAGAGTGGGGGATTCGAATCACAGAATGGCTGGCAGGTAGGGCAAGCCGGGCACGCACGGCGTGTCCGGCGGTCCGGCGCAGCCGGATGCCCGTGCCAGCCTATCGTGCGGCCGGAGCGGCCAGAGGCCGCGGAGGGAATGTGGGGAGGCGACAGATTTGGCGCAGGCGGTTGATTTGGCACCCCAGCCTAGATCCAGGAGTGGTGCGCTTCTGCGCTGAGGTGGAGCGTTTTGGGATCGGCGATTTATTTGGCACCGAATACGCTGAAAATGGCGGGGAGTGTCTGATTCGGCGATTTATTTGGCGCAGATCTGGCGGACCTTCGTCCTGGGATTGGCCTACCAGTCTTCTGCCGGCGGATCCGTGTCCAAGAGGTAGCGCCCAACCCAGCACACCCTGCCCAGGATGAGCTGGTGAAGTGGGACGCTGTCAAGGTCCACCATTGCTGGTGGGTAGCCGCGGTTGTCGGAGGCCAGGACCAGCTGCTGCCGATCGCGGTCCAAGCGCAGTCGCTTAACCCTAGCCTCATCATCGTTGACAGACCTTCTGACAAGGTAAATACCGTTGTTCCTGGGCTCCATGCGGATCCCCATTGCAGTGTTCACCAGGACGATCTCCTTGTCCTGGATCGTTGGGCGCATGCTCTCCCCGCGGCAGAGCAGGAAGAATAGGTCTGTTTCGGTGCCCCCGCCGCACCGATTCAGGATCCGGGAAGCGAAGTCCCTTCGGAGGGCATAGCGACTCGCACCAGGCCCTGGGTCCTGAATTTCTCCACCTGGTCCGCAGCTGGCCGCGCCGACGATGAGCGGGCGGTCCAGAAACTCCCCTTCGGCGGTTTCTCCATGGCTTTTTTCTAGCCACATCGGCTCCGTTCCACCCAGCAGCCATGCCCGGTTCACGTGGAAAACATATTCCAGAGCGAGGGCTGCAAGCAGGGTGATTTCGGCAGCCCCAGTCTCCCATCGAGAAATCGCAGCTTTGGAAACACCAATGAAAACGCCCAGTTCCTCTTGCTGGAGCTTGAGGGACTGCCTGACGGTGCGCAGCCTTTCATGAGGTGTAAGGGGATCCATTGGATTCTCGAATCGAGAAAAATAGTTGTTGACGAGTTTCGCTTCGAGAATCAGTATTTACTCATTCTCGCTTCGAGAACAAAGCAACCGGAGTTCAGATATGTTACCCGAAAAAGCCCCGCGGAAAAGGGAGGCCTACGGCCTGCCAACAAGCGTTCAGGCCATTGTGGCAACCGCCTCTGATGTGCAGCAAATGCTTTCCCATGGAATCAACCCCGATGGAAGCCTAAAACCCGAGGCGATCAGGGCGCTCCTGAAGCTGAAACGCATGAGCCTTCGGTCCATGGCTGAAACCAGCGGCTATAGCGATGCCTATTTTCATCAGGTAATCGATCGAATCCGCCGAGACTCACGAGTTGAGGATGTGATCGCCGGATGCCTTGGCCTCGAAGCTGACCGGATCTGGGGCCGCAGGCCTGAGGAAGTTGCGTGATGGGGGTTGCTGCCATGCGTAATCTTCAACTCGGTACAAGTTGCCCAGTTGCCCAGCCAGTTGCCCAGGCCCCTGGGCAATCAGAAGGGTCAGAAGGAACCCCAGGGCAACCCAAATCCACATCGGAAAATATAGGGAAACCTGTTTCGGCTAATTCCAAGCAAGTAGAGCCAGTTGGCCACCGACAACTCCATCAAACGTGTCATCGCCGGGGCGGAGCGGGATCCCTTCCATCCAGTATTCATGGGCATGCTTCGGCCGCTGGACGCCACCCTGCTCAGCCGGGGCGAGGGCAAGGGCATCTGGCTCTACGACGAGGTAGAGCGGGACTGCCACGCCTTCTCGGTCCTGCAGAAGCGCAAGTTCGCCGTGGTCAGCTTTCCCTGGGACCTGGCGGCCGGCGGGACCAAGCTCAAGGACCGCCAGGCGGTCAAGATTCTCAAGCCGATCCTGGAGACCATCGGCCTGGAGGATATCTGCGTCGGGCTCATGGACGCGATCCTCAAGGGCTTTGCCGTGGGCGAGGTGCTCTGGGATCCCGCCACCTGGTTGCCCACCAGCATCATCATGCGGGACCAGCGCCGGTTCTATTTCGATGTGGAGGGACTGCCGCGGCTGATCACCCGGGAGAACATGTTCCCCGGGGAGGAGCTGCCGGACCGGAAGTTCATCGTCCACCGGTTCGGCTCCCAGCGGGGCGATCCCTACGGCCTGGGCTTGGGCAGCAAGCTGTTCTGGCCGGTATGGTTCAAGCGCCAGGGGCTTTCCTTCTGGCTGGTGTTCGCCGAGAAGTTCGGCAGCCCCACGGTGATCGGCAAGTACCCCGTTGGCATGCCCCAGGACGAGCAGAACCAGCTCCTGGCCACCCTGGGCAACCTCGCCCAGGAGACCGCACTGGTGGCCCCCCTGGAGGCCCAGATCGAGCTGCTGGAGGCGGCCCGGAGCGGATCCGTGGACAGCTACGAGCGGCTGATCCGCTACATGGATGAGGAGATCAGCAAGGCCACCCTGGGCGAGACCCTGACCACCACCATCGGCCAGTCCGGGTCCTACGCGGCCTCCAAGACCCACAATGAGGTCCGGCTGGAGCTGGTCCGGGCGGACGGGGACATGCTGGCCAAGACCCTGAACACCACCCTCCTCCAGTGGCTGACGGACATCCATTGCCCCGGCGCAGCCGCTCCCAAGATCTCCTGGGAGGTCCGGGAGCCGGAGGACCTGGTCAACGAGTCCAAGAAGGACCAGGCCGTGTTCAGCCTGGGCTTCGAACCCAGCGAGGAATACATCCAGGAGAAGTACGGGGTGGGCTGGACCAAGAAGGCCGCGCCAAAGCAATCGCCGATTCCGGTCATTCCGGGTCCCGCGGCCGGGGCGGATCCCTTCGCCGTGCCCCCGCCGGCCTTTGCCGAAGGCCCGGACGATCCGGTTGACGCCCTGACCGATCAGCTGGAGGCGGCCACGGCCAAGGCCATGGACCAGCTCCTGGAACCGGTCCGGCGTCTGGTCAAGTCCGCCGGCAGCCTGGCGGAGATCCGCGACGGGATCCTGGACCTCTACCCGCACATGGGCACGGCCGCCTTCGGCGAAGTCCTGACCCAGGCCTTCCTGGCGGCTGACCTGGCCGGCCGGGCCCGGGTCAAGGTCGAAGCCAAGGCCCCGGTGCGCTGATGCCGGAGGTCATCCACGATCCCCTGCCGTTCAAGGAGGCCATCGACGCCTTCAAGGACAAGATCGGCTTGCCCACCCAGGCCTGGACCGACTTGAAGGAAGGCATGCACTCCAGGGCCTTCGTCGTGGCCGGGGTGACCCGCCAGGACGTGCTCACCGATATTCAGGCCTCGGTCCTGAAGGCCATCGAGCAGGGCACCACCCTGGCCGAGTTCCGCAAGGACTTCGAGGCGGCCTGCCTGGGCAAGTGGGTCCCGGCCCAGGACATGGGCTGGAGGTCACGGGTCATCTATGAGACCAACATCCGCACCGCCTACGCCGCCGGCCGCTGGTCCCAGCTGCAGGACCTGAAGGCCACCCATCCCTTCTGGGAGTACCGCCACGGCGACAGCAAGATCCCGCGGCCGGAGCACCTGGCCTGGGATGGCCTGGTCCTGGACGCAGATGACCCCTGGTGGGCGATGCACTATCCGCCCAACGACTGGGGCTGCACCTGCTCAGTCTATGCCCGGGACAAAGTGGACATGCAGCGCCTGGGCAAGGACGGGCCGGATGAGGCTCCGCCCACCCGCATGGTGGAGAAGCCCTGGGGCAGTACCGGCGAGACGGTCATGACCCCGCAGGGGGTCGGCCCGGGCTGGGGCTACAGCACCGGGGAGGCCACCTGGGGCAAGACCCTGTCCGATGAGGCCTGGGCGGAAGCCAAAGCCCGCCAGGAGAACAAGCACGCTTGGGAGCGGTTGACCCCCGGGGATTGGCAGAGCTACGGCCTGCCCAAGCAGATCGAGGCCGGACCGGTGGACGCCGCGCCGATCCCGCCCGCCAAGTCCCGGGCGGAGGCCCTGGCCACCCTCAAGGGCATCCTGGGCGGGGCTGAGAAGGTGTTCGATCTGGCGGTTAAGGATTGGAACTTTCCAGTCCTGGTGGATGCCGAGTCCCTGGCGAACCACATCACGGACCTGACGCGGACCCGGTTCCTGCCCTTCCTGCCGGAAGTCCTGAAGAAGCCCGACGAGGTCTGGCTTGGGTTCGAGCGGAACAAGATCAATGGCCAGGTCGCCCTCCGGCTCCGGGCGCTCAAGGCCATGGAAGTGGACGGCAAGACCTTCGTCATGGTCATCAATGCTCTCCGGGGCCAGCTCCAGGCCTGGACCTTCCTTCCCAGTGGTGGCACCAGCTACCTCCAGAACCAGCGCTGGGGGGAGTTCTTGGGGCCTTAGAAATGGTTGAGGGGAGGGGCTTTCTCCCTCCCCTCCTGGGCTCCCACTCCCCACTCGGCAGGGCGAGCAATCGATCCAGGCTATCGGGGCCGCATCCCAACCTGAATCGCCGTGGCATCAATGTAGGAGCATTTCATGGTTCAAGTCAAGATCGAGGTGAAAGACCAGGCGGTGACGGTGGCGCTCCAGGCTCTGGCCAGGGCGGCCGGGGACGTGCGGCCGGCCCTGCGCGGGATCGGCGAGTATCTCCGGGAATCCACCCAGCGGCGGATCCTGGCCGGCGGCCCGGGCCCGGACGGCTCACCCTGGCCCGCCTTGTCCCCGGCCTACTTGCTCACCAAGCAGGGACCGGGCATGCTCCGCGAGTCCGGGCAGCTGATGGAGACCATCGTCTGGCAGCTGGTCGGGGACACCGGGGTGGCGGTCGGATCGAACAAGGTCTACGCCGCCATCCAGCAGCTTGGCGGCAAGACCAGGCCGCACCGGATCGTGGCGGTGAACAAGAAGGCCCTGTTCTGGCCCGGCGCCGCCCACCCGGTGGGGGCGGTGAACCATCCCGGATCCAAGATCCCCGCCCGCCCCTACCTGGGGGTCAGTCAGGCCGACCGGACGGTCCTCCTGCTGAAGATCCGGGCCTACCTCCTGGCGGCCGCCGGGAAGGCCCCTTCCTGACGTCTGGGCGGTCCGCCGCCCCCGTCACCCTACCGATACCCCTTCCGCAGTTTTTAAACGGTGTTTAAACAGGTTCCCGGGGCATTGGCCCCGAATCCTCAAACCGCTTTCGATCACATCCCCCACGCGGGGAGGGAGATTACCACCATGACGACTTCCCTGGACATCTTCCGATCCGGCCGCCACACGGCGAGTTCCGGGGCCTCCCTGGCCTTTTCGGAGGCCGACCTGGCCGCCACGGCCGCGGCCTACGATCCCGCCCTGCACGAGGCGCCCATCGTGGTGGGGCACCCCAAGGACAACGGACCGGCCTACGGCTGGGTGAAGTCCCTGGGCTTCACCGAAGGCCATCTCCGCGCCGAACCCCACCAGGTGGACCCGGCCTTCGCCGAGCTGGTCCAGGCCGGCCGGTTCAAGAAGATCTCCGCCAGCTTCTACACCCCGGACGCGCCGGCCAATCCTAAGCCAGGCGTCTACTACCTTCGCCACGTCGGGTTCCTGGGCGCGCTGCCGCCTTCAGTCAAGGGGCTCAAGGATGCCACCTTCTCCGACAGCCATGAGGGTGTGCTGGAGTTCGGCGACTGGGACGACCAGATCAACGCCGGCCTCTGGCGCGGCCTGCGCGACTGGATCATCGGCAAGTTCGGCCTGGATGAGGCGGACAAGGTCCTGCCCACCTGGTCCGTGGACCAGCTCAAGACTCTGGCCGATCAGCCGGAGGACGACCCCACCAACAACGCCGCCTACGCGGAGGAGGAAAAGCGAATGAAGACCGAACTGGAACGCCGGGAGGCCGACCTGAAGGCGAGGGAGGAAACCCACAACCGTCAGGTCTCCGAGTTCAAGGAGCGCTCCGGCGCCCTGGAGACGAAGGAACAGGAGACTCGCAGGGCCGAGATCCTGGCTTTCTGCGAAGTCCTGGTCACCGCCGGCCAGCTGCGCCCGGCGCACAAGGAGCCCCTGGCTTCCTTCATGGCCCAGATTCGCCCGGAGGACGTTCTGACCTTCGGCGAAGCCGGCACCCCCGAACCCAGCCTGGGCTGGTTCAAGACCTTCCTGGGCGCCCTGCCCAAGCAGCTCACCTTCGGTGAGACCGCCGGCGGCGAAAAGGATGGTCCGACCGCGGACTTCTCCGCCGCCCCGGGCTACGAAGCCCGCACCGAGGACCTGGTCCTGCTCGGCAGAGCCCAGGCCTACCAGAAGGCCAACCCCGGAACCGAGTTCCTCGCCGCAGTCGCTGCGGTCCAGAAAGGATAAGGCATGTCCCAACAGTCCATTCCGCTCCTCTCCGTCGTCGGCTATGCTGCCGCGGCCATCACCGACTACACCTTCGTCTCCCCCGACGGCACGCTCACCGCGACCGCGGCCGCCAACAGCCTCGGCGTCGCCGATTCGACGGCGGCCGGCACCGGGGATGCGTACAAGATCGTCGTCGCCGGCACCGCCCGGGTGCGCTGCGCCGCGGCCATCGCCAAGGGGGCGGCCATCGACGTCGGCGCCACCGGCCAGGCCACGACCCACGCCGCCGGCATCCCGGTCGCCCGCGCCCTGGAAGCCGCCGCCGGCGCGGGTTCCATCATCGAAGTCCTTCTGATCCCCAATTAAGGAGCCCCGCCCATGACCATGAATCTCAGCCAATCCAGGATCCAGGATCCGATCCTCACCACGGTCCTGCAGGGCTACAGCAACCCCACCTTCATCGGTGAGAACCTGTTCCCCCGAGTGCCCGTCCAGGTCTCCGGCGGCCGGGTCATCCAGTTCGGGAAAGAGGCCTTCATGGCCTACAACACCCAGCGGGCTCCCGGCTCCGACACCAAGCGGATCACCTTCGGCTATAGCGGGGTCCAGTTCGCCCTGGAGAACCACGCCCTGGATGCCGTGGTGCCCCGCGAGTGGCTGCGGGACGTGGCCGTCCAGCCCGGGATCGACCTGGGCAGCCGGGCGGTGCGTCTCACCGGCCGCGCCCTGCAGCTGGAGCTGGAGATCCAGCAGGCCCTCATCGCCACCACCCTGGCCAACTACGACGCCTCGCACAAGGTGACCCTGGCCGGCGCCACCAAGTGGTCCATCGGCACCGGCAACCCCAAGACCGACATCGACAACGCCCGGGAAGCGATCCGGAGCACGGTCGGCGTCTACCCCAACGTCCTGGTGCTCAGCCCCGTGGCCTACAACGCCATGCGCAACAACACCAACATCGTCTCCCGCTTCCAGTACGTGTCCGCGGACAGCATCACCCCCGACATGCTGGGCCGGCTCCTGGACATCCCCAAGGTGCTGGTGGGCAAGGCCATCAAGAGCGATGACTCGGGCGTCTTCACCGACATCTGGGGCAACAACGCGATCCTGGCCTACGTCCCGGAAGTCCCGCAGGTGGTGGAGGAGCCCAGCTACGGCTACACCTACACCATGGACGGCCATCCCCTGGTGGAAGTCCCCTACTGGGACCCCAAGGCCAAGTCCTGGATCTACGGCACCGCCTTCGAGCGCCTCCCGGTGCTCACCGGCATGACCGCGGGCTACATCATCCAGAACCCGAACTAAGGAGGGTGCCTTGAAGATCCGCCTGCTCACCAACCTCAAGGTCGAGGAAACCACCACCCTGCCCGTGGGCCGGGTGGTGGAATTGGCCGACCAGGCCGCCCAGGAGCTGATCGACTGCGGGGCCGCCGTCCTGGAGGTCGACCCGCCGGCCCCGGCCGTTCCGCCCGTCCCTGACCCGCCCCCGGCCGTGCTTCCGGCGGACTCCACCGCCCCGGGAGCCGCTCCCGCGGCTGCCGCCACGCCCGAAGCTGCCAAGGACCAGGTTCCGGCCGTCCCGGAGGAAATGACCAAGGCCGAGCTGATCAGCTTCGCCAAGGACACCCTGCACGTCGAGCTGAACCCCAACGACCGCTGGGAAGTGCTGCTGGCCAACGTCAAGCAGCTCCAGGGCACCTCGGAGGCCTGATCCATGACCTCCTACGCCACCCCCACCGACCTTCAGGCCCGCTACCCCGACGTGCGCCTGACCGAGCTTTCCGACCCGGTGGGGGCAACCCTGCAGACCGCCCGGCTGCAGACCGCGTTGGACGACGCCAGCGCCGAAATGGACAGCCACCTGGGCCGCCGGTATTCGCTGCCCTTGACCCAGGTGCCTCCCGTCCTCAAGCGCCTCTGCTGCGACCTGGCCGTCTACCGCCTCATGGCCCTGCTGCCCAAGGAAAGCGTCCAGGATGCCAGGCGCCGGTATGACGACGGCATCACCTGGTTGGATGACCTGGTCAGCGGCAAGATCCAGCTGGCCGACCTCACCGGGGCCGAAATGGCGTCCGGCCCCTCCGTCCGGGTGACCATCTCCTCCCGGGACCGGGTCTTCGATTCTGACGGCCTGGGCGACTACCAATGACCATCCAGGACCTGGAGCCGCTTATCACTGCCCAGTTGGCATTGGGCATGGCCGCCCTGGGCATCCCTGTGGAGGCGTTCCCCGAGCGGCCGGCGGAGTACCGGCTCACCCATCCGATCGGCAAGGCGCTGGTCATCTATAGTGGTTCCACCAACGGCCCAGAAATCACGGATATGCCTATTTCATACGAGAGGGAAACCTCTTGGACCCTGGCTCTCATGGTCAGGGGCCTGAAGGTCCCCAAGGGCGCCTATGCGGCCGTGGAAGCCGGGATTGCGGCCATGGATGCCTGGACTCCTCCCGGGTGCAGGCGGGCCCGGGTCGCCAAGGATGCCTTCATGGGAAACAACGACGGCGTCTGGGTTTACGAGATCACCTTCCAGGCCACCTTCCTGGTGGTCCGTCACGTTTCCTCCTGGAGCTGACATGGCCCTGAAATACGCCTATTACGAGTCAAACAACTCCCCCATGGTCCAGGTCATCTTCACCGAAGGGCACCTGACTGCCGGTGAAGTCCCGGCCTGCCCTCAGCGGATCGAGATGGATCCCAACGTGCCCCAGGAGGTGGACGGGGCAACGGCCGCCTACCTCCTGTCCCTCCCTGGGACCCGCCAGGTCGACCCCGCCCCGACCCCCGACCAGGCCGATCCCGACCCGGCTCCCGTCCCCGACGTCATTCCGCCCGCCCAGCTCGACCCCATTTCGCCCCCGGCTCCCGTCCAGGAGCCTTCCACTGCCCCGGAGGTCTAACCCATGACCGCTTCCATCAACCAGAGCTTCATCAAGACCGGCGTGGGCCAGTTCTTCCTGGCGCCCTACCCCGTGAACCTCGCCACCGCCGTCATGGCCGCTCCGGCCATCACCACCCCGGGCTCAGGCTACACCTCCGCGCCGGCCCTGACCGTCACCGGAGGCACCGGATCCGGTTTCACCGGCTTCGGCGTGCTGGGCAACGGCACGGCCGCCGGAACCATCGTCGGCATCATCATCACCAATCCGGGCAGCTACACCGTGCCCCCCACGACCTTCGTCCTGACCGGCGGCGGCTTCACCACGGCTGCGACCATCGTGGGCGCTCCCACCATGGGCAACCCGGCGATCGGCCCCGTGCGCGACGTGGGGCCGGCTGTCGCCCCCGGCTATGCGGACTACATCGAGGGATTCTTCCAGGAATACTATGGCGATCCCAAGCAGCGCCGGGTGCTCCGGGTGGACGCCTTCGGCCAGCCCTGGGGCAACCTCGACGCCAACGGCCTGTCCTGCAAGGTCAAGCAGAATGCCGTGGAGTTCGACGCCAACAACGCCCCCAAGGTGCCGATCGGCGTGTCCGACACCGCCATCAGCGCGGAGATCACCTTCGCGGATGTGGATCCGGCCCACCTGGCTGACGTGCTTTCCGCGACCCTCAACCAGAAGGTCACCATCGCGCCCAGCACGGGCAAGGCCGGCCGCATGAGCGTGAGCATCGGCGGCGCCAACGTCCTGCTCAACTACACGGCCATGTATCGCATGCCTTCCGTCCTGTTCCCCGGGGAGTTCGATCATTTCCTCTTTTTGCGCCCGGTCATCGTGGTCGACACCGACCTCAAGCTCAGCAAAAAGGACACGGTCACCTGCAAGGTCAAGCTCACCTGCCTCCCCGACAAGTGGCTGATCAACCCCGACACCGGCACCCCCGAGCTGGCCGTTGCCGAAATCGCCAACGCCGCCGGCCTGTAACCCCTGGGGCTGGGGGCTTCGGCCCCCGGCCCGCCATTATCCCGTCCACACCACAAGGAGAAACCATGACCGACACGCCCAAGATGCCCATCCGCGAGCCCAAACGCATGTCCCTCATCCAGCTGGAAGAGGGCATGGCGCTGGCCCCCAAGATGGGAGAGTCTGGCGTGCCCATGCGCATGGTGGCCACCTACCTGGCCTCTCCCGCCGTCCTGCTGAAGGCCCGGAAGGAGGAGGCCGTCATGGACGCGCTCCTGGAGCAGGCCGCCGAAATGGACGGCGCGGAAGCTGCGGAGGTGATGTCGGATTTTTTGTCGCAAGTCACCGCCTACAGCTCGCGCATCCTCGGCTCTTTGAAGCTCCCGGCGAGCGTGACGGCGGTGATCGAGAAGATGACGAAGGGCGCGAAGGCGGCTACCTCCTAGTCCAGCTCCTTGCTGTCCCGGCAGGGGGGTGGGACGCCGCCGCCACCCTGTCGGCAGAGGAAGCCCTGACGTGGGCCGAACGCCTCCTGCAAGAGCGTCTCTGGGTCGCATGGCAGGGGGCCATGACGATCTGGGCTCCCATCGCCGGCGCGGCCCTTGCCCAGGGGGTTGACCCGCCTCCCCAGCCTGAACCACCGGAGGATTGACCCATGAGCAACGACCTGGCGCTGGCCGTAGAAATTCAGGTGGAAGGCCAGAAGGCCGTTGAACAGATCAACAAGGTCAACGACGCAGTCAAGGGAATGGGCGAACAGTTCCAAACCGCCGGCGGGGAAGGATCCTCCGCCGGCGATTCCATTTTCGCTGGGATGTTCAAGGCCCAATTGGCCATGGAAGGCCTCCGGATGGCCATCCGGGCCGTTACGGAAGCATTCAAGGGCATCCTGGAAACCGGGATCATGTTCAACGCCGCCATGAGCGGATCCGCCCTGGGCATCGGTACCCTGATCTCGGCCATGTCCACTCTGAAGGACGCCAACGGCAATGTGTTGACGGGGCAGAACGCCCTGAACGCCGGTATGGCCCTGGGCGCCGAACAGGTGGACAAACTGCGGATCGGCAGCTTCCAGACCGTGGCCACCGTGCGCCAGCTCACGGACGCTTACCAGCAGGGCCTGGGCCCGATGTTGGCCGGCGGTGTGGCACTGAAGGACACCACGGGGCTCACCGTGAAGTTCGCCCAGGCGGCCGGCGCCCTGGGGCTGGACATGGGCACCCTGGGCCATGAGATGCGGGCCACCTTCAGTGGCACCATTTCCGCCCGTATCACCAAGATTGCCAGCGCCCTGCAGATCAGTTCCAGCGACATCGCCCAGTGGAAGCAAGCCGGCACACTGGTGGAAGAGCTGAACAAGAAGTTTGAGTTCTTCGGCATGGCCGGGAAAATGGTCGAAGAGTCCTGGAAGGGCGTTACTAGCAACCTGGAGCACGCTTTTGAAGCTGGCGCCGGAGAGATGGTCAAGCCGCTCTTTGAGGCCCTGCGCACCGGTCTGCATGACGCCATGGGCGAAGCCTTCGATATGTCCAGCGGAGGATTCTCTGAGAAGTTCAAACCCATCCTGGACGCCGGCAGCGAAGTGTTCGGGGAATTGGGCAAGCTTGCCAAGGATTCCCTGAAGTGGGCCGTGGGCGCCGCAGAGGATCTGGCGAAATGGTTCAGGGCGAACAAGGCTGAAGTCACTGAGATGGTCACAGCTGCCGGGCTCCTGGCTGGCCAGATGGGCGGCATCGTCAAGTTGATCGGCTCCATGGTGGGCGGCATCGGGGAAGGAGTGGGCGGCATCACTGTGTTCTCTGCCATGGTCAACGGCATCTCCATGGTGTTCGCCATGGTGAATGACACCGTGCATCTCATCGGCGGCGCAGTCGGCTCCATCGGCATGGTTCTGCTGAATGGAGTGTTGGGGCCCATCCAGGCCGTCCTGATGATCATCGGCAGCATCCTGAATGACCCCAACGGCATGGGCGCCATTCTCAAGAAGGGCTCCGGTGACGGCCTGATCGACAAGGCCGCCGCACTGCAGGGCTACCTGGACCGGGGCTACGAGGGCGTGAACAAGATGGTTGTGCCGATCCTGACCGGGGATGGCGCCGTCATGAAATTGAGCCAGTCCATAGCTGACGCCACCACCAAGGCGGAAGGCATGGCCGCCGCCGTCAAAAAGGCTGTCACGCCCCTGGCCAATGCCACCAGCAACGGGCCAAAGGACAAGCCTGAGTCTGAAAGCGAAGGGCTCAGGGCCCTGGAGCAAGCCAACTCCCTTCTGGCCAACAACATCAAGGCCCACGCCACCCTCACCCTGGACGATCAGGAGGAAGTGGCCCTGATGAAGGCGAAGCTGGAGATCGACAAGGAGCGGGCAACCATCATGAAGGCCAACGAGGCCCATGACAGCCCTGACGGCAAGAAGGTCAAGGGGATCAGCGACACGGACGCCAAGGCCCGCATGGAATCTGCGACCACCACCCTGGACGCCCTGGAAATCAAGATCCACACCGAGTTCACCGAGAAGCGCCGGCTCATGGCTGAGGCGCTCCAGGTGGCCCTGACGGCCGGTGAGGAAGGCGGGATGGCCAAGCGGATGGCCGCGCTGCAGGTCGGTTTCGAGAAGGAAAGAAAGCAGAACGCGGAGCTGGGAAACCTGCATTCGGAGGCCGAAATGAAGGCCAGCCAGGACGCCGCCATCGAGCGGGCCCGGCAGGAAGAGGTCACCGCCCAGGTGGCCAAGCTCAAGAAGGCCCTGGCCGAGATGGCCCAAATCAACGGAGGCCCCTTGACCAGCGGGGAGCTGGCCGCCGCCATCGATACGTTCGCCGGTAAGAGCCGTGAAGCCGCCACTGCCGCCCAGAAGGTGCGGGAAGAGCTGCATCTGGGTCAAGGCGCCGCCGCCGGGTTTGAGGCTGGCCTGCGCGAGTCGCTGATCAGGGGGGGGAACTCCTTCACCCTGCTAAAGACCTTCGCCACCAACGCCATCTCCGGGATCACCAGCAGCTTTGCCACCATGTTCGCCAGCATCCTGACCAGTGGAAACTCCTTCTCTGACAAGATGAAGGCGCTCTGGAAGGGGGTATCCCAGGCCGTGGTGCAGGCCTTGGCCCAAATGGCCGCACAGTACCTGGTGAACAGGGCCATTGAGGCCGCCATGTCCACCGCCTGGGGAAATGAAGCTGCAGCGAAGCTGGGCATTCAGACCAAGGATTCCATCGCATCAGGGACCAACGCCACGACCGTGGTGGATGCGGAAGTGGCCAAAGCCAAGGCTCTTGCTGCCACCGGCGCGGCGGCCAAACTCTCGGGTGGGGCTCAGACCATTGCCCTCAGTGCAGTGGAAACCGCCGCCCCAATCGCGGCCACTGCCGTCAGCGGGGCTGCCATGGACATGGTCCTCGACTACGGGGTTATCACCAAGGCGGCTCTGGTGGCTGGAGCTGCAGAGGCATGGGAAGCCTACGGCGGGATCCCCATCTACGGTGCCATTGCCGCAGCCGCTCAAATCACAGCCATGAACCTTAGTGTCGAGGCTGAGGCCGCCCTGCCTGCCTTCGCCAACGGCGGGCTGGTGAGCAAGGCCACAATCGGGCTTATGGCTGAGAGGGCCCCTGAAGTTATCGCCCCGGAGTCTAGCTTCCACGACTATTCCAAGACCATGTTCGCCATGGGCGCTAACCTCGCCGGCAACCTGGGCGCCAACAACCGGCAAGCCCAGAATTACCGTGGCGCCAGCGCCGGCTACGGGGCCCAGGCGGCCTCCGGCGGCGCGGGCGCGACGGGTGGGCGCGGCGGGGCCTACGTGGACCTCCGGGGCGCCGTGATCGCCGGCGAGTCCGCGGAGTCCAGCCGGCAGATCGGCAACCTGGTCAAGAAGCACTTGGACCTGTATAACCGGAGGGCCGGCTGATGCGGGCGATCACCGTCAACTTCTGGCAGAACCTGGGCACCAAGACCCCCGGTGCCCAGTGTTCCCTGACCGGGAACGTCACCAAGATCGGCCGGCAAGTGCTCACGGTGGACGAACAGCTCACCAAGATCACCCCCGGCAACATCACCATCGAAGTCCAGGATCCTGGCGATGTTATCTGGGCGTTCATCCAGAACAACCTGACCATTTCCTCTGGCCTCCTGCCGCCCTATATCCAGTTGCTGGTCGGCGGGGCCCAGGTGTTCCTGGGGCTGGTGGATCCGTCCCAGCTGGTGCGCCACCTGTCCAGCAGCACCCACAGCATCGAGCTGGCCGCGCAGGACTGGAGCATCGAACTGGCCAATACCTACCTGGGCGCTCCCACCGCCCTCCCATGGTTGCCGAACCACACCTACACCGTGGGCAACTACGTCATGAACGGTGGCACCACCTACCTGTGCATGGGTGGTGGTGTGTCGGCGGCTTCTGGCGGCCCCTCTGGCGTGCTGTCGCCCATCCTGGACGGCCCTGGGAACCTGACCTGGGCCTACGTGGCGCCGTCTTGGGTTCGCCCCGTGCCCACCGTGGCCAATACCGGCACGCCCCAGGCTTATCCGGGCTACAGCGATGACTACGTGAACCTGCAGAGAGGGGTCAACACCCCGCAGGTGTTCTTCCCCGACCCGTGCGGCTGGATCTACACCGGCGCCGTCCTCCAGGGGGATAGGCCAGTCTTCCACTACCTTCCCCGTGACGGCCAGGGGCTCCCGCGCCTCTGGGACGGCGAGCGTGGTGCCATGCTGGGCGATACGGCCTACGACATCGACCACCAGTGGCATATTGTCCAGTGGGTCGGGGGCGATGAACACGGCGGACCGGGATGGGTCAAACAGACCACCTGGTCTACCCCGATCGGCGTGCCCTCCAACGCCCTGCCATCTGCCCAGTTTCCGGCCGGCATGATTATCTGCAACTCCGTGGGAACGAAGTGGCAGGTGAGCGCGGACGGCCTGAGCTGGGTTTCGGTCTACAACGCCGCCGGTGACGGGTCGTGGTTCAAGGTTCAGCCCAGCCCGGCTGACCAGGTTCTCATGACCATCCCGGGCGCCGGGCTCTCCACCAACTTCTGGAACCAGAGCGTGTTCTGCAATGCCCACATCTACCCGCAGCCCTGGCCTACCCCGCTGGCCGCGTCCTACAGTTACCCCTACTCATTGCAGGGAAGCTGGAGCATCAACTTCACCCTGGCCAACCCCCTGGCGGCAGACCTCGACTACTGGACGGTCATGGTGCCCATCCCCTCCGACCCGGCCACCCCGTGCCATGTGCTGACCCTCAATTCGGTCAACGGACCCGTCATGGGCGACAAGCTGGAGATCGTGGACAACAACGTGTCCCAGCAGTTCACCGTGGCCGGCGTGGACCCGGTGCTGTCCCAGATCAACACTCTGGAGGCCCTCACCGGCGTGCCCTTGGGCGCCCATGTCTACTGGACCGCAGACAGCCAGAACGAGATGGTCATGGAGGATCCGCGGACCATCCTGGCGCGTGCGGCCCTTCCGTTCAGCGTGGACCTATCCCGGTTCACGGCGCCCG
>TBL_comb47_HYPODRAFT_10004117_pt1 | contig 16832 bp, 15 predicted proteins | sample TroBogypolimnion_40_FD_10682 | JGI IMG/M metagenome (IMG submission 10682)
CACGGAAGCGCTCATCGGCGAACACACGCCGCGCATCGCGGAGTTCCGCCGGCGCGGCGCCCTGGCGCACATCGCCCCGGCCGTTCCCGCCGTCACTTGCACGGCGCAATCGAACTACCTCACCGGCAAGCCGCCGGCCAAACACGGCATCGTCGGCAACGGCTGGTTTAATCGCGAACTTTCTGAAGTTCAATTTTGGAAACAATCAAACCACGTCGTCCACGGCGAAAAAATCTGGGATGAGCTGCGCAAACGATTCAACGATTCAACGATTCAACGATTCACGACGGCAAACTGCTTCTGGTGGTTCAACATGTATTCCAGCGTGGATTACGCCATCACGCCGCGTCCGATGTATCCCGCCGATGGCCGGAAATTTTTCGACGTTTATTCGTGGCCGTATGCCATCCGCGAAGAGATCAAAAAAGATCTGGGCGAATTCCCCTTCTTCAGTTTCTGGGGGCCGGCGGCCGGCGTGGATTCGCCGCAGGGCAAGGCCGATGCCGCGTCGCGCTGGATCGCCGAATCAGCCAAGCGGATTGAAAATAAATATTCGCCCACGCTAAATCTGATTTATCTGCCGCATCTGGATTACAACTTGCAGCGGCATGGGCCGTTTGTCGTAGGAGCCGAGGTGACGAGTCTCAAATCAAACGCGAAGTGCGGAGTGCGGATTGCGGAATTAAAGCCAGAGTCTCCTCACGTCGGCTCCTACGAGATCAATTCCGACATCCACCGAGACCTGCGCGAGATTGATGCCATCGTCGGCGACTTGATTGATTATTTCAGCCAGCGCGGTGTGTCGGCGGTTTTGCTTTCGGAATACGGCATCACGAACGTGGACACGCCCGTGCATCTCAACCGGATTTTCCGCGAGCAGGGCTGGCTGACGGTGAAGGACGAGCTCGGCTTGGAAATTCTCGACGCCGGCGCGAGCAAGGTGTTCGCCGTGGCCGATCATCAGGTGGCGCACATTTATTTGAACGATACGTCGCTGGAAAAGTCCTTGCGCGAACTTTTGGCCAAGACTCCCGGCGTCGGGGAAATTTTGGGCGACGCGGAAAAAGCCCCCGCCGGCATCGCGCATCCGCGCGCGGGCGATTTGATCGCCATCGCCACGGAGAACGCGTGGTTCACCTATTATTACTGGCTTGATGATGCGCGCGCGCCGGATTTTGCGCGGACGGTGGACATCCACCGCAAGCCAGGCTACGACCCGGTGGAATTGTTCCTCGACCCGGGGATTCCGCTGGTGAAATTGAAGATCGCGTGGCGGTTGCTGCAAAGGAAACTCGGCCTGCGGATGTTGATGGACGTCATCCCGCTCGACGCGACGCTGGTGAAAGGTTCGCACGGCCGGCGGCCGGCGGATAAAAAGGACTGGCCGGTTTTCATCACCAGCCAGCCGGAATTGCTGGGTGCGAAGGAAGTGGAATCAACGGACGTGTATCAAATCCTGCAGCGGCTGGCTCACGGGGAATAGATCGATGCCTTGCCTGAAAATGTTTGCTGAATATTGTATCTGAAACTGATTGGTAAAATTACAGATGGTCATTCCGGAAGCGATGCGTGATCGGGCGCAGATTCAGGGTGGCGACAAACTGGAAATCGGCTACGCCAGCGGATTGATCGTATTGTGGAAGCGGCAGGCTAAGTATTAATTCTGCCGATTCCAATCAAGAATGCTCCGCCTCGTTTCGCTTTCTACCACCCCGTCCCCCGCCGCCAATTGCTGCTTTACTCGCCTGCCTTGTCCGTTCATTTTGCGCCGACATCGATGCACAGAGAAGATTTAGACGAATGGTGCGAGCGGGGCATTCTGGGCCTGGTGCTGGGCATCCTGGTTTTTGCGCCGCTGGCTTTTGCCGCGGTGGACGCCTGGGCGTTCCTGGTGGTGCAGGGTTTGACGTTGGCCGTGATGCTGATTTGGGCCTTGCGGCTTTGGATCAGCCCCAAACCGCAACTGCTCTGGCCGCCCCTGTGCTGGGCCGTGCTCGCTTTTGCGCTCTACGCGGTGGGGCGCTATTTCACGTCGGACATTGAATACGTGGCGCGGCAGGAGGTGATCCAGGTGCTGGTCTATGCCTTCCTGTTTTTTGCCATCGTCAACAACCTGTATCGGCAGGAATACGCGCAGGTCATCAGTTTCACGCTGATTTTTACGGCCATGGGAATTGCGGGCTACGCCGTTTACCAATATTTCACGAAGTCGGCCTTTGTGTGGACTTATGACGCACTGTATCCGGGCCGCGGGACGGGGACATTCATGTCGCCGAACAATCTGGCGGGCTTTCTGGAAATGATCCTGCCTTTGGCCGTGGCTTACATCCTCGCCGGGCGGATATCGCCGGTCACACGGATTCTTCTGGGCTATTCGGCCTTGGTCATCGCGGCGGGCCTCGTGGTGACGTTTTCACGCGGCGGCTGGGCCGCCGGCGGACTTGGCTTGCTGACCCTGCTGGGAATTTTGATGTGTCACCGACAACATCAGGTGCCGGCCTTTTTGCTCCTGCTGGTTTTGCTCGTCGGCGGCGGTGTTTTCACCATGAAATACCTGACACAGACGGAAACATTCGTGCAGCGGGATAAAAGTTCCGGCATGGACATTAAACACATCGAGCTGGAATTGCGCGGAGATCTTTGGCTGACGGCGCTGCAAATGTGGCGCGAGAACCCTGTCTGGGGCGTGGGGCCGGCGCATTTCAATTACCGCTTTCCCGCCTATCGCCCGGTGCGCATTCAAATGCAGCCGGATCGCGCGCATAATGATTACCTGAACCTGCTCGCGGATTGGGGCGCGGTCGGCGGCGTCATTACGGTCGCCGGCATGGGGTTGTTCGCCGCCGGATTGTGGCAGACGCGCCGGCATGTCCGGCGGGTGGAGAAAGAATTCAAAAGCGGCAACAGCAATCGCTTCGCCTTCTATCTCGGCGCTGCGACGGGTCTCTTTGCGCTGGCGTTGCACTCCTTTGTGGATTTCAACCTGCATATACCGGCGGACGCGCTCCTGGGCGTCACTTTGCTCGCCCTCCTGACCAGCAACGTGCGATTTGCCACGGAACGGTTCTGGTTCAATTTGCGGCTGCCCGGAAAAGTTGTGGGCACGCTCGCGCTCGCCGGCGGGATGGCGTGTCTGGGGGCGCAGGAATGGCGGCGTGGCGGCGAGAGCTACTGGCTCGCACAGGCGGAGGAACTGCCAAATTTTTCGCCTGAAAAAGCCATCGCCCTGGAAAAGGCATTTGCCGCCGAGCCACAAAACTTCACGACCGCGTATGAATTGGGCGAATGTTACCGCACCCAAAGCTTTGACGGCGGACAAAATTCCGAAGACCTGGCAAAAACGGCCATGCAGTGGTATGAACGCGGCTGGAAGCTTGATCGTTATCATGGCTTCAGTTACCTGCGCTACGGCATGTGTCTGGACTGGTTGGAGCGCCATGATGAGGCGGCGCCCTTTTACAATCGTGCCGAGGCGTGCGATCCAAATAATTATTTCACCGTCGCAAACATCGGCTGGCATTATGTGCAGGCCGGAGACTATGCCGCCGCGCGTCCGTGGCTGCTGCGTTCGCTGCGCCTTGCGCCGGGAGGTAATCCCATCGCCCGCTCGTATCTGGACCTGACCGAACAAAAACTGCGCGACAACGTGACCAGCACGAGCGCCCTGCCCGCAAAACACTGAAGTGCGGATTTGCTTGCCTGTCGCCTCAACAGCATTTAACAAGCAGCCATGCAAATTCCCCTGGTAATGACTCTCATCGGACCGGACCGCACCGGTCTGGTCGAATCTCTGGCGCGCGTGGTGGCCGATCATGGCGGCAACTGGCTGGAAAGCCGCATGTGCCGGCTCGGCGGGGAATTTGCAGGCATCCTACGCGTGGAAATTCCGGCCGAGAAAAAAAACGTGCTGCTCGATGCGTTGAAAAAAATTTCCGGCCTCAACGTCGTGGTCCAACCCGGTGAACCGGTGACCATCTCAACCGCCGGCCGGCAGACGAAGCTGGAACTCGTCGGCAGCGACCGGCCGGGCATCGTCCGCGAAATCACCAGCGCCCTCGCCCGGGCGAACGTCAATGTCGAGGAGTTTTTCAGCGAAGTCGTGAGCGCGCCGATGTCTGGTGAGACTTTGTTCAAGGCGACCGCCCGGCTGCAACTGCCCGAATGCTGTGATGTCGCCGCGCTGAAAAAAGACCTGGAGAAAATCGCCGCGGATCTCTTCGTGGACGTGTCGTTGGCCGATTTATCCGGCAAATAAGCCCCCGTTGAAAATCCTCGATTTGCATTTTCATCTTCAATCGCGCCGATTTTGATTTATCCTGCGCGCGATGTTTGAACTCCTTAAAACGGACGCGCCCACGAAAGCGCGGCTCGGCCGATTGACCACGACGCGCGGCGTCATCGAAACGCCCGTGTTCATGCCCGTCGGCACGCAGGCCAGCGTGAAGGCGCTCGATCCGCGCGAACTCCACGAGATGGGCACGCAGATCATTCTCGGCAACACCTATCATCTCAACATTCGCCCCGGTCTCGACATCATCCGCGCCGCCGGCGGTTTGCACAAATTCATGAATTGGGATCTGCCGATCCTCACCGACAGCGGCGGCTTCCAGGTTTTCAGCCTCGCCAAAATCCGAAAGGTGAAGGAACACGGCGTCGAATTCCGTTCGCACCTCGACGGCTCGCTGTTGTTCATCGGCCCGAAGGAATCCATGGAGATTCAGCGCGTGCTCGGTTCGGACATCGCGATGGTTTTCGATGAATGTCCGCCGCACGACGCGCCCGCCAAGGAACAGCGCCTCGCGGTCGAACGCACCATCCGCTGGGCGCGCGAATGCCGCGAACAGCCGCGCGCCGACGGCCAGAAAGTTTTCGGCATTGTGCAGGGCGGCAGCGACGCCGCGTTGCGCGAGCAATGCGCCCAGGCGCTCGTGGAAATGGAATTTGACGGCTATGCCATCGGCGGTGTGAGCGTGGGCGAACCCGAACCGGAGATGATGCGCGCCATCGAGCTCGCCGAGCCGCATCTGCCCGCGCACAAGGCGCGTTACGCGATGGGCCTCGGCACGCCCGCGCAGATGCTCGAGCTGATCGCGCGCGGCGTGGACATGTTCGACTGCGTGCTGCCCACGCGCATCGCGCGCACCGGCACGGCGGTCACGCACACCGGCGCGTTCGGCCTCAAGGGCGCCGCCTACAAGACGGATTTCGGCCCCATCGAGGAAGGCTGCGAATGTTACGCCTGCCGCACGTTTACGCGCGCGTATCTGCGCCACCTGCTGCGCGCGAATGAAATTCTCGGCCTGCGCATGGTCAGCGTCCACAACTCGCATCTGTATCTCAAAGTAATGACCGAGGTGCGCGCGGCGATCGCGGCGGGAACGTTCGCGGATTACTACCGCAACTTCATCGTCAACTACAAGCCGTCGCAAAAAATTCTGGCCGCGCGGAAAGCGGCGAGCGATGAAAGATAATTTTGGCCACAGATGAAACACAGATTAAACACGGATTAGAAAGTCTAGACAGAAACTAAATGGCGAAATTAAATTTCCAGCATAAATATGTCGTTGAATTTGCCAAAGATTGAGTATGGCTTCAGAGGTGAATGCATTTTCTATGCCTTGCAAGACGGCAGAAGTATCTCGTTAGATTTTACATGGGTAAATGGAGCAAGAATATATCCTTCTTCCATTAAGAAATGGGGTGGAGTAAATGAGGACATAACCCGCGAAGATAAAATTAAAATTCTGAAAGATATAATCGCTTTTGTTAATCAAGGCCGAGAAAAGCCAATTTTAAAAATAAATTCTGATGATTCCGACAAGGAATTATGGGAGAGCGTTTGCAGGTCTGAATCATCATCAATCAAATGTATTGAATACACCTCGAACAAAAAGCAGGCAGAGTTCGAGCGAGGAATGTTCTTGAGTGTGTTGAAAGCAGGAAAGGGATTAACTATTAACGGCCGAATTATCCAAAGCGAAAAAGATTTGGACGACTACTTGAGCTAAAGAGCCACAGCTAAATCGAAATAGATTTCAAAAATTTACGCCCTTACATGCTTCAATTATCCATCCGTGTTTAATCTGTGTTTCATCTGTGGCTAAATAGTTTTTCACTCATCTAAAAAATTTGCCCTGCGCTTTTGGATGTGGCACTATGTTGCCATGAGCAAACCAAAAATTGTTGCCTATTTGAAACCGAGTTGCGGCTGGAGCCAGGGCGTCCGCGCCGTCCTCCGCAAATACGACCTGCCCTTCGAGGACCGCGACATCATCAACGACCCGTTGCAGCGCCAGGAAATGATCGAGAAGAGCGGCCAGATGATGAGCCCGTGCGTCGAGATCAACGGCCAGATGTTGCCCGACATCAGCGGCGAGGAAGTCGAAGCCTGGATGCTCGCGAACAACGTCGTGACCCCCAACGACCGCACGCCCGACGCGCCCATCAACCAGCCCTGTGCCCACGAAATGCCGCAGAGCCAGCCGCTGAACTTCGCCGCGCGCCATTAATCAGATTCTCGACCATACCCGCCGCGTGGAGCCATCCGCGCGGCGGGTTCGTTTTCATCGTGCGCGTGTGGCACCGTTGACCCGTTGCCCAATAAAGCACCAAGACCGTAAAAGCAGCTCATTCGCCGGCGACCCTGCGGCTCCTTTTTCCTTGGTTCAATTTTTCCCGCCACGGGCAATCTTGATTTTGGCAGACAGGGGGGCGAGGCTTATTTCAGTTTCGGAATTCAAAGTTAGCGCCTTCTCGTGGCAGTTCCCTAGTTCTGCAAGGTCGAAATTCAGCACATTTCAAAAATTTCGAGTGGACGGCGGCGCGGTCATCGCCTAATTAATTGCCGGGCAAAGCAAGAGGTTGCCCGCCCAATCAGAATCAGCAATGAAACCTGCATCGAAACCGCCCACTTCCCCGGTCCTGGACTATCTCGAACAACTGCACCGCGAGTTCGCCGCCGTGAAGGACGGCGACGTGGCGACCTACATTCCCGGTCTGGCCACGGCGAATCCCGACTGGTTCGGCATCTGCCTCGTCACTGCCTCCGGCGCCGTCTATGAAGTTGGTGATTCCCGGCAGCCGTTCACCATCCAGTCCATCTCCAAGCCTTTTGTCTACGGGCTGGCGCTGGAAGACAACGGCCGCGCGGAAGTGCTGACGAAAGTCGGGATGGAGCCGACCGGCGACGCGTTCAACTCCATCAGCCTCGAACCCGGCACGGGCCGGCCGCGCAATCCGATGATCAATGCCGGCGCCATCGCCACGACGTCGCTCATCGCCGGCAAATCGGCCAAGACGCGCTTGCAGCGGCTGCTGGACATGTTCGCGCTTTACACCGGCAGCCCCGCCGGTCTGGATCAAGCCATCTATCGTTCGGAGAGCGAGACGGGGCATCGCAACCGCGCCATCGGCCACATGCTGCGCAATTTTGACATCCTCACCAGCGACCCGATCCCGTCGGTGGAATTGTATTTCCAGCAATGCTCCGTTTCCGTCACCGCGCGCGACCTCGGCGTCATGGCCGCCACGCTCGCCAACCGCGGCGTGAATCCGGTCACCGGCAAACAGGCCATCCGCGGCGAATATGTGGAAAGCGTCCTAAGCGTGATGGGTTCGTGCGGGATGTATGATTACGCCGGGGAATGGATCTACAAGATCGGGATGCCGGCCAAAAGCGGCGTGTCCGGCGGCATCATCGCCGTGCTGCCGGGTCAGCTGGGCATCGGCGTCTTCTCGCCGCCGCTGGATGCGCACGGCAACAGCGTGCGCGGCATCAAGGTGTGCGACGCGATTTCGCGGCATTGCGACCTGCATCTGCTGAACCGGCCGAGCATCGGCAAGTTCACCATCCGCCTGAAGTTCACCGGCGCGGAGTTGAACTCCAGCCGCGTGCGCACGGCGGAGGAAAGCCGGGTGCTGCGGGAGCAGGGCGGCGGCATCAAGGTTTACCAGCTGCAGGGCAATCTGACGTTCACCACCGCGGAGGCTGTCGTGCGCGACCTGATCGAGAACTTCGAGGCCACGGAACAACTCGTCCTGGATTTCAAGCGCGTCCTGACGCTCAATGAAAGCGCCTGCCGGCTGTTTTACGAATTGCTGCTCAAGCTGGCGGCGCAGGACAAGCCCGCGTTGTTCAGCCACTTCAGCCACCTGCCGCTGCTGCGGCGTTACCTGAAGGCCAAGCTGGGCAAACGGTTCGAGAAAGTTTTCCAGCCGTTCGATGACAACGATCACGCGCTGGAATGGTGCGAGAACCGGCTGCTGAAGAAGGCCCTGCCCGCCCGCGCACTGAACCGGGCAATCAAGGTCGCGCAGTATGATCTCTGCCAGAATTTCACGGCGGAGGAGCTGAAGGTCTTCGGGGCGCTCCTGGAACGGCGGACCTTCGCCGCGGAGGAGACCATCATCAGCATCGGCGACGAAGCGCGCGAGATGTTTTTCCTGGCCACCGGCAGCGTGAGCGTGTTTGTGCCGCAATCCGAGGATGGCCGCCGCCGGCTCGCCACCTTCTCCGCCGGGATGATTTTCGGCGAAATGGCGCTGATTGACGGCGCGCCGCGCTCGGCCAACATCGTCGCCGATTCGGACGTGGAATGCGATGTGTTGAGCGTGGCGGATTTTGAAAACCTGGCCGGCACGCATCCGGTCATCAAAATCAAACTGCTCAAGAATCTGAACCTTAGCCTTTGCCACCGCCTGCGCAAGGCCAACCGCGAACTCAGTTTGTTCGATTGATATAGGTTTCCTTGCGGCGAGACGAAACCTGGCAGGCCGGTCCGTCCAGCGCCCGCACTGAGGTCATCCGCCTCACGGCATTGGACGGGTCGCTGACCGGGGCGTAAATTCCGCTGGCAGTTCGGAAGTGAGTTCCGTATTGTCGCGGGCGCGGTTTTAAATTGTCGATCATGAATCTGGACCCGATTAAAGATTTTTTCAGCAAGCTCTCCACCCACGACCTCCCGACGGGCGGCGCGCTGTTGATCGGGATCGTGCTGGTCCTGCTGGTGCTCAAGGCGGAGAAAGCCTTTATCCGGATCGCCATTTTTCTCATCGCCGTCGCGCTCTTTGCCGGGGCGTATTGGTGGCATCATCACCGATAAGTCCGGCCCACAAACGAATCAACATCATGAACTCAATCTGCAAACCCCTCACCCGCTTCTCCGTCACCGTCCGATCCTCCGGCTGCACCTTGAGGAATTGCGCGAACGCGCTGTTCCTGCTGGCCGCCCTGTTTGCCGCCGGCTGCAGTTCGATGAACAAGCCGGCCTCGGCCAGTTTCGCCTCAGTGCTGATTTACAATCAAACGCCCGAAAAAATACGCCTGACGGCCGACTCCGTGTTTGCAAACAACGGCTACCAATCCATCCGGAACCCCGATGGCACCCAGATTTATGAGAAGGAAGCCACGAAAGGCGAACAGCTCGCCTATGCCGGATTTGTCGGCGCGCATGAAGGGGAACGGACCATCGTGCGCGTGCGCATGGGCCTCGAACCGCAGGGCCTCAATTGCTTTCTGCTCTCCTGCAAAGCGTTTGTCGTGACCAGTCCCGGCGACTTCGTCAGTGAACAGACGTTCCCGTTGTATGGCTGGCAGAGCGGCCCCTACCAGAATCTGCTGAACAACATCCGGGACAACTTGAAGGTCGCGGCCATGAAGGCCGTCCAGACGCCTTGAGCGCATTCCCTGTCAGCCTCGAAAAAGCCGACCAGCTCGCCGCCCGCATGAGCGCGCTGGGCGTGAGCGAGACGGACATTGAGGAGTCGTTCGTCCGCTCCGGCGGCCATGGCGGGCAGAACGTGAACAAAGTTTCCACCTGCGTCCAGCTGACCCATCTTCCGACCGGCGTTTCGGTGAAATGCCAGGAGACGCGCCAGCAGGGCCTCAACCGCTACATCGCGCGCCGCTTGCTGCTCGACAAGATCGAGGAAAAGCAAAAGGGCTTCGTCGCCTCCCAACGCGCCGAGATCGAAAAAATCCGGCGCCAGAAACGCAAGCGCTCCCGCCGCGCGAAAGCCCGGATGCTCGCCGACAAATCCCGGCACGCCGATAAAAAGTCTTCGCGCCGCCCGGTGGGGACAGATTAGAAATTTTCAAGGCGGTTAAAGAATCGCAAACGCGGCATAATATTTGACAAAAAAAGTAAACAGTCCCTGGCATCCATCCGATACATTTTGCGCATGATAACACCCGGTCATTCAGATAAAGAGGCTCCTGTCACAAGCGCCTCCTCGTCTGACGGTGGCGCGGGCATCATTCGATCGGGGCGACCGGGGCGCTGGACTCGGGTGAGGAGCACGTGGCGCCAGGTCATCAATTCCATCGCGCTGACCGGTTACCAAGACGCGAACGGATTTCATCACGGAGAGCTGTCCTCAATAGCGCCCGACAGCTGTAAATAATCACGGATTACATGCGTCGGGCTCTGGCAGTTCTGCTACGCTGGGCGTCCATGAACATCCTGATCGAAGACGCGGAGAAGCTGGAATATCTCACCAGCAACAACCAGTGGACAAATAACGTCGCCGGGGCCAAAGATTTCCGCGCCACAGGCGACGCCTTGGCCGCCGCGAAAAAGGAACCCATGGGCCGGTTCAACATCGTGGGTTACATCGCCGAAACGAAGCAGTTCATCAACCTGAATCACGGCAAGGGCAAGGGTTTGCCGGAATCCGCCGCAGTTTAGCATTGGTCGATGCGGAATTGACTCGTGTGGTATTTCCGTCTGTGGTTGACAGAATCGTTGACTGGTGAAAGTCTGGGTGCGTTCCCCGAAACCAATCACGCCATCAACACCGACCCGAACCGCCATGAAAGCACGGCTCCCGCTTTTTGCGCTGCTGCTAATACCTTTCACCATCAACCCGGCCCAGGCGCAAACACCGACCGCGGCCAATCCGGACGTGGAGGCGATGCGGAAGGAAATGCGGCAAATGCGGGCGGATTACGAACAGCGTATTCGGGCGCTGGAAGAACGGTTGCAGAAGGTCGAGTTGGTGGCGACCACAAATGCGGTGACCAACACCGTCATCGTCATCAGCACCAACGCTGCGCCGACGATGGCCGAGCGAGGCATGGCCTTCGCCCATCTCCAGTTCTCCGGTGACACGGAAACCCGCGACCGGGCGCTGGCCCAACCAATCCAGCCCATCAAAGATCGGGTGCAGAAGATTCTCAACGATTTCATCGACTTCAACGGCTACTTCCGCTCGGGTTACGGCCGCGACGACCAGGGCGGGCCACAGCCGGCGTTTCAAGCGCCCGGCGCCTTTGCCAAATACCGGCTCGGCAACGAGGCGGAAACCTACGGCGAGCTGATCTTCGGAAAGAACTGGTATGTGCCCGATTTGTTTTCGCCCGACGCCCCGCCGCGCGCCGATGGCACGCCCACCGGCCCGATCGCGCGCACGCAGGTGCGGGTGGCGTTCTACGATCCGTATTCCAACGTCGGTTCCGGCGACACCTTTCAGACGTCGCTTCCGGAAGCGTGGGCGGAGATCGGCAATGTTTTTGCCGCGCAGCCGGAGTTGAAATTCTGGGCGGGCAACCGCTTTTACCGCCGGCAGGACATCTGCATCAACGATTTCTTTTTCTACAACATGAGCGGCGGCGGCGGCGGCGTGGAGGATTTTGAAACGCCCGTCGGCAAAATGGCGCTCGCGTGGATCGGCAACGGCCAGCAGAGCGGCGTGTATTCGTCCGACATCGTCATCCAGCCCGACCCCAGCAACGAGGCCGGGTTCAGCAAGCAAAGCTTTGTCTTGAGCCTCTACGACGTGGAACTGCCTTGGGGCAAGGGCGAATTCGGGCTCGTGTTCGCCTCGGAAAACTGTGGGAAAAATGCGCTGAACCAGCAGGCTCCCGATTCGCAGGGCGGGGCGCTGACGTTCATCCACACGCACGAAAAATTTCTCAGCGAGGACGGCGTCAACAAATTCTCCCTGCAGTTTGGCACCGGCGCGGCGAAGACGTTCACCAGCGGCTTTGAAACGGCAGTCATAACCAATACGACCTACATCATCCCCGACGAACCGCATTCGTGGCGGTTTCGCGCGACGGAGAGTTTTATCGCGCAACCGTGGGCGAATATCTCGATCAGCCCGGCCATCGTGTATCAATACACCGACTACAACAACTTCCAAGGCGACCGCCAGTGGATCTCCGCCGGCGTGCGGCCGATTTATCATTTCAACAATTTCTTCAGCCTCGCTTTCGAGTCGGGCGTGGATCATGTGGACGATTCGGGCATCCATCAGAGCGGCACGCTTTACAAATTCACGCTGGCGCCTCAGGTGTCATTGGGCGACAAATTTTTCAGCCGGCCCGTGATCCGCGCCTACGTCACCTACGCGGCCTGGACGGAAAGCTACAAGGGCTATGTTGGCGGGAATGATTTCATGAACGACACCAGCGGCTGGACCTGGGGCATGCAGATGGAAGTCTGGTGGTAATCTGAGAATCAGAAGGCGCGTCAGTTGAGGTTCAACCTCCCGCTGACGCGCCGGAATTATTTTGAACGGCAAATCGTTTACGCCGGAACCGCCCGGGCCGCGCGCTCGGCCTTGCGCTGGCTCAAGTTCTTGAAGAATTCAAAGCCTTCGCGAGTGCGACGCACCAGCACATCCTTATCTTCCAACATCGTTTTGATGATGCGCAGGATCGGTTTCGGACGCATGTAGTAGTTGTGGTAAAACCGATCCACCTCTTCGGCGATCTTGTCTTTGCTCAAGCCGGGATATTCCAGCGAGCTCGCCTGCATGCCGCCGGTTTCCACCAGGTCGGTCTTGTCCTTGTTCGTGAACCAGCCGTTTTGCTTGGCCATTTCGTAAAGCTCCGTGCCCGGATACGGCGCGGCGAGCGAAACCTGGATGCTGAACACGTCGAGTTCCTTCGCGAAATCCATCGTGTTCTGAATGGTCTGTTGCGTCTCCACCGGCAAGCCGAGGATGAACGTGCCGTGGATCAGGACACCCGCCTTGTGGCTGGCCTTGGTGAACTCGCGCATCTCGGACATCGTCACGCCCTTTTTGATGCGCGTGAGGATGTCGTCGTTGCCGCTTTCGTAACCGACGAGGAGCAGGCGCAGCCCGTTGTCCTTGAATTGTTTGATCGTGTCGTAATCAATGTTCGCGCGGCTATTGCAGGACCAGCAAAGGCCGAGCGGCGCGATTTTCTTGGCGATCTCCCGGGCGCGCGGCAGGTTTGCGGTAAAGGTGTCGTCGTCGAAAAAGAATTCCTTCACTTCCGGGAAAACTTTTTTCAAGTAGGCCATTTCGTCGGCGACATTCTGCGCGGAACGGACGCGATACTTGTGCCCGCCGATGGTCTGCGGCCAGAGGCAGAACGTGCATTGGGCCGGACAACCGCGTCCGGTATACATGCTCATGTAGGGATGCTGCAGATAGCCGTTGAAATATTTCTGGATGTCGAGGTCGCGGCGATAAACGTCCGCCACCCACGGCAGCACGTCCATGTCGTGGATCAATTCGCGCTCGGCGTTGTGCTTGATCTTGCCGTCCTTGTCCTTATAGGAAAGTCCGTTGATGCCGGAGAAGTCGCGGCCTTCGGTGACTTCCTTGCAGGTGTAATCAAATTCCTTGCGGCCGACCCAGTCGATCGCGGGCGAGGCCTTGAGCGTTTCCGTCGGCAGCACGGCGGCGTGCGCGCCGACGAAGCCGATCTTCGTGTCCGGCTTCTGCGCCTTGATCGCCTCGGCCACCTTGCAGTCGTTGCGCAACGAGGGCGTGCTGGTGTGGATGATGACGTGATCGTATTCCTTGGCGATGCGCAGGCATTCGTCTTTTTTGATGCCGTGCGGCGGGCAGTCGAGCAGCTTGCTGCCGGGCACGAGCGCGGCGGGTTGCGCCAGCCAGGTCGGATACCAGTAGCTGGTGACTTCGCGCTTGGTCTGGTAGCGCGCGCCGGCGCCGCCGTCATAGCCGTCAAAACTCGGAGGGGAAAGGAATAATGTTTTGCTCATTCGTATTCGGTTTCTAAGGAGGAATCGGGTTAAAAAACAAACTACGCTTTCTTCACGTCTTTGATCTTGGCCAGCAACTCATCGCGTTCCGACGTGTCGCCCGTGCCGCAATGGCTGGCGACGTGCGCTTCGTGATGGACTTCGTTGGAGAACGCACCGCGCGCGCCGGCGGCGGGCGAGTTGATTGCGGCTTTTGCCTCGGCCAGATGGCCCTTGCCGATGGTCACGCCGTTGAAGGCGCGCGTCACGAGCTCCGGCGAGGACGGGAACGGCTTGGGCTTCGCGCCGAAGTTGTATTTGATGTTTTTCCAATTGTCGCCGGACTGATAATTCGTGCCGAGCGCACCGCTCGGGTCGTAGCCGCAATGCACCATGCAATGTTCGCAGCGCGGGTCGCGGGCGACGCCGTTGACGACGCCGTATTTTTCCCATTGCACTTTCGTCAGCATTTCCTGATAGCCGCCGTAGTGGCCGTCGGTCATCAAATAGCACGGTGCTTTCCAGCCCTTGACGTTGTAGGTCGGGATCGCCCACGCGGTGCAGGTCAGCTCGCGTTTGCCGGCGAGGAATTCCTGATAAACCGGCGTGCCGAAAATGGTGAACGCCTTGCCCCATTGTTCGATCTTGGCGAATTTTTGCCGGGTCATGTCGCGCGTGAGGAAGAATTGCTTGGGATCCTTGCCGAGGCGCGAGACCATGTCCTTCTTGGCGGCATCGTAATCGTAGCCGGGCGAAATCGTGTGACCGTCCACTTCGAGCGAGCTCAAATACTTGAACATGTCCTCGATTTCCTGCACGTCGGTCTCCTTGTAAACCGTCGTGTTGGTGGCGACTTGATAGCCGCAAATCTTCGCCATCTTGATGGCCTCGACGCATTCCTTGAAGACACCTTCGCGTTCGACAATCAGGTCATGCGTGAATTCCAGACCGTCCACGTGAACGTTCCAATACATCCATTTCGTCGGGCGGATGGCACTTTTCTTCTTCGCCGCGTCATCGGACTTGCGGATGACCTCGGCTTCCTTTTCCGTGATCAATTTTGCGGCGAGCAACTTCTTGAGTTTCGGCTCAAGTTCCGGGGAATAAACAGCGGCCAGATAATCACGCATTTTTTTCCGCATGAACATCCCGTTCGTGCAGATGTAGAGCACGCGGCCCTGGTCGAGCAGGCCGTTGATCAGTTCCTCGATTTTGGGATAAATCAGCGGTTCGCCGCCGCAGACGGACACCATGGGGGCATCGCATTCGATCGCGGCCTGCAGGCATTGCTCCAGCGGCACCATGTCCTTGAGGCTCGTGGAGTATTCGCGAATGCGGCCGCAGCCGGTGCAGGTCAGATTGCACGTGTGCAGCGGTTCGAGCTGCAAGACCATCGCAAACTTCGGGGTCTTGCGAATCTTGTGTTTGATGATGTGACTGGCGATTTTCTTCGTCAGCGCAAAGGGGAAACGCATAATTTATTTTACAGAAGCCAACTCAGTGGAGATTTTCGGGAGCGCCGCCGGTGCATTCGTCGCACACGGTTCAACCTTCAGAAACGATCCCATTCCCGGCAGGAAGAAGTCCAGGGGGGAAACGCTTTTGCTCGCGTTGATGCCGCTGCAGCCCGCAGCGAACAACGCGATCACAGCCAGCATTGCCAGCCGCAGCGAATTCCAGTTTAATCTCACTAGACGATTATAAATCACCCCGACGTGATGGCAACTGCTAATTCCAAAACCCAACCCGCGACCCGGTGGAAGTTCGTCGCCGGGATTTTAATTCTCGCCGCCGGCTTGCTGTGGGCGGAGGAGGCGAAACGGAAAACTTTCACCGCCCAAGCCGAGGCGCAATTCCAGCACGCCCAAGCCCGGTTCCGGGCGGACACCGCCAATCCCACGAACGCCTGGCAATTCGCCCGGGCCGCTTTTGATTTCGCCGAATTCTCGACCACCGATTCCGAGCGCGCCGCACTGGCCGGACAGGGCATCGCCGCATGCCGGCAGTTGATCGCCCGCGACCCTAAATCGGCGGCGGCGCACTATTACCTCGCCATGAACCTCGGCCAGCTGGCGCGCACGGAATTCCTCGGCGCCCTGAAGCTCGTGAAGGAAATGGAGCGGGCATTCAGAACCGCGGCCGAACTGGATCCGCGGTTTGACTACGCCGGACCGGAGCGGAACCTCGGCTTGCTGTATCGCGACGCCCCGGGCTGGCCGGCGAGCATCGGCAACAAGCGCACGGCCCACTACTATTCGGAACAGGCCGCCAGACTCAGTCCCGATTATCCCGCCAACCACCTCAACCTGGTGGAATCTTATCTGCAATGGAATGAACGCGAGGCCGCCAAACGGGAACTGAAGGCGCTCGACGCCCTCTGGCCGGTGGCCCGGACCAATCTGACCGGTGAACGGTGGGAGCCGAGTTGGAACGACTGGGCCATCCGCCGCACCGTCGCCCGCCAGAAAATCGACGCAACCGCCCCGCCCCGGTGAGAGAGCAATCCCAAACTAATGTTTGCGGCCACCCCGCGCTTAAATTACTCTCCCCAGTCAGAACGCAGCTTCCGGCAACCCAAACATAGACATGGCCAAAAAGTTCATCGCCGCACTGACCGACTCGAGATTGTTCCTGCAGGAATGGTTCGCCAATCCGCAGCGGACCGGCTCGGTCGCGCCCAGTTCGCGGCAACTCGCCGCCGCCATGGCCCACTGGCTGCCGGACAATCCCGACAGTTTCGTCCTCGAACTCGGTCCCGGCACCGGCGCCGTCACCGACGCGTTGATCAAACGCGGCCTGCGCGAGGACCGGCTCGTCGCCATCGAGCGAAACCCGAAGATGGCGCGGCTGCTGCGCGATAAATTTCCGCGCGCT
>TBL_comb47_HYPODRAFT_10004120_pt1 | contig 16828 bp, 16 predicted proteins | sample TroBogypolimnion_40_FD_10682 | JGI IMG/M metagenome (IMG submission 10682)
GCTCCGCCTTCAGGCGTTCCAACAATTTCCTCATTTCGGGAATCATCGGCACACGGCGTATTTCCCAATTCTTCGTTCCGGTTATCGGATCGCCACGAATGATGATTTCGTTTTTCAAAAAACTGCAATCTCGTCCATAAATTTTTGCGGCCTCACTCAAACGCGAACCGACATAAGAAAAGAATTCAATCGCGTCTGCGGAATGTCCGCCCCTGCCGCTGCCATTTCCACGAACGTGGGATACCAACGCGAGAAATTGATCGGGTTCGGGCAATTGTAGTTCTTTCCGGCGCACTCTGGCACGTTTCACGTCTTTGTCTTTGGCGGGATTGTCATAACGCGCACCTGAATCAACGGTGATGTCCAGAATCCGCCGGAGAACCGAAAGGGTTCCGTTTGTCACCGTTGGGGAATACCTTTTGCCAAACCGCGAACGCCATTCGAGACAGTCAAACTTCGTGATGCGCTTCACATCCGTCTGTTCCAAGCCGGGCCAGGTTTTAAGAAGATCAATGGCGGCTCGCTCGTTGTAATTTTTCGTGTTTTCCTTAATATCAGTGGCGTGTTTTTGGCGTTCTCTGAAAATTCCAAGCGCATCGGCAAACGTCATCTTCCCGACAATCTTCGTTTGCGAAGGTGCGACGACCCGGTATTCGGAATCCAGCACGTCCGCCAGCCGCAGCTTCGCAACGGAAAGAACATTGGTGTCGAGCGACTTTCGGACGAGCTTGCCGCGCACCTTTGCGCGGGCGAAATATATGCCAGAGGGTTCGTAGCGAACCAGATTGGCGACGGGAGCTTTTGTCCAGAGGCTGTCAGATTCAGGATTTTTAGTTTTCATGGAAACAGTATCAGATGGCGGTATCAGATTGGGTGTAACGGAATCATTACAAAATGAAGACCGCCCAATGTTTATTGTGTTCTCTTGATACCGACATGAAGGAAGGCTACGCTGTTTCCTAAACGATTGATCCCAGTTCAATTCCGGGCGGGGGCACCAACCGGCGCCCGGGGTGCTTCAGCCCGGTAAACCACTTCGTTTTTTTCGGCCCTGACCCAGCAAGCCAGTCTTCGCTTGAATTACCCCGAAAGAGGACTAGCGTAATCTCAATGGCGGGTGTTACAACCATCGGAAAACAAAGGTTTTTCAAACCAAATGAATAAGCAGCCCGCCAAAGCAGTCAAATCTGCTGTAACGGTCAATTTTATATCGCAACCAACGGGCCATTTATGAAAACCTCGACTTCCAGATATCTGCTTCTCGGTGCGGCGTTGACGGCGTGGGCCCTGGGCAGCGCCTGTTCGCAACAGAGTTCGAACGCGCAGCCGCAGGCAGCGGCGCCTCCGGCCGTGAGCGCGGCACCCGTTCAAACGGTTCAGGCCGCACCGGCCATGCCGGTCCCAACGGTCACTGCCGCCGTGGTTGCGAAGCCAGCCACCATTCCTTCAAGCATCACGCCGACAAGTCCGCTGGCGCAGGTCGTGCGGCTCGCGCAGGCGGGCGTGGAGGAAAGCATCATCATGGTTTACGTCACGAACTCCAGCCGCACGTTCAATCTGGATTCCGACAAAATCATTTACCTCACTGACCTCGGTTTGCCGACCGATGTGGTGACCGCTATGATGCAGCGCGATCAGCAGTTGCAGCAGGAATTCGCCGCCGCCCAGGCAGAACAACAAGCCCAGCAAGTGCAGCAGGCCCAGCAGACCCAGCAGGCCCAAACGGCGCCCGCCCCCGAACCCGCAGCGGCGGGCACGGCGGAAACGGTGACTCCTCCGGCTCCGGTGACGGTGAATTATTTTAATGACACGCTCTCGCCTTACGGGAGCTGGGTGGTGGTCAACGGTTACGGCAGTTGCTGGCGGCCGGCGGTCTGCGTCTATAATCCGACCTGGCGGCCCTATTGCGACCGTGGTCATTGGGTTTACACCGATTGCGGCTGGTATTGGTCCTCGGATTATGCGTGGGGCGCGACGTTCCATTACGGACGCTGGTTTTGCGACTCAAACGTCGGCTGGTGCTGGTATCCCGACACCGTCTGGGCGCCGTCCTGGGTGACGTGGCGCTATTCGAATAATTACTGCGGCTGGGCGCCGCTGCCGCCGCAGACCTATTGCCAGGCGGGCGTGGGCCTCGTCTATTCGAGTGGCAATCTGAGCGTGGGCTTGAGTTTCGGCTTGGGCGCCAGCTGCTTCACGTTTGTGCCGACGCAGTATTTCTGCAGTTCGCATCCGCATAATTATTGTGCTTCGCCGTCGCAGGCAGCGCAGATTTACAACAACACCACGGTCATCAACAACATCAATATCCACGGCAGCGGCAACAACCAGATTGTCATCAACAATGGTATTCCGGTGCAAAGTATCGCCAACACCGCGCATTCGCCGATCCATCAGGTGCCGGTTCACCAAATCGACAGCGGCTTTGCCCACGGCGGTTCCGGCCAGCTAACGGATCGTCCCAGCCGTGTCTTTGCCGGAAATCATGCAAACCAAAATGGCGGTGTCAACAATCCGGCCGTCCCGTCGGCAACGCCGCCCCGCTCCGAGCCGTCGGCGTCTGTGTCGGGGCAAAATCCGCCGCGCTCGACCTTCATGACTGGAAATGGCAGCAGCCATCCGGGACAAAATCATTTCCAACAACCGGCCACCAGTCAACCCAACCAGATCGGACAGGGACAATTCAACCCGACCACGACTCGCACCCAGCCGGCGCGCAATAATCCCACGGCAACCGGGCCGCAACGTTCCGTGGCGGCGGCAAATTATCCTGCGCCGGCCTACACCGCGCCATCGCAAGCTCCGTCCGCGAATTTCAATTCCAGCCCGCAACCTGCGCCGACACCCTGGCAGCAAACGGGAACGCCACACAACTACACCCAGAATCCCGAACCGCGGCAGCACTTCACGGCGCAAAATCCGGTGGTGACGCCGCCGGTGAATTATTCCGCACCGGCGCAAGCCCAACCGCAACCGCGCAGCTACAGCCAGCCGCGCAATGAAGTCCACCAGAATTATTCGCCGGCGCCCGCCATGTCCGCCCCGCAACCCCAGCGCAGCGCGCCGAACATTGCCGCCGCGCCGGCGCCGCAATCGCAAACCAGTGGTGCCGGACGCATGGGCAATCAATACTGGGGATCACATTGATGGCCGGATCGTAATTTCAGCGCCGCGCGGAACTTTTCTGCGCGGCGTTTTTGCTTTTGCATCTTCGCCGCTGCTGGCAAAGTTTCCCCGTGGGAATCTCCCGGCAACAATTTGAGCAGATGCAGGCGCGCCTCAACGGCAAGCCGGCGCGCGCCATCGCTTTGCCCGCCGCCCCGCGCCCAACGCCCCGCGCCACCGGCCAGATCATCCTCGGCATTGATCCGTCGTTGCGCGGCACCGGCTACGGAGTCATCCGGCTGGCCAAGCCTTTTCCCGAAACGCTCGCGCACGGCACGATTTCCTGCCCGGCGACGTGGCCGCACTCGCGTTGTCTTGCCAAAATCTCCCAGACGCTCCGCGAAGTTTTGCGTGAGTATCAGCCGACGGTTTGCGCCATTGAAGGACTTTTCTTCGCTCAGAATCTGAAGACCGCCATCATCATGGGTGAAGCGCGCGGCGCGGCGATGGCGGCGATCGCCGAGGCCGGTCTGGACATATACGAGATCGCGCCGCGCAAAGTGAAGCTGGCCATCGTCGGCTACGGCGCGGCGCAGAAACTGGCGGTCGCCAAAATGGTGCAGCACCTTTTGAATCTGGCGAAGCCGCCCGCCCCCGACGCCGCCGATGCGCTCGCGCTCGCGCTGGCCCATGCGCAGGAAAATTTGCGGAACGGTTTGACACCGCTGAAAAAAATCTGATGATCACCTTTCTCCACGGCAAACTCGTCGAAGCCCTGCCCACGCAGGTCGTCGTGGACGTGAACGGCGTCGGCTACGAAGCGTTGATTCCGCTGTCGTCGTTCGACAAACTGCCGCAGCCCGGCGGCGATGTGAAACTCCTCACGCAGCTCATCGTGCGCGAGGACGCCCACATTCTCTACGGCTTCGCGACGGCGGTGGAGCGCGATCTGTTCCGCCTGCTCATCAACAACGTCAGCGGCATCGGCCCGAAAACCGCTTTGAATATTTTGAGCGGCATGAACGCCGTGGCGTTTCGCGGCGCGGTCGCCAGCAGCGACGTGAAATCGCTTTCGCAAATTTCCGGCGTCGGCAAAAAAACCGCCGAGCGCATCGTCGTTGAACTGCGCGACAAGATCGGCGCGGCGGGCGCGTGGGAAGCCGCAAGCGCGAAACATGGGCTTTCGCCCGACGACCAGAAGATCAACGACGCCGTGCTCGCCCTCATGGCGCTCGGCTTCAAACAAATCGAGGCGCACGATGCCGTCCGCGCCGCGCAGGCGATGCTCGGCGCGCAGGCCACGGTTGAACAACTGGTGCGCGCGTGCCTGAAAAAAGGATCCTGATGCCCGCCCACACTTCACAGCCCCAGATGCCACACCCTAAATCCAAGACCCGAAAATCCGGCGGCGTGGTGGTGGCGCATAAGGTCAAATGGCATCAGCGCGTGGCGGCGTGGCTGATCTTCGCCATGATCCGGACGGTGTCCGCCACCCTGCGCTACCGGCGCGACGACCGTTCCAACTTTATCCAAGTGGCCACACCCGGGCCGGCGATTTATTGCGTGTGGCACAACCGGCTGGCGCTATGCATGCCGTTGTATTGGGACTATGTGAAAAAGCGGAATAACACGCCCGGCATGGCGGCGATGGTCAGCGCGAGCCGGGACGGCGGTTTTCTCACCGGCATTCTGGAATGTTTCGGGGTGCAGCCGGTGCGCGGTTCCTCCAGCCGGCGCGGGCCGCAGGCCTTGCTTGAGTTGACGACTTGGGCCGAACGCGGATACGACCTCGCCATCACGCCGGACGGGCCACGCGGCCCGGTCTACGTGGTGCAGGAAGGGGTGATGTCGCTCGCGCAACTCACCAGGTTGCCGATCGTGCCGGTCTCCTATCACCTGAGCTGGAAGATCCAGGTGAAAAGCTGGGACCGCTTCCAAATCCCGCTGCCGTTTGCGCGCTGCGAGGCGATTTATGGAAAGCCGATTTTCGTCCCGCGCGAGACGACCGATGCCGAGCGTGAGCAATTGCGGTTGAAACTGGAAACGGAATTGCGCGCCATCACGAAGGATTGAAACGTGACGTGTGACGTGTGACATGAAAACCACCAACGCGAGCTTGCTTGTTGTTGTCACTCATCACTCGTCATTTGTCACCCGCTTATGATCGCCCGCGTCAGTCTGGAGATCGCGCTGCGCAAGGAATTTGATTATTCGATTCCAGCGGAGTTCGCGGGACAGATCGATGTGGGGAGCCGGGTGCAGGTGCCGTTCGGAGCGCGGAAAATTCTCGGCGTCGTCACCGCCGTCGCCGAGGCATCCGGGCGCGCGAACCTCAAACCCGTTCTCAAGGTCATCGGCGCGCAGACTTTGGTGACGGCGAAAGTCCTGAAGCTCGCGCGCTGGATCGGCGAATATTACTGCTGCGCGCCGGAGATCGCGCTCAAATCCGTTCTGCCCGAAGCCGTCCGCAAAGAAGACGCGGGCTGGCGTGAACGCCTCTTTGTCCGCGCGCTGCCGGTGAGCGGTGAACTTCCCAAGTTGCCCAAGCGCCAGCAGGAAGTCTGGAATCTGGTCGAGGAGCGACGCGAACTGCCGCTGACGGAATTGCTGGCGCTCACCAAAACCACCGCCGCCACCGTCCGCAAACTCGAAGATATCGGTCTCGTCTCCATCACCTCGGAGGTTTCCGAACGCGATCCGTATGCGCATGAAACCATTCTGGCGACAAAACCGATTCTGGTGAATCCAGCGCAAACCGCTGCGCTCGATACCATCAAGGCGGCGATGGCCAAGCCACTTTCAACCCTCAACCCTCAACCCTCAACTTTCCTGCTTCACGGCGTCACCGGCTCCGGTAAAACAGAAATCTATCTGCAGGCCATCGCGCACGCGTTGGAACAGGACAAAGGCGCGATTGTGCTCGTGCCGGAAATCGCCCTCACGCCACAGACGGTCGAACGGTTCAAGGCGCGCTTCAGCTCGGGGAAATTGCAGACGCTCGTGGCGGTGCTGCATTCGCACTTGAGCGCGGGCGAACGGCACGACGAGTGGCACAAGATCCGGCAGGGCCGCGCCCGCATTGTCATCGGCGCGCGCTCGGCGATTTTCGCGCCGGTCGAACCGCTCGGCCTCATCATCGTGGACGAGGAGCACGAGCAAACTTACAAGCAGGAGGAGGCGCCACGCTACCATGCGCGCGATGTCGCCGTCATGCGCGGCCAGATGGAGAACGCCGTCGTCGTGCTCGGCTCGGCCACGCCTTCGATGGAAAGCTTTTATAATTGCAAGCGCGGCAAGTTCACGCTGATCGAACTGCCCGAGCGCGTGGACGACCAGAAGATGCCTTACGTCCGGGTCGTGGACATGCGGCAGGCCGCGTATAAGGAAAAAGGCCCTCCGCTGTTTTCACCCCAGCTCAAGGAAGCCATCACCCAACGCCTCGAACGCGGCGAGCAGACAATTTTGTTTTTAAACCGGCGCGGGTATTCAACTTCGCTGCAATGCCCGAAGTGCGGCTACGTCGCGAATTGTCCCAATTGCAGCGTGTCGCTCACCTACCATCGCATCGACCAGCGTCTGTCCTGCCACATCTGCGGCCACAACGAAAAGGTTCCGCCCGTCTGCCCGGAGCCGAAGTGCAAAAATCCGGCCATCCGCTTCGCCGGCACCGGCACGCAGAAGGTCGAGGAGGTGCTGGCGAAATTATTTCCCAAGGCGCGCGTCAAGCGCATGGACGCCGACACGATGAAGCGGAAGGACGATTACCGCAAAGTGCTCGGCGATTTTCGCGCGGGCAAGATCGACATCCTCGTCGGCACGCAGATGATCGCGAAGGGGCTGCATTTTCCCAACGTTACGCTGGTCGGCATCATCTACGCCGACTCCGCGCTGCATCAGCCGGATTTTCGCGCGGGCGAACGCACCTTTCAATTGCTGACACAAGTCGCCGGCCGCGCGGGGCGCGGCGATGTCGAGGGCGAGGTGTTCGTGCAGGCGTTCGCGCCGTTTCATCCCGCCATTCAATACGCGCGCCGCCACGACTTCGTGGGTTTCTACGAACAGGAAATCGAGTTTCGCGAACAGTTGAAATATCCGCCAGCCAGCCGCGTCGCACTGCTGACGCTCAAAGGCCGGAACGAGGAAAAAGTGAAATTCTCCGCCGACCATTTGAAACGCGAGTTGGAGAAAAATCTGGGGAGCGCAGCCGCCCCGGCGGCAATCGTCAGCGCCCGCGTTGACGAAATCGAACTGTTTGACGAGGGCGTCAAACCGGACACGCGAGGCGCGTGCGCTTCCGCGAAAAAATTATTTTCCGATCTGATCATCGCCGGTCCCGCGCCCGCGCCCTTGCTGCGGGCGGAAAACTTCTACCGCTACCAGATCATGCTGCGGTCGCGCGCGATGAGCGCGCTGAGCCGGGAACTCGCGATCATCATCCAAACATTGAAGCTGCCGGAAGATGTCTCGCTGGCGGTGGACATTGATCCGGTGAGTTTGAGTTAACGTGCGGCCAGCCTCCTACTGGCAGATAATAACCATCAAGTTAGTTCTGCCGGCAAGATGCCGGCAGCACGCTTACGTTGAGCCTTTCAATTTGATCAGCGCAATCCGGCGTTGAAATTCCTCCTCGCCAACCAGCTTCGGGATGGCGTGGCAGGATTGCTCGAAGCCGGGGAAATTCCAAAGGTTCGGAAAATCGCGGCACTGCTGCGGCTTCACGGCTTGCACGGAGCAATCGTCGCCTTCCAGAAAAATGCAGCCGGCATCCGGCTTCTCCTGCAAGGCCAGTCCGCCGCGATCCCAGGTCAGCCGGGTGAACTGCTGGATGAAATCGGGCTCGCTCAAGCCCTTGAACGCGGCGAGCCGGGTGATCTCCTCAGTCGTCAAACGCACCTGCCCCGGCCAGCGGCAGCAGGCCGTGCAACGTTGGCATTCGTAGAAAATCGGCATTTGAATCAGCTTTGCGGTTGGGCCGTTTTAATCCTCCCTGGCCACAAAACGAGAAGATAAATCACAAGGATGAGGTTGTGGCCAATTTTTCAGCGGCCACAATTGAGCTTATTTGGCGGACTTCAGATAGCTTATACCTGTCATCGTCAGCAATGGAAGGACGTGTGGCATGTCGTTTTTGCCCACGACAATGACTGTGGTCCGGCCCAGCGCAACCCGATAGCGGTCGGTCACTTCATATTTTTCGCCGTCGGCCATCTTGATTAAAAAGGGAATACCTTCATTGATTGCCGTTTGGATTTTATCTCTTGTCATAGAGACCCAAATTTAAGAGGCAATCGGATTTAGTCAACCCTTCAACATTTTAATTCCCCGCTGCCACAAGTCGAAATGATACAGCGCGACGACGACCAGGGAATGGCCGATTTTTTCGTCGGCCACGAGCTTGGGAATGTCCGCCACTGGCAAGAGGCGCGTGAGGATATCTTCGCCGCTGTCGAACGACACGCCGTGTTTGAGGTGACAGTTTTCAATCAGCACGGTGTAGGTGGTGTTGTTCAAGATCGCAGGGTTCGAGTGGACGCGGCCGAGCAGTCGCGCCTTCCCGCCTTCGTAGCCGGTCTCCTCACGCAACTCGCGCACAGCGGTCGCCACCGGGTCGGTCTCGTGCGGATCCATCAGGCCGCCGGGAATCTCCAGTTCCACAGTGTTCGAGCCGTGCCGGTATTGCTCGACCATCACGAGCTGCTGGTCGGGCGTGACGGCGACGACGTTGACCCAGTTGACGGCGTCGAGGACGAAGAAGTCGTGCTCCTTGCCGGTGCGCGGCGAAATTTTCAGGTCGGAACGCAGCTTGAAAATGCGAAAGTCACCGAGCAGTTTTGAACTGATTTGTTTCCAAGGCTTAATCATTTTGGATTTACGATATGCGATTGACGCGCACAAATTCGTGCGACGCGTAAATCGTAAATCGCCAATCGTAAATTCAAAGCCCTTTTTCCCTGGCTGACCACCCCTGTTTCATCAGCGTCAGCAGATGCTTCAGCGCTTCCTCGTAGCTGCGCCCTTTTTCGGCGGCGAGTTGGCGGGCGCGCTTGTCGAGCTGTGCGGCCATCTCAGCGGATTTCCCAGCGGGACAGCCAAGGGCGACGAGGACTTGGGCGAGCTGGAAGGTTTCCATTTTCAAAAAGATTTAACCACGCAATATACGCATCACACGAAAAGGGGATGATTGAAGCAGCTGGTTTTGTGTGTTTGGTGTAATTTCGTGGTTCAAAAAATAAAAAAACGCGGATGCGTTGCCGCACCCGCGCTGTAAAGCTTTGTTTACTTCACCGCATCGCGCGGAACCAGGGTGATGCTAATGATGCCCATGCGCTTGTCGGGGCGATCCTGCGGATGCGTGGGCGTGGTGGCGATTTTTTCCAGCACATCGTCACCTTTGATCAATTTGCCGAAGGTGGTGTATTGATGGTCGAGGAAAGACGGGTCGCCGTGGCAGATGAAAAACTGGCTGCCGGCGGAATCCGGATTATTCGAGCGCGCCATCGAGAGGACGCCGCGTTTGTGCGGATGATCATTGAACTCGGCCTTGATCTGGTAGCCCGGCCCGCCGGTGCCCCACGCGTCTTCCTTGCTCGCGTCCTTGGTCAGCGGATCGCCGCCTTGGATCATGAAACCCTTGATAACGCGGTGAAACGCCGTGCCGTCATAAAAACCTTTTTTGATGAGGGTCTTGAAATTTTCGATGGTCTTGGGCGCGGCGTCGGTCCAGAACTCGACGACCATGTCGCCTTCGGTGGTTTTGATAAGGGCTACTTCATTGGGGGTGCTCATGGCGGGTGCGGCTGGGGGGGTGTTTGTTTTTGTTTCTTCGGCTTGGCTGGCGCCAACGGCGGCAAAAAGGCCGAGCGCGCAGATCAAATGGATGGCTTTCATACGGGGAAAATCTTCCAGAACCGCGGGCAAAAGTCACGCGCGAATCACTTGTCCTGCATCGAGCTGGAAATGAGGCTGCGGCGGTCCGGTCGGCGGAAATACAGGGCGACCACCGCGGTCAGCAATCCCGCCGACAGCAGACAGACGGCGACGATGAGCATGGTTTTCTTGCCACTGTCAGCCGGGTTTTCCGCCGCCACGGGATTTTTTGTCGGCGCGGGTGCCTGGGCGCTAGCCGGCACAACCGGCACGGCGGCAGGAATGATCGCGGGCGGATTCGTCGGCACGGTTGGGTTTGCGGATGGAATGGCCACCGGCGCCGCAGCCGGGACGGGCGGATTCAAGGGGGGAGCGACCGGCACTCCAGGCAATGCCGCCGACGGCGGGTTCGATGGAGCAACGGGGATGACCGGCGGCGCGCTGACCGGACTGCTGGGTGGAACGATGGTGGCCGGAGCGTGTTCGACTGCCGGCGGCGGATTCGGCGGAGCCGGTTTAACCACGGGCGGGACCAGACGGTTCTCGATATTTGTGCCGGTGATGAACAGCGACGGGGTGACGACGACGGGCGCGACGACGGGCGCAACCACGGTTGCCGGCTTCGGAACCACCGGCGGCGGCGGCAACGGCGGGAACTGTGGAAAACTGACCAGTTGCGGCGGGTAGCTCACCGTGCAGCCGATGTATTTGCCCAGCTGGGAACGCAGTAACACCACAAACGGCTGGCGCGCCTTTTTCTGCGCGGCCACATTCTGATCAAAGAGCTGGTTGATGCCGGTGTCGAAGGTCGTTCCCGTGATTTTCGTCGCGCCATCGCAGAAAATCACCACGGTCAACCGTTCGGAACTCCGCTTAACCTGGTTGAGCAACGGCTGCAGCGCCTCAAAGCGGGTTTTGTTGGCGTATTTCCGGCTGGCGATGAAATCATTGATATTGCCGGCAATGCTCGCCGCATCATCGGCGTCCCAGACGTGCAACGGAAAATCGCCCGGGTGCAACTCCTGGTCAAGCGTCCAGACGCCAAGGGTGTCCCCCGTGTGCAATTCTCCGCCCATGCTCGTCGCCAGCATCGTGGTCACCGCTTGCTGCATCGCCGGCGCGCGGTTCTTCATGTTCGCCGAGGTGTCGAAAATAAACAGGTAGCGGCCCGGCATCGCCGGTGCCGCCGACTCGGAGCGCAGCCCCGGCCGCGGGAAAAGTGCGGCGCCCAGCACGACGGCCAACCCCGCGCAACGGATAAAATTATTCCGGAACATTTTATTTATCATCAAAATTGGTTCTAGCGGCGGTTGAACCGGTTCTGCTCGGCCCGGTTATGGTTCTTCATGTTTTCCGACAGGTTCGCCAGCGCGCCATCAATCATGCGGATAAAATTATTGCAGCTCGCCACTGAACCGCCAAAGCCGCTGACCATGTCGCGCTCCGCATAATCATCCGTCACCACCAGCACCTCGCCGTAATCCTGAAACCGATGCGCCGCGCGCTCGATCAGGTCATCCGCCGTCTGGCCGCTGTTGGAAAACAAAACCTCCACCGCGCCGCCGGCATGGTTTTTCGGCTTGCTGCGCCGCGCACCCGTGCCGTCAAAAAAAACCGTGACGGGCGTGCCGCTCGCGTCCTGATAGTGCGTGAGCATTTCCACGAGCGCATCGCGGGCGGCCTCGGAATGTCGCGCCGACCCCTCGGCCAGCTCCGGCCAGTTGTGCAGCAGGCTGTAACCGTCCACCAGAATTCGCACCAACGCCATGCGCAAAGCATATTCCCGCCAACCGTTTTCGTCCATTAAACAAAAGACGCCTTCACCCAATCGGCCGACCGATGCCGTGGGGGGAGTTAGACAATCACTCAGTGTCACCCTTGCAGAAAGAGCTCGCGGCGGATTCGCGGAAGGGATCGGCCGCGCGAGCGAAACGACCGGCCGGAAGCCTGTGCCGGCCAGGTTTATTTGGATGCCGCTGGCGGAAACAGAAAAGTCAGCGCGCGCCAGGAACGCAACCGCCAGTAAAACTCATTGTGCTGGCTGGTTTGCGCTTCGGCCCACTTGTCGCGACGCAGGCCGGACTTTTCCAGTTCTGCCGGCGTTAGCGGCTTGGTGTCCACGAACCAGTGCACGGCGTTCGTTCCAAAGATGCCGTGAAATTCGGCGGCGACCTGCTTGGTGAGCGAGCAACCATCATCGCCGCCCATGAAATCCACGACGCCGGAATCGAGGTAGACCCGCAACGGTTTAGGTGGCCCGTGATAATTCCGCAGCACTTGGTTCAGGAAATTCGTCTGCTCAACGGTATCGGAACCGGACAGGCTCGCCGCGCTGCCAAAGATTTCCGGATGCTCCCACGCCAGCACCATGCTGCACAGGCCGCCCAGCGAGGAACCCATCACGGCGGTGTGCGCGGCACCGGGTAGCGTGCGGAATTTGCGGTCAATCTGTGGCTTCAGTTCCGTGATGAGAAACGCGGCATAATTTTCAAAGGCCGTGTTGGCGGTCGAGTTTGTTGGATGATGGCCGCCGCCGTATTCCGCGCGGCGCTCAAAACTGTTGTCCACCGCGACCATGATGATCTCCCGCATTTTCCCGGCGCGGGCGAGTGCATCCGCCGTCTTGTCCAGCTCCCAATTGCCCCAGCCGAACGCGGCGTTGGTGCCGGCGGAACTGAAGACGTTCTGGCCGTCCTGTAAATACAGCACCGGATAACGGCGCTCCGGATGCGTCGAGTAGGACGGCGGGAGATAAATGTGGATGCCGCGATTCCAGCCGAAGAATTTCGTTGGAACATTCGTGTCCAGCAAGGAACCGCTTTGGGCCAGAGCCGTTTGCCAGGTCGCCAGGGACAGAAGAAATACAAACAATCGGCTCATCATGCCCGGGCGGTCAATTTTTTTGCGGTTTAAGCTGAGGATGCTGCATCAAACCCAATTGCACAAAAAGTTCAGTGATTTCTTTGTTAGGCAAATGGTGTGAAACCAAATCCATTGCTGTTTGGCCGCGAGGATTTTTAAGTTGAGGGTCTGCTCCATGTTCCAATAAAAGTTTTGCCGCTTCTGAATTATTGCCGGACGCAGCATACATCAATGGCGTGACGCCGTAGTTGTCGCGTTCGTTTGGTTTAGCTCCAGCATCCAAAAGGAATTTTACTGTTTCCAGACTTCCGAAACGAACGGCGGTATCCAACAGCGAAGAGCCGCGTTCTGTTTTATTAATGTCCGCTCCGTGTCTAATCAAAAAAGCCGCGATATTCACGAACCCGCCTTGAAATGCTCTTTGCAATGGCGTTCCCAATTCTCCAGATGATTCGTCAACCGGAACTCCTTTTTCCACTAAAACAACAACGATGTTTGAATAGCCACGCCATGCAGCCCAACACAATGAGGCCGTTGCGTTCGTTAGAGACGCACCGTGTTCGATCAAATAATTAACCGTTTCGATTTTTCCCTCCATGCAGGCGAATTGCAAAGGTGGTGCGCCGCTCAGCACACCTCGGTTGATTTCTGCTCCATGCTCAACGAGCAATTTGACTAACTCAAGATTGCCTGCTTTTGCTGCAAAGATTAACGGTGAAAAAGAGGGTGGCCTGTCCAATAAAGATGTTTTGGCGTTTGCGTTAGCACCGCTTGCCAAAGCATCTGCTGCCAGTTTTACGTCGCCGCTGCGACAGGCTTTAAGCAACAACGCATCTGGCATTTCCATTTGCTGAATCGCGGATTCCAACTTTCTATTTTGAATTATCCGGTGCGTGTCAAAAGTGTCAGAGGAAACGGCTGGGTTTAGTTCAAAATTGTAAGTTTCAATCACGTCGCCTGAACTTCTGTCGTGCGATATTCGCTTGATTGGTAACAGCGTGTTTTTATCTAGCCAAAGATCCACCTTGGCAGACTCATTCGTGCTGTAACTGAAAGTTAATTCAACGTGCTTTGCTGCCTTGCCTTCAATTGTTTCATTACCGACAAGCCGTGCATCGTTGGCTGAAAATTGATTCGTTAAAAATGGAAGCGGCTTTGCTGCGGGCTTATTTTCGTCTTGCGTTAGAGTGGTTGCAATTTGCGAAGCAACGATTGGCGTTGCGCCGCCAAGAATAAAAGACTTCACCAAAGACCTATCGAAATTTGGATGAATGGATTTGCGCTCCCATTGAATAGTTCTTGGCGCAATTACAGCTAAGTAATTCGTGCCGTCGGAAACGCACTCCATTTGGCCATCAAAAATAAAAAACACACCTGCATTCGTTAGATAAAAACGATTCCCCGATTCGAAAGTGAATGATCCAGCCATGCCAAGTTCTGGAACTGCGGCTATGTGTTCTTGAAAGGCGCGATAGTTGACTTTGAAACATGCTGTCTTTGCCAAAGTTTCCTCTGACTGAATTAACAGTTTTTCCGCTTCCTTGTCAGCCGCTTTTGCAAATTGAGCCAAGAAGCCGAACAGCAAAAATACGATTATGATTTGTCGTTGCACTGATTATTTTTGCAAATTATTTCGGCTTCAACTGCGGGAACAAAATCACGTCGCGGATGCTTTCCTGACCGAGGAGCATCATGCACAGGCGGTCAATGCCGATGCCGATGCCGCCGGCGGGCGGCATGCCGTGTTCGAGCGCGACGAGAAAATCCTCGTCCAGCTTCTGCTGCTCGCCGCCGGCCTGATGTTCCAGCGTGGTGCGCTGCGCGATGGGATCGTTCTGCTCGGTGTAGCCGGGCGAAATTTCCTGGCCGTTGATGCAGCACTCAAAGACCTCGACGGTCGTCGGGTCTTCCGGCGAAAGCTTGGCTAGCGGAACGAGTTCCTTGGGCAGATGCGTGACGAACGTGGGCTGGATGAGCGTCGGCTCGATCAATTTTTCAAACACCGCGCCGGTGACTTCATAGTCCACATATTCCTTGCCGATCTCCGCGCCAAGATCATGCGCGCGCTGGCGGCGTTCGGCGGGCGCAACATCAAACCAATCCGCGCCGGCTTTTTCGCGGACGAGGTCTTTGTATTTCGCCCGCTTCCAAGGCGTGGCCAGATTGATGACTTTCGGCGTGGAAAGTTTTTCGAGAGCCGCAACGGTGCTATCAAACCGCACCGCCGCCGAAGCGAGCACGTCTTCCAAAGATTTATCGCCGGTGGCCAGATTCACCTTGTGCAGGCCGATGGTTCCAATGGCCGTCAAGATGGCGCCGATGGCCGGCTTGGCGATTTCCGCCGCGGGCTTCTTCCCGATTTCGTCTTGCGCTGCGACCAAAGCAGTCCGCGCATCGCCGATATTTTTAACAAAGGAGGCAGCCGTGCTGCTGTCGGTGGACTTCAACAAGGTTCCGGTCATGTGCGTCGAAACGCCGTCCAGTTCCTGCAAAGCGTGATGAATCGCCGCCTTCACCGCCGCATCCTGATTATGCTCGATGGTCAGCGTGCCCAAAACTTTCTGCGCCACCGTCGTGATGAGCGACTCCACCGTCTCCATCATCGTCGCGTAATCGCCGAACGCGCAGTAGGCTTCAAGCATCGTGAATTCGGGATTGTGCCGGCGCGAGAGACCTTCGTTGCGGAAGTTTTTCCCGATCTCAAACAGCTTGTCTATGCCGCCGACGAGCAGCCGCTTGTGGTAAAGCTCGAGCGCGATGCGCAGGTAAAATTCGCAGCCGAGCGCGTTGTGAAACGTCTTGAACGGCTGCGCCGCCGCGCCGCCGGGAATCGCCTGCATCGCCGGCGTCTCGACTTCCATGTAACCGCGTGAATGAAAAAACTGGCGGATTTCATGAACGATTTCACTGCGCTGCTTGAAAGTTTTTCTCACTTCTTCATTCGCTATCAAGTCCAGATAGCGCTGGCGGTAACGGATCTCGGTGTCTTCGAGGCCGTAATATTTCGCGGGCGGTGGACGCAAGGCTTTGGCGAGAATCACGAAGCTGGTGAGCTTCACGGAAATTTCGCCGGTCTTGGTGGTGAACATCGTTCCGTTCACGCCTATGAAGTCGCCGAGGTCGAGATGCTGGAAGATGTGGAACTGCTCGTCGCCCAGGACATTTTTCTGCGCGTAAGCCTGGATGCGCCCGCTCTGGTCGCGGATGTCAATGAACATGGACTTGCCCATGTCGCGATGCGCCGTGATGCGCCCGGCCAGCGCCACTTCGCGGCCTTCGACGTAGTTGTCGCGCGCCTGCTTGCACGCTTCCGTCGGCGTGAATTTGTTCTGGAACGGGTCAATGCCCTTGGCGCGGAGCGCGGTGAGCTTGGCCTTGCGTTGTTCGATCAATGAATTCGTGTCTTCCATAAAAGTAGTGGCGGATAATCAAACACAAAATCCGGCGGGAAACCAAGAAGCAAAAGGCGGACGCTTTGTAGCGGCGCTCTATGAGCGTCGCTCGGCGGTCACAGACCGCCGCTACAGCCGAATCACATTGTTTGACTCTGCCGCGCCCTTGCCTATCGTTTGCGGCATGTCCTCCGATCATCACCACCGCAGTTTGATCAAAGCCGTCTCGTGGCGGATCACCGGCAGCATTGATACACTGATCATCACTTTTCTCATCACCGGAAAACTGAAATGGGCCTTCACCATCAGCGGCGTGGAACTATTCACCAAGATCGGCCTGTATTACGTCCACGAACGTATCTGGGAGAAACTTTCTTTCGGCCGGGTCAAACCAGCCGCGAAAAATCGAACCAACTACGATATCTAATTCGAACGCGGGTCTGTGCCCGCAGCAACTTCATTCGCAAAAGTCATTACGATTGTAGGACACGATGCGAGGAGTTATGGATTTTCTGGTTTGAGCCTCGTCACCTCGGCTCCTACGAGGTTTTGAAATTCAGGTGGGGCGAGACTCCGTCGAGCCCAAACTTACGAGGACGGAG